>Ga0123353_10015950_pt1 | contig 10955 bp, 5 predicted proteins | sample TergutLab28metaG_3_FD_92763 | JGI IMG/M metagenome (GOLD analysis project Ga0123353, IMG submission 92763) | Labiotermes labralis P3 segment gut microbial communities from Petit-Saut dam, French Guiana - Lab288 P3 | ecosystem: Host-associated > Arthropoda: Insects > Digestive system > Gut ... | reverse complement strand
GGTATCTTGGTGTCAATATTGAGGGGTTAGCTGTTAAGCCTGCACCTTTTTGGATACAAAGCCGTGTCTGGCGTGTAGGCATGCGCCCGATAAACGCGATTGTTGACGTAACAAATTATGTTATGCTTGCAACCGGTCAACCGACACATGCATTTGATTCGGATTTGATAAAAGGTCATATTTCTATACGCCGGGCGTGTGATGGGGAAAAATTGCTGCTTCTAAACGGTAAGGAGCTTAATCTGTCAACCGAGGATCTGGTGATTGCCGATGAAGAGGAAGCGGTTGCGCTTGCAGGTGTTATGGGCGGAGCAAAGGATTCAATATTGCCCGAAACGAATAGGGTTATTCTTGAGATTGCAAACTTTGACGCGCTTTCTGTCAGGCGGTCGGCGATGCGTCATGAGGTGCGCACCGAGGCTGCGACAAGATTCGAAAAAGGCATTGACCCTGAAAGGGTTGATCTTGCGTTTGCTATTGCCATGCAGTTGTTTGCGGATTTGTACCCCGATATGATTGTTACGGGATTTCACGATAATTATCCGCTTCCGTTAAAAAGAAAAGAAATCGATGTTTCACTCGACTGGCTTGAGAAACGACTTGGAAAACGTCTCTCAAACGATAGAATCACCGGATTGCTGAACCGCCTTGGATTCGATATTGCTTTTGATGCGGATAGCATGCACATAACAGCACCGACATGGCGTTCTACCGGTGATATTTCGATTCCCGATGATATCGTGGAGGAGGTTGCGCGTATACATGGGTTTGAGAATTTTGAACCGAGGACGATAATATCGGAGTTTGAAGGGCCGATAAATCAGCCGATGGTTGATATTGACAGGAAAATCAGGGAGTATCTTGCATTTAGATGCGGTATGACCGAGGTTTATACATATCCGTGGGTTGACGATGAATATATCAAGGCTATCCTGACAACCAGCGACGGTATGCTTGAACTTTCTGCACCGCCGTCACCGGAAGAGCGGTTTGTTCGTAATTCACTATTGCCGAATCTCTGCAAGGCAGTTGCGGATAATCTTCGGTATTTTGACGAGTTTTCAATATTTGAATCTGCAGAAGTGGTTTTTGACAGTGATTTCACTGCACCATATGACAGCCGTGAGAAGCTGCCGCTTCAACGCAGAAATGTTGCGGGAGCAATTGTCGGAAGCCAAGATGATTTGAATGTATTATACAGAAAAGCTAAGGGTGTTCTTGAGTCGCTTTCACGTAATGTACACATAGAACCACTGACTTTCGGGAAAATCGATAAGCCGGTATGGGCAGATGACGTCGTGTGGCTGAACATCCTTACAGAATGTGAAGACAAGGAAGACAAGGGGACGGTTCATCTGTCTTCCCAGGACAGGGGGGACAAGGGGACGGTTCATCCGTCTTCCCAGGACAGGGGGACGGTTCATCTGTCTTCCGGGAAAATCGGAATCTTAGCATTGCTGTCAAAAAAGGCAGCACTGGATTGTGGCATCAAAAATGCCGCTGTAATGCTCTTTGAACTCGACATCGATTCATTAAAACCATTCGCATCCAGGACAAACACATTCACTCACATCCCTGAGTATCCAATGACAGATTACGACGTGTCCTTTCTATTCGACACAGAAATCGCATGGACAAAAATTTACGAAACAGCAACAGCAAAAATGGGTCCGGACTCAGTTCTGCAAAGTGTTTCATTCGTAGAGGAGTACACGGGACGTCAGATACCGGAAGGGAAAAAGTCAGTCACATTGAGACTGGTAATAGGTTCGTTGAATAAGACATTAAAATCGGAAGAGATAGAGAATTGTGCAAATGCAATAGCAAAAAGGTTGATAAAAACACTGGGTGCTGAAAAACGAGGGTGAACAGAAGACAGGGGAGACAGGGGGACGGTTCATCTGTCTCTCGTGGAACGGGGGGACGGTTCATCTGTCTTCCCGTTGAGGAATCAAAATGAACCTGACTAAAGTAATTATAGCCCCTGATAGCTTCAAGGGTGCGCTTACGGCAAGAGAAGCGACTGAAATTATCGCTGATGAAGTTCGGTTAGCGTTCCCCAATTGTGAAATCATAAAGATGCCAATTGCCGACGGGGGAGAGGGCAGTGTTGATGCTGTCCTTTCGGCTATTGGCGGCAGGGTAATATCAGAGACAGTCACCTCTCCTGATTTCAGGCATATTGAAGCCAAATATGGAATAACCGACAACGGCACAGCAATTATAGAAATGGCACAAAGCAGCGGTATCACGAGGCAACTGCAACTCAATCCGATGACATCCGATACCTTCGGTTTCGGGGAATTGATTTTAGCCGCGCTGGATAATAATGTAAGAACTTTCACTTTGTGCATTGGAGGCAGTGCGACTACAGACGGCGGCTGCGGAATGGCGGCTGCGCTTGGGGTTAAGTTTTTTGAGAAGACAGATGAACCGTCCCCTTGTCTTTTACACAAGACAGATGAACCGTCCCCCTGTCTTCATTGCTTCACACCTTGCGGGGAAACACTTCAGCATATTAAATCCATCGACATGAGCGGTATTGATAAGAGAGTTGCTGAAAGTGTATTTACGGTAATGTGCGATGTTGACAACCCTCTTTACGGAGTCCGCGGCTCGGCTTACGTGTACGGTCCGCAAAAGGGTGCTAATCCCGGGCAGGTGCAAATACTTGACGAAGGGCTACGGCATTACGGGAGCGTTTTATTGAAACATTTCGATAAGAACTTTAGTGAAATCCCGGGTGCCGGTGCCGCCGGTGGTTTGGGTGCGGGTTGCATGGCATTTCTCGGTGCGGAGCTAAAAAGCGGAATCGATGCAATACTGGAGCTATACAGCTTCAGAACACAACTGCAAGGTGCAGATTTTGTAATAACAGGCGAAGGGAAACTCGACTCACAAAGCTTCCGGGGAAAAGTCCTCTCCGGAATATTGCGTGAATCAGGAAATGTTCCAATCGTAGCAATTTGCGGAGCCTGTGACTGTGACCCCGTGATATTAGAAGAGAAAGGAATAACAGCATTTGAAGCAAGCGAAGGGATAACAGTTGAAGAAAGCATGGGAAATCCTGAAAAATACTTGAGAGTTGCAACAAAAAGAGCAATAGACTTCATTACCAAGACAGATTAACCGTCCCCTTGTCCTTCACCAAGACAGATTAACCGTCCCTCTGTCCTGTAGCAGGACAGATCCCCTTGTCCTGCACCAAGACAGATTAACCGTCCCCTTGTCCTTCACCAAGACAGATGAACCGTCCCCTTGTCCTGCCCTGTCCTATGTAAAAAATATTGCATTATTTATTTCAGTATGTTACAATAAGATACAATATGTTACAAATTAGTCAAGGATAAGGGTTTTTCGGGGAAAATTTCATGAAGACAGGAAAGCTATTAAAACATCTGCATCGAGTATTTATATTGATTATACTAATTGGTGTAGTTGCTGTATCAACGTCTCTCACGGTTGATTCTCCGGAGCTTATGAAGGAGTATCGTACCGGTGAGGTGCTTCTTGTAATTGACGAGAAGCTTGGTGCGTTTGTATCTGCCGATGAGAGTGATAGAGGTCACAAAGTCAACTTGTTTAAAGCGCTGACAGACTTTCAAACACAGATATGCGATCAAAATATACAAATCGATAGAGTTGATTCCGAGTTCGACGTTGTATTTAACCAAATTGTCGACTGGTTCTATAGCAGTTACGTAAGCATGGTAGACGAAATCGCTGAAGAGGCTGCCGGTGATATCAGCGAGGTTCTGCAATACCTGTCAGAGTTGTCATCAGATATTGACAGGTTAAGTGAAGATTTCATAAATGAAGATTTTGATTCTGCCGGTATTGATGATTATGACGAAAGAACTTACAGAGCAGAGCTCTTTGCAGAGCTTAGCAGTATGTATGAATTGTTTATAATAGAAGAGTTTATTCCGCAAAGACTCGATGCAAACGAGGAGCGGATAAATGAGTTGACGGAAGTACTGAGCTTAATTGAAAATGAGAGAATTATTGATAGTGAGAGAATCGCCGGTTTAAGTAACATGATTATTTCGCTAGTTGAAGAATTTGCAAAAACAGATCAAACAGCAGCAACCGAAGCGAGTAGCATTGTACATAGGTTTGAAGCAGAGTTATCGCTAAAAAGAGCATGGTTTGAAGAGCATTACTTTTCGCTTATAGATGTTATTGTGAATATGGATAGAGAAGATGAGTTTGACAATGCTACAGTAAAAAATCAAATAGAAAAGCTAAGCCTTGTAACGCAGTTCATCGAGGATGATGCAGTAGTAAGTTTTGATGTTTTTCTTTTAGTTAACGAACAAATCGAACAACTGATTGAGGAGTACGAAGAAGAGCTTGTGGCTATTGAAGAACGTATAAAACAAAGAGATATAGCGGCAGCTAATGCAGCCGCAGCTGCCGCAGCAGCAAATAGACGCGCTGCAGCAGCTGCAGTTTCAAATACGAGCAGCAGAACAAGTTCAAACAATAACAGTACAAACGGGAATAATTCAAGCTCAAACAATAACAATACAAACGGGGGTAATTCAAGTCCAAACAATAATACAAGTGGTAACAGTTCAAACTCAAATAGTAACAATACAAGCGAAAGTACTCCCGACAGCACGTCCGCACGAACGAACAACAACTATCCTTCAATATCAAGTAACTGCCGGGAAATGCTTGCGCGCCTTGTCAGACTCGAAGCTCCAAATGAGGGCGCGGATGGGAAGCAGGCTGTAGCAGAGGTGGTTTTGAACAGAATGGTTTCATCACGATGGAGTCATGCAAATACGGTCGAAGAGGTGATTTTCGACGACAGATGGGGAGTCCAGTTTACAGTAAAAGACCGCATTTGGACAGATAGAGGAAATCCGTCATCCGCTGACTATGCGGCGGTTGACAGAGCACTTGGCGGATCGAATATACTTAGCAGATCCTATGTGTTTTTTAACTCAAGACCCGTAACGCAAAATGATGTAATATGGATAGGTTCTCACGCCTTCAGTAAATAATGCTGAAAAGACAGATGAACCGTCCCCCTGTCCTTGAAAAGACAGATGAACCGTCCCCCTGTCCTTGAAAAGACAGATGAACCGTCCCCCTGTCCTCCCCCTGTCCTTGTCCCCCTGTACTTGGCAAAATGGCATTGACAAAGTTTGGTACGTTTGCTAGAATTAGCAAACTACGTGGGGGTATAGCTCAGCTGGGAGAGCGTCTGACTGGCAGTCAGAAGGTCAGCGGTTCGATCCCGCTTATCTCCACCATGTACAGTAAAACCTTGCAGTCACTGCGATTGTAAGGTTTGTAATTAATAAAAAAAGGAGTATTAACATGGCTAAGCATATTGAGGCAAGTCTCAGGATTCTTAAGAATGTTTTTTCAAACTCACATGGGTCGATTTTGGAAGGAGATCAGGTTTTTACAATTCCACCTTACCAAAGAGCATATAACTGGCGGAGTAATGATCAGTGCGAGAGACTGTGGCAAGATATTTTAGATTTTATGGATAAAGATAATGAAACATACTTCTTCGGTACAATTATAATCAATAAAGAGGATAATAAGCTTAATATTATAGACGGACAACAAAGAATTACAACATTCATGCTGCTGCTTAAGGCATTACACATTATTATTAATGAAACATTGGCTATTTTACCGAAAAATGAAGAATCGAGAGAAATAAGGAAGGGACTGGTAGCGAGCAGACGTGCGATTATTAATTGTCTTTACAAAACTAAGGAAGAAGATATTGATGAAATCGTTGAAGGTATAATAAAACTGGCGGATCTGGATATCAAGTATCAAAACGAATCGATTAACGAAGAGTTTGCCGATGATGTGAAAGTAATTCTCTGTGGCAATAATTTCGACGAGATATTTGAAAACGTCATAGACATAAAGGGTAGACACAAAGATAACAGACTTACCAATTTCTTTAAGAATTTCAGGTACTTTTACAACAAGTTACAAAATATGGATTCAACCCTTATTGATGATTTTGCCAAAACATTATTAGGCAAATGTGAAGTAATTGTGGTGGTTTCGTATAGAAACGACGAAGCAATTGAAATATTTAATTCACTGAATTCAACCGGTTTGCCGCTGACGGATGCGGATATAGTATCTGCCGGCCTCTACAAGAACTACGATGATGACAAAACCGGGTTTATAGAAAACTGGAAGGAGATAATTAGAGATACAAACAACTTAGCAGCTCAAAGAATCACCACCATTGATGAAATCTTGAATCAGTACATGTACATACTCAGGGCTATAAATACTGAGAGGGACTCCTCATTACCAAGTGTCAGAAAATACTTTACTTTAGATAATAAAGACACGTTGAGAGACCCGGCGAAGTTTATTTCGGACTTTAAGTATATTATTTCCATCTGGCAAGGTGAAGGGTATTTGGCATCCATTGACACAATCAGACGTGTTTTGCATCGTCATAACGGAAACTTTAAGTTTTTCTTCGTTACTTATCTCTTTATTTTAAGGAATGAAGCGGAAGAGAAAAAGAAGGAGTTTGCAGAGGCACTGTTGAAGCTTTTCGCTCTTCTGAATATAACTGAACACGATTATTCTTCAGCATTCTTTAAGATTTACTTAATAGGGCTGAATATGAAGATGGGACTGGGTGCAACTACAGACGACTTGGTAAAAGACATTGAAAATCACATTAACGAAAAATTTTCAAGAGTAAAGGTTATGGAAGAGCTTATAACATCAGATGTCAATGGCGCAACCGTTTATCTCAATGAATATTTATTCGCGAAAGAAAAAGGGAAGACACTTAATCTTAATCTTGAGAATATAGAAATTGAACATATCCTGCCTGTAAGCACAAGAGAAAAAGACGCAATCAGATTAACCCTGAACATAAGTGCTGAGGAATTTGAAGAATGTGTCGATAAGCTCGGCAACAAAATCCTGCTGGAGAAAAAAATAAACACCGGAATCGGTGCTAACTGGTTTGTACTGAAAAAAGATGAGTCGATAGAAAGAAGAGTCGGATATAAAGATTCTGTTTTTCCGATCGCTCAAGAGTTGACGTCATATCCGGAAGCGATGTGGGGAAAAGCAGATATTGATAAAGCTACTGAAAAAGCCGCGAAGCGTATCACTGATTTTATCTTTGGCCCCGAATCTGACATGAAGCTGTGAGGTGTAATCACAGCACAGACTCCGACAGGGCAAAAAGTCCGGGTTTATAACGCATGGGATACAGAAAAATATTTCAACGGGGAGCCGGGAGATTGACTTGTTGCCTTTATATGTATGTAAATTTCACGTAAAGAGTGCGTAAAATATTACAAAAAGATTATAAATTATTGCTTTTGTTGTTGATATACTTCTGACCTTCTAGTATAATTGTCCCACAGAAGGGTTCAAAGATGAATGGGCTTATCCGACGTATGCCCTGCAATCACATGAACTTCGGACATTATTTAGGAGGTCTATTTATGAAAAAAATCTTACTTATCGCGATACTGGTGTTGGCGGGACTGCTGTTGTTTGCCGCTTGCGCGGATGACGCACCTGCGCCGACTCCGACACCTGCGCCGGTTGCGACACCGGAACCGACTCCGGCACCTACGCCATTGCCGCCGATAATCGGCGACGATGATTTTGATGTACCTGAAGGCCCGGTCGTAGGACCGCAAGGAACAGGAGTTCCAATTATTATTTACTCCAATTCCTTCACCGACGAAAGGCTGGAATGGCTTCAAGCACGCGCCTTGGAAGATGGCTTTGTCATTGAAGGCGTGGCAGCGGGCGGCGGCGCAACCGCAGACCGTCTTATTGCGGAAAAGCATAACCCCATAGCCGATGTTGTTTTCGGGCTTAATGTTTTCCTTTGGGACAGCCTGATTCGAGAAGACGTAATTATTCAATACGTGCCGGCATGGGCAGACGAGATACCCCCGGGTCTGAACCACGCTGACGGCTGGTACCATGCTCTTGTAATTCAAGCAATATTGCTCATGTATGATGTCGGTCAAGTGGATAATCCTCCGACTGACTGGCCGGATTTGTGGAACAATCCGGACTTCCACGGCAAATACCAGTTTGAAACTGCTCTTACGGGCGGCACAACACGCATGGTGGTCGCAGGTATTCTTGGCCGTCATCTGGATCCCAACGGACATCTCGGCGTTTCAGAAGAGGGTTGGAGACAAATTGAGCAATACTACACACATGGCTACCCCAACTTCGACACCGTCGACATTGCTATTAGAATTTCCGATCCCGACAATGACGTTGTCATGGGGCAGATTTGGCATACAGGTATCCCGATGAGGGAAGCCGAGCACGGGTTTACGGCAGGGTGGCCGGTACCGGCTGTCGGCGTGCCCTTTGTTGTTGAAGGCATTGCCCCGGTAAGAGGTTCCGGTAACCTTGATGAAGCCAAGTTGTTTATCGAGTGGTTCGGAACAGCGCAGATACAGACCGAGTGGCAACTGAGATTTGACTCACTTCCCGCAAACGTCTTTGCGCAGGATAACCTGGATGAGTTCCAGCACACTATTGCTTCGCTTCCGGTACAAAACGTTGACTGGGCAATCGTTGCACAGTACATTGACCAGTGGGCCGAGCACATTATGTTGACTTATATGCCGTAAAGGCAGAGAATCCTGCTTGGGATCGGGGAATCGAAACGGAGTTGTTCGGCGGTTGCCCGGTCCCTAATTTTCTAGGTGGAGATATTACTATGATCGACTTGAGCAATATCAAGGTTAAATTCGGAGATTTTACGGCATTGCATGATATCAGCCTGACAGTAGAGCAAGGAGAGTTTTTTACGCTTCTCGGACCTTCCGGCTGCGGTAAAACCACACTGCTCAGAACCATCACCGGTTTTATAAAACCTGACACAGGCACTGTTAAGGTCGGAGGGCGCGATATAACGGGTCTTGAAATCGAAAAACGAAACATCGGCATGGTTTTCCAAAACTATGCACTGTTTCCTACAATGTCTGTTTATGAAAACATTGCTTTCGGATTAAAAGTAAAGAGGCTTGATAAAGCGGTAATAAGGGAAAAAGTAAAAGAAATGGCTGATAAGGTGGAGCTTGCACCCGAGCAGCTTACCAAAAAAATCAACCAGCTTTCAGGAGGACAGCAGCAACGTGTGGCGATAGCCAGGGCTCTGGTCACTTCCCCGCCGATAATATGCCTTGACGAACCATTGTCAAATCTCGATGCAAGGCTGAGGGTTCAACTGCGCAATGAACTCAAGGATCTGCAGCGTAAGTTTGGCATCACCACAATATATGTGACCCATGATCAGGAGGAAGCATTAACTCTTTCTGACAGAATCGCAGTATTTAATCATGGTGTCATCGAACAGATAGGCCGCCCGGACGAGATATATAATTACTCCGCAACGGAGTTTGTCTGTAATTTCATAGGTGATATTAATGTAATAAGTAAGGAATTCATGGATAGAGTCGGGGCAGAGGAAAAGGGTGTAGACATATCGAAAAACTGCTATATACGCCTTGAACGACTTTACGTAAACGATAACATTCAGAAGCATCATATAGTCTGCGATGCAAAGGTTGAAGGTTTTGAATACTACGGGCTTTATATAAAGTATACCGTTAATGCCGGGGGCATGCTGACAAAAGTAATTGAGAAAAACACCGGTGCCCCGGTGTACGAAATCGGCGAGGACATCAAGATTGGCTTTGACCCGGCTTGTGTGATGAATTTTTAGGGGGTACGGCATTATGAAATCACCGGGAGAAAAAAACGGGGATGGTTCTGCAGCCGGACTCAAACATTTCATCAGGCGTGGCAGCTTTATTGAGTCATTGGGGACAACTTACAGGCAGCGGCTTGTTGTTGTATTAATGTACCTCGTGCTTATATGGTTTGTCATCGTTTTTCTGATTATTCCGAATATTAATACGCTGGTGTACGTACTATTTCAGGATGGGGAGTTCACTTTTAGAGCTTTTGAGCGGATTTTAGGCTCTCAGCGGGCTTTAAACAGCTTGCGCAACAGCTTTTTACTGGCACCGGTCCTGTGCCTGACTGTCGGGTTTATAGGCACCAGCTTTGTGCTTATTACAGAGTATTTCAAAATAAAAGGTGCAAAAATTCTACGCATCGGATACATGACTACCCTGGTCTATGGAGGAATCATACTGGTCACCGGCTATCTTTTCCTGTATGGCAGGGGCGGGTATTTGACGAATATTCTGACAACGATTTTCCCCGGCGTAGATCCAAGCTGGTTCAGTGGTTTTGTGGGGGTACTTTTTGTATTGACGTTTGCTACGACAGGCAACCACATCATTTTCTTGCGAAATGCCATGGGCAACGTGGACTATCAGACTGTCGAGGCGGCAAAGAACATGGGGGCGTCACAGTTTACGATTCTTCGAAGGATTGTGCTGCCGGTGCTTCTGCCTTCTTTGCTGGCTGTCACTATCCTCACGTTTATGACGGGCCTTACCGCTACTTCTGCGCCGCTTCTTGTCGGCGGGCGTGATTTTCAGACAATTAACCCTATGATACTTCAATTTTCCAGGATGGCAGGCTCGAGAGACCTTGCTGCACTTATGGCGATTGTTCTGGGCCTCGCAACTATGATGCTTGTCTTTTTACTATCACGGCTTGAAAAACGCGGGCATTACCTGTCTGCGTCAAAGGTCAAAACCAACATCGTAAAGCAAAAAATTAATAACCCTGTTGTAAATGTCATAGTCCATATCTATGCATGGTTTATGTTTGTTGTTTATGTTGCGCCGGTCGTGCTGATAGTACTCTTTTCTTTCACAAATTCAGCAACAATCGGCAGAAGGCAGCTCAGCCTGTCAGCTATGACCCTTGATAACTATATCGGGGTTTTCTCACGGGTCAGCTCTTACCGACCGCTTTTAGTCAGCGTTATCTATGCAATGATAGCGTCGGCTGCAGTTGCAGTGCTGATCATTATG
>Ga0123353_10015949_pt1 | contig 10955 bp, 6 predicted proteins | sample TergutLab28metaG_3_FD_92763 | JGI IMG/M metagenome (GOLD analysis project Ga0123353, IMG submission 92763) | Labiotermes labralis P3 segment gut microbial communities from Petit-Saut dam, French Guiana - Lab288 P3 | ecosystem: Host-associated > Arthropoda: Insects > Digestive system > Gut ... | reverse complement strand
CAAAAATCCGCTGGAAAAGTTCTCGCCTCGATTTTTTGGGATCAAGACGGCATCCTCCTCATTGATTATCTTCCAAAGGGCCAAACTATCAATGCGGAGTATTACTTGTCTCTGCTGGTGCAATTGAAGGAGATTTTGAAGGAAATATGCTGCGGGAAGGTCACCAAAGGGGTCTTGTTCTTGCACAACAAAGCCCCAGCTCACCAGGCACTTGCAACCCAGAAGAAATTGGCCTACCTGGGCTTCCGGTATCTTGATCACCCACCCTATTCTCCGAATCTGGCCTCGTCGGACTACCACCTGTCCCCAGGACTGAAAGAAACAATTGTGAGGTCGCTATTTTTTGTCCGACGTGGAGGTCATAGCTGCCGCAGAGACCTGGTTGGATGGACAATCTTCTGAATTTTTTTTGAGTGGCTTGCAAAAGTTAGGGAAACGGGCTAAGAAGTGTAGAGCTTCGTGGGGAGTATGTTGAATAAATCCCAAGTTTGGTCACTGTAGCTTGTTTCCTTCCTGGACGGGCTAAGGACTTATCAGAACCCCCTCATAGTATATTGGCTGGACTACAGTTTGGACAATATGTGGTTCAAATTCCAGCATAGGAAAGAAATTTATCTCATCTCCAAACCATCCAGACCAGCTTGCCTCCACTACCTTTGTATGCCTTCGTGGCATGTACAAGGACAACTTTTACTTTGCTGTATATGTACTGAGTTTACTTCAGCTGTGAACCCCTGTAGATCCATGTCGTTTTTTCTTCAGGTTTATAGATTGTATAATCTGAGATTCAGACCACACTGTGCCATTTCATTTGTTCTCCCACACCTAACTGGTTAACCCCATGGAACTGAATTCCTTCTTAAATTGTTAGTAATTTACTTTGTTAAAAAATTTCCCACCTTCTTTGGAACCCAAGATTCCTTATTGTGTTTGTTCATATAGCTCACCACTAGACTATACCATGAGACAGATTTTTCAGTCTTGTGCAGCATTTTATAATATTTTTGCCTTTTCTATACATTCATTTATTCATTGTGTGTTCTGTCTTACAACAGGTCCATAACCTCTTCCACAGTGAGTTCTCTACAGAGTGTGATCTAGTGCTTCCTCTTTCAATCTACAGTATCATCTCTTTTAATTAGGTCATCCAGTAGCTGCTTACATCTTCTTCCTCGTCTTCCTGTCACTTCTATCCTCCCTTCTATCTTTCCTTCAATAACATGTTTTAGAAGGCAGTTTCTATGCAAGATGTGATCAATCCAGTTAGCCTTCCTTCTTTTTTATTATTTATAGGTTATCCTCTCTTCCATTGTTTCTATGTAGCACTTTGTCATTGCACACAAGATCAGTCCAACTGATCTTCTCCATCCTTCTCCAGCACCACATTTCAAAATGTCGAACTATTTCTGATCTGCTTTCCAAAGTGTCCAATATTCAGCACCTTTCAACCCTATACTCCAAATTTAGCACTTCACTCTTGTCTTCCTTACAATTGGAGTGCAAGTTGCTGGTGAAAAGAGTCTTCTTCATGTTGAAAGCTGCTTTTGCCATGGCAGTCCTGGATTAAATTTACCATGTACATCTTGCATCATTTGTTATGATGCTGCTGAAATAGTTGAAATATTCCACATTCTTCAGCTGTTTTTGATCTATCATAATCTGTATTTGGATGGTTGCCTTGAGATTCTCATCACCTCAGTTTTTTTACATTCATTTCCATTCCATAACATCTTCCGTATTTCAGTTGTGTCCTGCAGCACCACTTTTCTACATATGTTTCATAAATTGCATTTTTCAGCTTAAAGTGAATGGCTTCTGTTTATACTCAGTAATTGGCTATGTAAGAAAATCTATTATTACTTCCTGTGATCTCTCCTCTGTGTAAGACATAATATCACATTATTTTACATAACTTTATATTCTCTTTGCTTTTGACATAACACTATATTCTGAGCCAAGTTTTTTATACATTTTTATCTGTATGAATTTACTCCAGAATTAGTTGCAACAAAGTGTCTTGCTTCAGTTTTTATAATCCTGCTTTATATTTATGAGGCCTTAGGTTTGAGTCTTACCCCCAGAGTCCAGCTATCCCAACTGAGGTGTTAATGATCCTTAGTCTATGAGAAAATGTTGGATAATTAAGATGAAGCCAGGAACTACTAGTTATGATTTGTAGCATGTTTGAAATTTTACATCTCTGAAATAATTAGAAGGAGCTATGAATGATGTGAGAGTAAGTGTTGTTCTCAAAACCGTTGGGGCATTCAATGTTTACAAGTGATCCTATAATTGCATAATGTCACATTACAGCACAGCAAGCGAAAAAATCAAGTGGTAGATAAACAAGATGATGTTGGGGATAGGAATAGTAGCAGAGATGAAGAGTTGGTGCACCCACGAAGGCACCATCACCACCATAGGCACAAGTATCACAGACATTCATCAGTTCAAGCAATGGAAAGAGAAGAACTGACATGTGAAGGGTATGTACAGATTTTTTTAACATTTTCAGATATATCTGTTGCCCCCTCTGTCTGTAGTATGCCCAGAAGGTCACAGCCTAAACATTCACTAACTGCGAAAATCACGTCTTGTGTGTATTAATAAAACAATAATCTCTATGAATTAGAATCACTCTTGGTAAAGCTAATAATTTCTCATTTAGTGAAGAAATTCTTCCAATTTTATGGAACCCATACATGCATTGTTGTGTTAATAAAAGTTTATTAATGGTCCCTGTCCTGAGCCTGATTTTATCTATTTCACATCATTCTATCCTATTGCTGTGACTGCCATTTTAATATTATCCTCCCCTCTTTGCCTAGGTCTTCAAAATGTTCTCTTTGAAATAGCACTTTAAAATAGAAAAGTGAATGTGTAGTGTAGCCTGTCAGGTGGCCTTTGGATGCTTTTGCTGATGATGTATCCACCACCTTTTGTAATTTAATTTGGTTCTACAAGCTGTATACATATTTAACAGGGAACCATCTCAGTCAGAAGTGTCAGAGATCCCAGTGAAACAGCAACAAGAACAACAGCCAAAACCAGAACCTAGGCAGAAGCTTTTTAACAAGATGGAACACAAGTGCAGTCGGTCAGGTAGTCGTGCTGCTTTGTTGCAGGAATTGGATAGATTGACAAAGGAAAACAAGGAACTTACGACAAATTTGCAGCAACTGTCACATTCTAGTCAAGATTCTGGCTATCAGCAAAGTGAGTGAGCATTCATTCTATGTACACTGAGCACCATAGACACCTGGTAAAATCACATATGCTCTGTACTGTAGCAAAGTACAAAGTAGCCCGAAAGTGCCAGCATTCTGTAAGCACACATGCAGTAGACATATCTTTTGCTATATGTAAAATTCATTGGTGCTATGTTCCTATCATTTAGTTAAGTGAGTGGTAAAAGGCACTGGCTGTGTGCAAGTGAATCAGAAAAGGCTAGGAGCTGTACAGTTAGAGAATTCCATTTATGCAGTGACTCCAAAGCTACTCTGTGCGAAACTGGACTTCTGAGATATAACTTGGACAGGCCACATAAAATCTCAAAGTATTTGACATTTGCTTACCAAGTAAATTTCAATTATTAATTAAGTGATTTATGTGATCCTAGCAAGTAATTAAACAAGTCCTTTGAATTCTACATTGTTCACATGTTGATGTCTCTAGAGTCATGTTAATATGATAACATTAAAGCAGATGAAATGGTTAGACTAGATTTTATGGGTGTGCACATAATGACCCTGGGACCAGATATAGGCCTGTTAGCAGATGTGTGCTTTGAATGAAGCACATTACTTTGTTTAAAGGGGCCTTGTGCTAAGTCACAGGGTTTTATAAACCAGATTAATTATGTGCTCCAAATAACACAACTTCAAGAAATAGCTCTTATTCTGTTTCATTCACTACTTGGTGCTGCATACTGTAGACGAGTTGTAAAAAGAGGCAGTGTTTGTGTATTTGTCCAAAAAAACCTGAGGTATACAAATATTGATTTGAGTAAATATTGTAAATATCAAGACATTGGAGTTTGTGTGTTAAAACTAAAATCAACCTTTTTTAATGTTTGTATAATGGCAGTTTATAGAGCACCTACTGGAAATATTAGCTTGTTTCTTAGTAGACTGGATGATATAACCAAGACACTTTATAAAGTTGACTTAAAACTCATTATATGTGACAACTTAAACATAGATTATCTTACAGATAATGTTAAAAAAAAAAAAAAGACAACTTGATGCAGTGCTTTTGACTTACAATATATCAGCTTCAGTATATTTCCCCACTAGATCTCAAGGTTATTCCAGTAATGCAATAGATAGTATATTGATTGACACCTATAAATTTTACTGTTTCCTCTCTATATAATGGATAATTGGTTCATGATGCTCATTTATTAAAAATAACCGATGTAAATCTTCAATTACAAAACCATCACATTTATACTATTAGAAATATAAATAATTATTCAATAGAGGAATTTAAAAGCAGACTAAGTTATGAATTCTGGGACAGTATCTTCGGTTACAATGGAAAAATAGATATAGACATATTGTTTAATTTATTTCTTAATAACTATGTAAGGATATTTTATACTAGCTTCCCTTCTAATAAAATAATTGAGAGAAGTAATGATAATTCCTGGTTAACACGAGGTATAAGACTTTCTTGGAGACACAAAAGATGTCTTTATTTACTTTCTAGGGACAGTGGTGGTGTTATTCTAAAGAATTACTACATGCAGTATCGTAAAACTTTAACAAGTGTTATTAAAGAGGCAAAGAAGTATATGTATAATAATCAAATTATTAACTCTACCAATAAAATGAAGACAACTTGGAGTATTATAAAAGCAGAAACAAACAGACTAAAAAGACCTATAACTACAACTATTAACAACTATCAAAAATCTCCTGAGGCTTTTAATAAAAATTGTTTGTCAGTTACTGAAAATATTTTTCAAGATGTTAGATGCACCAACAAACAAGGTCACAACATTTATAAAAATCCAAACTATTATGTGCTAAACCTATTTCATAAACCTTTTCCTAGTATAATGTTTAAAAATACATCACCTAAAAAAAATGAAAAAATTATTAGCTCCTTAAAAATAAAGGAATCCTCTGGCTTTGATGAGGTCTCTACAAAGATATTAAAGATTAGTGCTCCCTTTATTAGTTCTCCGTTGAGATGTATGTGTAATAAGTCTGTGCTGTCTGGAACCTTTCCTACTGGACTAAAATATGCTGTAGTAAAATCTTATTAAAGAAAGGAGATAAGGAAAACGTAGCAAATTACAGACCAGTTTCTTTACTAACCTCATTCTCCAAGGTCTTTGAAAGAATTATATATGACAGACTTTTGAAACATATTGAGACCAATAATATTTTAGCTTTTGAACAATTCAGTTTTTGAACCTTCTCATCAACAAAAAAAGCCTCATATAAAGTAATTGATGATATATTAAATGTGCTCAATAACAGGACGATGGTCGGAGGTATCTTTTGTCACATACAGAAGACTTTCAATTGCTTTAATGACAACATATTACTAACAAAATTAGAGTTTTACAGAATAACAGGAATAACTTACAAACTACTTAAATCATATCTTAAGGGTAGATATCAAAGAGTGGTCTTAAGTAATCATTCCTCTAGTTCATGCTCAAATCGGGTTGAAATAACACATGGTGTGCCTTAAGGATCAATACTTGGACCATTACTTTTTCTACTTTCTATCAATGACTTACTGCAAATAACAAATGACAATTCTAAAATTTTATTATATGCAGATGACACTAGTATGATTATCACTAGCCCTAATTCTTCAAATTTTGAAAAAAGTTTTAATAAAATCATTCAGGACATAAATGAATGGTTTAAAACTAACTTATTGTCATTAAACCTGGACAAAATGCATTTCATACAGTTTGTGACTAAGAACAGCTGTTCAGCTGATCTTAATATTATGCATGAAAATAAGAAAATACCTAAAGTCTACAACACAAAATTTCTTGGGCTTATGTTAGGTAACACACTTTCCAAGAAAACCCATATAGATACTATTTTACCTAAATTAAGTTCAGCTACCTTTGCATTGAGCGTAGTCAAACAATTATTGTCCCAGTATTCACTGAAAATGGTATATTATTCGTATTTTCATTCTGTAATGACTTACAGATTAATATTCTGGGGGAATTCCCATCGTAGTAATATTATTTTCAGACAACAAAAAAGAATTATTAGAATCATTGTAGGGATAAGAGGTAGAGATTCATGTAGAGAGCATTTCAAGAAGGTAAAAATACTACCATTACAATCTCAATATATATTATCACTTACGCTTTTTGTGATCGATAATGGGAATTATTTTAAGATGAACTCTGGAATACACAACATAAATACTAGGAATAAATCAAATCTACATCTCCCAATATCCAACTTGTCAGTATATCAGAAGGGAACCTTTTATACTGGGATTAGGCTTTTCACATGTCTACCTTCTCAAATAAAATACCTGTCCCATAATAGAAATCAATTTAAATATGGCTTGAAAAATTTTTTGTATTTTCATTCACTTTATACCTTGGATGAATATTTTAGCTATAATAAGATTTAAAACATTTATTATTATTATTATTTAGCCATTTTTTTATGTTTTTAAACTTCATCTTGAGAATTGTTGACCTGTTAATTAATATTAAATCGTAATATATTTTAAAATTATACAACTGAAATGTTTGTTTGAATTAGTACATATTTGTCAACCTTTTGACTACCGCTGTTTTCACAGTGGCTGCATTGTATCTAATCTTACTCTAGGCTGTTTGTATCTATTATCATGTATTGGAATGTATATTGACGAAGTTAAGTGAAATTGACATGTTACATATCCTGTGGGCTGCATCCCCCTTCCGGATCAGACAAACAAAAATGAATTGAAGTGCAATACATATTTTGATCCATCTGCTGGCCATCATCAGGTAGTTGATTTAAAATTGCTTAAAAGGAACTGTTAAATAGAGTCCTCACCTTCACATCTGATGTGTACAATGTCCATTAATAAAACGTTATTACCATTAATGGACTAATAATAATAAATTCCATGAAGTTGGTTGCCAGGTGATAGTGACAGCTGAGCTACACACTTACATTCACACAGGACATGCATGGCTGTTTCTTCTTTATCATGTCTTTGACAGGTGGGACTATATGCCAGTCACACTTCCAGTAGTTGTCCCTTCAATTGAAAGTGTACCATCTCTTATCTCAACTGGTTCCTACTCAGATCCGATATTTCCTGGGTCATTTTAGCAGAAGGTTCCTGAATGAAAGCCATTCCGTGTTGTTTGTCCAGTTGTGGTCAGACTCCCATATTTTTGGCATTTTATTTTGTGTAGGCAGCATGTGTGGTATGTATAGAAAAAATGAAAAGTGAATGTATGATTTTGGCTAATACATATTCTTGAGATTACTTGAGATATATCGATATATAGTACAATGTTGAAGCTTTGGTAACACCAACAAGTGCACAGTTTCACAATCTATGTATTTTTCTATTACTTAACTTGTACATATTTCACCATTGTCACCATCTTCAGGAAGCTTACACTAATATATCTTAAATATGTACAGCAATAAACAGTTTACAATAAATGTACTTTTGTTGTGATGTCAGTAGTGCAGATTGTGGTTAGAATTATATATAAAATATTGTTGTTAATGTGGTGATAATACTATGTTTGTTGCTATGATTAAAAGTTGTATTTAGTTTCTGTTACAGATAGATTTTGTTTACAAACATCTATTCCTGATCCAAATTGGATTCTGTCATGTGAAATATAAATGATTTTCTTAAGTTGTTTATGAAATATTAGATAGCCTTAAAATCAGTCTTAGAGGGAAGGTTGTTTCATTGTGGCCTAGAATAGGGTACAACTATGATCTCCTGTCAGCATGGAGGTGACCCTGCAAGTACCATAAGAGCAGGGAATTTCTTACCCATTAAGTAGCTGTCAGCTTTTTGACAGTTAAAAAGGCTTTTGCATTTTATTTTCAGCCACCATTAATGAAGCCCTTCGCAAGAAAGAGGAGGACATTCGGATTCTGAAAGACAAGCTCTTAAATCTTGATGCAAGCAACAAACAGCTTGAAGAACAGAGAGAGGCCTATAGAACAGAAGTGGAGCACATTAAGGGACGGGAGGAAAGTGGGTCAGAGCAAATAGCTAACCTGAAGGCTCAGAATCAGGAGCTCAGTGAAGATGTCACACTGCTTAAAAACCTAGTGTATAGGCTTAATGTTGAGCTGGACAGATACCAGCAGAAGTTGCACAAACTGGGTGCCACGGAGTTACCTCCATTGAAGGTTACACAAAGTGAAGTTCAAGAAAAGGAAGCTTCTATGTCTTGGAGGAATGTCGATAAAAATGCACTTGGTCCCTTACTTGAAGCATACCAGGAAGCAATAAAAGAGAAAAATGATTTGATTCATGATTATGAACAAGATTTAAATACATTTGTAGCCAAATGCAAGCAAATCGTAACTGAAAATGAGAAACTGTATCAAGATTTAGAGGAAGCAAATAAACAGGTGAGTACCCTATTGCATTTGTTATGCCTTGATGAGGAAAGTGCATGAAGCATAAGTAACACTGATGTCAAACTGTACAAAATAGTTTTTACTCTCCACCATGGAATTCGGTTAGTAAAGTGACTGTGGGTCAGGATAACTGGAATTGATTTCCACCAGGCAGAGGCTTTCTTTTTATCACCATAATTAGTCCAGCTTTTGGCCAAAGGTACAGAGAGGACTCTTTCTGGAGGTAAAGCAGCCAGAGTGTGAAGCTGATCACTCACTGGATGCATGAACCCCAAAAGTTGAAATTATGAGAGATCGGTAACAGGAACATGGGAGAAATGTAAGAGTAACTTCCTAATTTGTTTTTGTCAGCCTGTAAGACTTGTTATGATGTTATTCAAGAAGCATAAAATGAGCCACACTTGCATCCTTCATGGGATAAGTACAAAATTCATACAAAATTTTTGTTGTAATATCTCTTGAGAAGAGACAAATTCAGATACCTAGGCACAGAAAATTCAACTATAAGAAATCTGTTACTTTTATAAAGTCCTATGAAATCTGTATAAATCATTTATGTATCCCACATTAGAGGTTTTGAACAATCTGACCAATGTAATATGTTTTCTTTTGGGTAATTCCCCGGCGTCTTGAGTTCTAATAGCCGACGTTTCGGAACCCTCTATCAGTTCCATCTTCATAGGCAGGTGGATGAAGTACTTATCCACCTGCCTATGAAGATGGAACTGATAGAGGGTTCCGAAACGTCGGCTATTAGAACTCAGACGCCGGGGAATTACCCAAGAGAAAACTTATTACATATAGAACACGGCGAAAGCTTAAAATCAAGAATCTGACCAATTCTCATGGTATTTTGCGTGAAAATTTTACTGTTAGATTCCGTCCCAGAGTATCATACATTTTAATTTCTTACAATCAATAAAAGTAACATGGCTGGTATGCTATCCTACAAGAGAGGAGCAACATGCGCTATGTGAGTTGGAGAGCTGTAGTGGTGGATGTACGATAATGGATCTTCAATAAATGTGAAAGTTTTATAAAGGCAATCATTCCCATTTAGTGTCTAATAATAATAATGTAGCAGATGTTTGAAATTCTTTTTCAAACTGGCAGTCTGATATCCAGTAAACCACTGGGACTAGGTATGTGAAATTTGGTGTGTAGATTATTATTAAAATACAGGAATATTGTGTGTGAAGTATTGCTTTTAAGTGAGCAGTAACATTAATGGTGACAATGCAGATGTTTGAAGTTCACTGAGCAAGAACAGTAATAATAGCAACCGAAATGTGAGCAGTAGGAAAGTAGGCTGTCTGAGATCTTTCATTCATTCATTCACTGAGAATTCGAATAATCCACTTCTATTAATGCAACCATAGGACATAGAATTTGTCATCAAGCATATCATTCCAAGTAAAATAAATAGAAATTGTCATATTCATGATTTAACAATATAATAAAGCATCACAAACTTAACATATAACAATTCATAAACCCACTACAATCAGATACTCGTATAAATTTCAAACATTAGTAGAATATAATACATACAAGTTTAGAGCTAAAGTATAATATGAAAGTAGTTTTTTTCTAGTTTTGATTTCATATATAATACAGAATTTTCCATGAAGTACTTTCGATTATTGACATTATTGACAACGAACACGGTTATAGTACCGGGGTGCTGATAAGACCTTAGCCCGACCAGGAAGGAAACAAGCACGGAAGCATGTCAGGGATGTGCAAGATTTCAACAAAATCGAGATGCAAGCTGTCATCAAGTTTTTTTTCCTGCAAGGCAAGGCGCCGAAGGAAATTCACCCCATTCTGACAGAAACATTAGCTTGTTTCCTTCCTGGTCGGGCTAAGGACTTATCAGCACCCCTGTATATGTGTATTGAGCTGTAAAAGGTAATATTCCTAAAGGTTTAAAAAATTCTCTGCAGAAATCTCTGCTTCTGGCTCCCATCATAATTCTAATGATTTTCTTTTGTAATCTATAAACTTCCATGGAATGTGAGGAGTTTCCCCAGAATAACAGTCCATAAGTCATTATTAATGAAAATAAGCATAATAAATCATCTTAAGTATATCTTGTAATAAAAATGGTTTGACTACTCTAATTTTGTAGCAGGCTTGGTTCAATCTAGGTACAATTTTACCTATGTGACCCTTCCAGGATAATGTATTGTCTATCATATTTCCTAGGAACTATAAATTAGGTGTGTTAGTTATTAATTTATTATTATTATTGTTTTTGTTTTTGTTTTTTGTTGTTGTTGTTGTTGTTGTTGTTGTTGTTGTTGTTATTATTATTATTATTATTATTATTATTATTATTATTATTAT
>Ga0123353_10015948_pt1 | contig 10955 bp, 12 predicted proteins | sample TergutLab28metaG_3_FD_92763 | JGI IMG/M metagenome (GOLD analysis project Ga0123353, IMG submission 92763) | Labiotermes labralis P3 segment gut microbial communities from Petit-Saut dam, French Guiana - Lab288 P3 | ecosystem: Host-associated > Arthropoda: Insects > Digestive system > Gut ... | reverse complement strand
ACGCCGAGCCTGTCCGCCCGCAGCTTGAGCTGGTGCGGCGATTCCTCGCCGGAGACGTACAAAATACTGATGCCCTTGCCGAGGGTCTGGCAAATTTGCAGCAGCAGCGTGGATTTCCCGATGCCCGGGTCGCCCCCCAGCAGCACCACGGAGCCCTTCACCAGGCCGCCGCCCAGCACGCGGTCCAGTTCCCCAAGGCCTGTGTGGTAGCGTATGGCGCTGTCGAAGGTGATATCCTTCAGCAATTGCCCTTGCAGGCTGGGCCCTTTTGCCGCCTGGCTTTGCGCGCTCTGGGGCCTGCGCACCTCCTCGGACATGGAGTTCCACTCGCCGCAGCCGGGGCAGCAGCCCATCCATTTGGGGCTTTCGGCGCCGCACAGGGCGCAGACGTAGACGGTTTTGGCTTTGGGGGGCATGGTTATGGTCTCCTTTTGCGGAAGTAGAGCGTAATCCCAATTATCGTAGCAACCAAGGCAACGCCCACAGGAATGACAAGCCAAAATGAGCGCCTCGGATTGGTTGGCGGGCTCAGTGATGTTGGATCTTGTAGCAATAACTGTTCAAGCAATTGCTCGTCTACTGTCCCTTTTTTATGATGGGCTTCACCAGGACTTTCATATTCCCAAGTTTCTGCCCAACTGGTATATTCCTCTATATTTGGAGCAAAAGCACTGCGCTGCTCATATTTATCTGCGAAATCCTGCGAAAGCACAGCGAGATCAGGCTTTATTCGCTCGATCGTATGATATTGAAAAGCCTGAAAATCAAATAAAATTTCATAGACGTTTATCGGCCCCCAATAACTCCATTCAAGAATAAACCATTTCAACTCCCCGGTGTCTTTGTTGCGGTATCCCGATGGAAATCTAACCTCTTTGCTGTTTATTGCGGGCTGAAAGGCATGTACTGCGTGATCGGCATAAGCATAAATCGTGTACTCATATTGTCCTTGTCCGCCGCCAATGATGACAAGCTCCATCTGGCCGTCCTGATTAAAATCAATGTAAAAATACTCATAGTTGTTGTCCCAAAAGTCCAGCCTGGTGGTTGTAGCTTCATATGCCCCAATCGGTACTGTCAAGCCCAAGGTCAGTCCAATTGCCGCCAGGATAGTGCATGTCCGCTTTTTCATGGAACCTTCCTCCGTGTTGTTTTGATATGCTGAACGAGGATGCGTCGCTCCGCGAAATGCTCCGCACACCCCCTCTGTCACTGCGTGACATCTCCCCCAAGGGGGCGATTCTGACGAAAGCCGAAAACCTGTACGTAATTCTGGGTAGAAAGAGCCTGCGGCAGCCGCCAGGGTCGCCCCCAATGGAGCGAAGCGGAATGCCTGGGGGAGATGTCGCGGCGGTTCCGCAGGAAACGCTTTGCGACAGAGGGGATAAAAACTGTGTTTTTAACTGGTGACCAGCGCGCCGAAGTCACACAATATGCCGAAATTGATTCCCATAGTAGTCATGACGTATACTCCAGCACCCCTACCGCAATGGCGAACGCCAACCGGTTCTGGTATTCGTCCTCCTGTAGCTTCGCGGCCTCCTCCGCGTTGGAGATGAAGCCGCACTCCACCAGCACGGCGGGCCTTTTCGCGTAATATAATAAGTAAATTTCGTCGCCCGAGGGCTTGATCTGCCGCGTGTTCTCCGGCTGGAGCAGGCCCACCACGCTTTCCTGGATGCACTGGGCCAGGGCGGCGCTTTCGGGGCGGTTCTTGGAATAGAACACCTGGATGCCGTGGGCGCTTTTCCCGGGGAATTTGTTCATGTGGATGCTGAGGAACAGGTCGCTCTGCCGCAGGGCCTCCATCATGGCGAAGCGGTTGTGGATATCCGACACTTTTTTCTCCCGCATGGTGACGGCGTCGGCGTCGTAGGTGGCGACGTCCGTGGTGCGGGTGAGGATGGTCTCGTACCCTAAGGCCCGCAAAAAGCTGTCGAGCTTGAGCGTGACAGCCAGGTTGAGCTCCTTCTCTATCACGCCGCCCACGCCCACGGCCCCGCCGTCCTCCCCTCCGTGGCCCGCGTCCAGCAGGACCACCGGCACGGGGCGCTCCTCCTGGCTCGCCGCGGCCTGCGACGCCTGCCGAACCAGAAAAATCCCCAGGGCCGTCAGCGCGCAGAGCGCAGCCGCCGCGCCCAACCCCCACAGCGCCCGCTTCAGGCGAAAGCTCACCACGAACATTTTTTACCAGCCTCCCCTCCCCACAAAACTATGCGAGAGAAGGGTATGCTAGAAGAATGAACGGCAAAAAGCAGAATTTATTAAGCCTATTGGGCGGGATTTTTGTGGGCGTTATGAATGGTATGCTGGGCGCGGGGGGCGGCATGCTGGCGGTGCCCATGCTGAAAAAATTCGGCCTGGAGCAGACGAACGCCCACGCCACCGCCGTGGCCGTAATCTTCCCTTTGAGCGCCCTGAGCGCCCTGGCCTACCTCTGGCTTGGCCATTTCGAGCTGGCCGGCGGGTTGGCGTATCTCCTGCCGGGCGCGGCGGGGGCCCTTGCAGGGGCACTGCTGCTGGCGAAAATCCCCGGCAGGTGGCTGCGGAAAATCTTCGCCTGCTTTATGATTTGGGCGGGCATAAGAATGTTGATGAGATAGGGAGGAATTCAGCATTCAGCATGCAGCATTCAGCATTATAGCGGCCCTGGGAGCCGGGGCCCTGGGGGCTATGGGCATGGGCGGCGGCGGGATCATGGTGATCTACCTCACCCTGGCCCTTTCCATGCCCCAGCTTGAAGCCCAGGGGGTCAACCTGCTGTTTTTCCTGCCCTGCGCGGCGGTCTCGCTGCTGGTCAACGGCCTGCGCCGTCTGGTGGACTGGAAACGCGCGATGTGGATCGCCCTGGGCGGGCTGCCCGCCACGCTGCTGGGCATCTGGATCGCCGGAGCCGTGGACACGAAGTGGCTGGGCTGGATTTTCGCGGGGTTTTTGATTGCGGTGGGGGTGAGGGAGCTGTTTTCCTCCACCCTCTCAGTCGCCTGCGGCGACAGCTCCCCCAAGGGGGAGCCAGGCAAGCGGGTGCGCTGAATGTAATGATAGTCGTGAACGCAGTATAAGCAAGTTCACGACTATAGCTTTGATCAAGGCAGATGCTCTCCTGTCGCCCCCTTGGGGGAGATGTCGCACAGCGACAGAGGGGGTGGTCTATCCAAATAACTCTGCAATATAATCACCGCCGCCACGGCGTCTATTGTATCCTTGCGCTGTTTGCCCCGCACATTGGCGGTGCTGAGGGTCCGGTGGGCCGAAACGGTGCTGAAGCGCTCGTCCCAGAGCTCCACCGACAGGCCTGTCTGCGCGCGTAAAACCTCCGCCAGGGCTTCGCAGGCCAGGGCCTTATCCCCCTTCGTGCCGTCGGTGCGCAGGGGCAGGCCCAGAACCAGCTTCCCCGCCTGCCTTTCTTTGGTAATGCTTACCAGGGCGGCCACGAGCTTCTTCCGGTTCGCCTCATGGAGCACCGTCACCGGCGAGGCCAGGATGCCCATGGGGTCGCTGACAGCCACGCCGGTGCGGGCCAGGCCGTAATCGATTCCGAGAATGATCAAGCGGTACGCCCCCTGTAGGGGCGGCTTGCAAGCCGCCCGGAATGTTTTTACCCGGGTGGCTTAGGCAAGCCACTCCTAATCCCTAGTTGGGCCGCGTGAACAGCCCCTCCCACCAGTTGGTACCGCCCTGCGGGCGCGTGGTGGTTTCCACAGGATCGGGTATCCTTTCGCAGGAGGCGCACACCTTGGGCGTATTGTTCACCTTATACCAGCCGCTGGCGGTTTTGTCGCAGCTGGGGCCGGCCAGGAGCCCCGTGCGGGTGCAATAGGACTTCTGCACGGCCTTGCTGGTTTTTGGGAAATCCTTGGCGGGATCCAGATCCCCGTGGATGCGGTTGAATATCTCCATCCAGATTTTCGCGGAGGGGTTGCTCATCTGGCCCAGGTCCTTAGGGATATCATAGCCAAACCAGACCGAAGCCACGAAGTAGGGCGTGCCGCCGGCGAACCAGCGGTCCTTGTTGTCGTTGGTGGTGCCGGTTTTGGCGAAGGTCTTATAGCTGCTCATGAATTTGCCGTTGCCACCGGTGATATAGTAGCTCAAATCCACGGTTTGCAGTATTTGGTTGAGCACCTTGGCGGTTTCCTCCGAAAAGGCCTGCTTTTTCTCCGTGCTGTGCTCCAGCAGAGGCTCGCCCTTGCTGTCCAGCACGCGGTAGTAGCAGTAGGGCGGGCAGTAGACGCCGCCGTTGCCGATGACGGCGTAGGCCGCGCATTCCTCCAGGGTGGAAAAGCCATAGCGCATGCTGCCCACGGCCATAGAGGGCAGCACGGTGCCGTCGTTGACGGGATCCAGGCGCGTGAAGCCGAAATGCTCGTCCAGGTATTTATAAGCCTCCCCCACCTTGAGCTTCTCGTTGACGACGCGGGCCGCGACCGTGTTCATGCTCTCCTTCAGCGCGTTCTGCACGGTGACATTCTTGCCTGAGCCATAGGTGCCGTCCACGTTGTGGGGCCACATGCTGCCCTTGTAGGCAAAGGCGCTGTTTTCGATCATGGTGGACCAGTGGATCAGGTTTTTCTCCAGGGCCGGGCCGTAGACCGACAGGGGCTTGATGGTGGAGCCCGGCTGCCGCCAGCTCTGGGCCGCCCGGTTCAGGCCGCGGTTCTGGGTTTTTTCGCCCGCCCCCCCCACGATGGCCAATACCCTGCCCTCGTAATCCATGATGGTCATGGCGGCGTGGATGGGGTTTTCCTTCGAGCCCGTCAGGTCCTTGAAGGTGGTGCGCTTGCGGAATACGTCCTCCGCCACCGCCTGAATCTCCAGATCCACCGCAGCATAAATTTTCAGGCCTCCGCCGTAGACCTTGTTCGTGGCCTCCCGCTGACTCATGTCCTTTTGCTTCATCAGGTCGGAAATCACGGTGTCGATGATGAAATCCACGTAGTAGGGGTTGATATCCTGCTGCGCGGCCTGCTGCAGCTCCGCCTCCGTCAGCCCCTGCTTGAACTCCAGGGGGAAGGCCACGGCCTCGTCGTACTGCGCCTGGGTGATCTTCCCTTGATCCAGCATGCTTTCCAGGCAATACTTCTGGCGGTCCTTGTTCGCCTTCGGGTCGCGCAGGGGGTCGAGCTTATGGGGGTTCTGGGTGATGGCCGCCAGGGACGCGCATTCCGCGATGTTGAGCTCGCTGATGTCCTTATCGAAGTAGCGCTCCGCGCCGGTCTTCACGCCGTAGCAGCCCCTGCCGAGGTAGAGCTTATTCAGATAGGCCTCCAAAATGACGTCCTTGTCATAGTGGCGTTCCAGGTTCAGCGCGGAAAGGATCTCGCGGTATTTCCGCACGGCGGTGACGTCGTTCTCTTCGGTGATGTTTTTGATGAGCTGCTGCGTGAGGGTGGAGGCCCCCTGGCTGAAGTTGAACTTCGTCATAATTGCGACAAAGCGCGTCCAGTCCACGCCGTGGTGATCGAAGAAGCGCTTGTCCTCCAGGGCCACGTAGGCGTCGGCTATGAGGGGATAGGCGGAGCCCGTCAGCGGGTTCGAGGCGCCCATGTCCTTCAGGCCCACCCAGACGCGGTTTTCCTCCCCGTGCAGCTGCCAGTAGTTTTGGGGGTTGCCGCCCTTATCGTAAACGATAATCTGCGTGGTCTGCTTCACTTCCTGCCTTGCCTGGTCCAGATCGATGGCAGGCTCGCCGCCCACCACCGTCATCGCGTTGACAAGGAAATACCCGCCGGTTATGAAGCCCGTGAGGAACAGGGTCAGGGCAAGGGTCAGCAGCGCCATTGCGAAGCCGCGTAGCGCCCTGCGCCCAGCGCCGTTGGAGTTCTTCTTCTTTCGTATCATCTTCTTGGCCATTCCGGATTCCCTTCTGTGGATATTCCCAGTATAGTATGGGAAGAATTGGCGAAAATACTATTGAGGTGAAAAGCGTGAAAATCAATCAAAAGCCGCTCTTGATTATGACCATCCTGTTGGCGTCGCTGGCGATATCCGCCGCGCTGCGCACAGACCGCCAGGCCCGGCCCATGGAAACGACAACTATGGGACCCGTGCCCTATGCATACCTGCTGCGCTGCGAGGCGGAGCAATCCCAAACCATGGAGCTGTTCTGCATGGGGCATAGTGCGTGGGAAAAGATAGCGGATTTCCCCATCACCCTGGACGACCTGCCGGAAATCGACCGGCAGTGGCTGCAAACCGGCATCGCCCTGCGCGACGCGGAGGAACTGCAGAGAACATTGGAGGATTATCTTCCGGCCTGGTGAACCATATTTTTCCAAACCAGGGACGTCCAGGAGGCCGTCCCCTACCAGCGTTTACTTCCCCAACTCCTGATCCCTCTTCCATGCCGCCAGCACCGCCCGGGACACCGCGTGCTCGAAGCCGTGCTCCTGCAGGGCGTTGATGCCCGCGATGGTGATGCCTCCGGGGGAGCACACCCGGTCGATGAGTTCGTAGGGATGCATATTGCTGTGCTGCACCTGCGCCGCGCTGCCCAGGGCAGTCTGCGCCGCGATTTCCAGGGCCAGGGCCTTGGGAAGGCCCGCCGCCACCCCGGCCCGGGCCAGCTCGTCGATGAACAGGTACACGAAGGCGGGCGCGCTGCCGGAGAGGACGAAGAAGGCCGAAACGTGCTTTTCTTCCAGGGGAACGGCGCGGCCGAAGCATTCGCAGTAGCCTTTCACGAAGGCGAGCTCTTCCGGCGTCACGTCCGGCGCGGCGCAGTAGGCCGTCATGGCCTGTCCCACCGTGGCGTTGATGTTGGGCACCAGCCGCACGGCCCGGGAAGCATAGGGCGTCAGCTTCGCCAGGAGTACCCCCGCCGCAATAGAGAGCGTCAGGGGCTTTTTAGCCGCCAGGGCATCCCGGATTTCCTCGAGCAGGGCGGGCTGGTCCTGGGGCTTTACGCCCAGTTGCACAACATCACACTGCGAGACAAGCTCCGCCGCGCTGGCCGCGACCGGTACGCCGAACCTTTCCGCGGCGGCGGCGCTCTTGTCATAGACGAGGGCCTGTCCGGATTGGAGGTATCCCGTGCGCAGCGCGCCCTCCAGCATGGCCCCGGCCATGACGCCCACGCCGATGAATCCGAATTTAAGCATCGCTTTCCTCCTGTGGCACTTTTTCTTCTTCCTCTTTCTCCTCCTCGGTTTCTTCCTCTGGCAATTGCGAGGTGCAATGGGGGCACCTCGTGGCTTTGACGGAGATGGTGGAGACGCAGTAGGGGCATTCCTTCGTGGTGGGGGCTGCGGGGGGCTGCGCCTTGCCGCGGCTCGCCACCTTTTTGCCCGCGTCGCCTATTGAGTTGATGCTCTTCACGATGGCGAACACCACAAGGCCGATGATCAGGAAGTTAATCACCGCCGTGATCAGCGTGCCATAGGTAATTACCACGCGCCCGTCCGCCAGGGCGGCCTCCGCCGAGGCCAGGACATCCTTGCCGGGGTACTTGATACGGGTCAAATCGATGAAGCCCCGGCTGAAGTCGATGCGATCCGTGAATATGCTGATGATGGGCAGGAATATGCCGTTCACCGCCGAATTGATCACCGCCTGGAAGGCACCGCCCAGCACCACGCCCACGGCCAGGCTGATCACGTTGCCCTTGGTGATGAACTCGCGGAACTCATTGCCGACCTTCCTGACTTTTCCCTGCTTCCCGATTTCCTACACCGCCTTTACCGCAACCTTTTCTCATCGTACCATTTTACACGATTTCAGTGAAATTTGCAAGCAAAATTTGTGCAAGCGCGAAAATCTTTCGCGCACGCTTGATTTTCAGCCGGGATCGCTGTATAATAAGCAATACGACAGGAGGGATACCATGCTATTGGCCATCGACGCCGGCAACTCGAACCTGACCCTGGGGGCCTGGGAGGGGGACGACCTGCGCTTCCACGCGCGCCTCGCCACAGACCGCAGCCTGACCGCCGACCAGTACGCCATGCAGCTGGCGGACGTCTTCCGGCTTTACCATGCCGACCCCGCCCGGTGCGCCGACGCCGTCATCGGCAGCGTGGTTTCGGAGCTTACGGGCGCGCTGGCGCGGGCCGCGGGGATGCTCACGGGCCGCGAGCCCCTGGTGCTGGCCCCGGGGGTGAAGACCGGCCTGAACATCAAAATCGACAACCCCGCCCAGCTGGGGGCCGACCTCATCGCCACGGCCGTGGCCGCCAAGGCGCTGTATTCCCTGCCCTGCATTGTGGTGGACCTGGGCACCGCCACCAAGCTCAGCGCCGTGGATGCCGGCGGGGCTTTTTTGGGCTGCACGATCTCGGCGGGCTTGGCGATTTCGCTGGAGGCCCTGGCGGCGCACACCTCGCAGCTGCCCCGCATCGCCTTCCAGGCCCCGCCGCGTTGCATCGGCACCAACAGCGTGGACAGCATGCAGTCGGGCACGGTGATCGGCACGGCCTGCATGATCGACGGCATGGTGGGGCGCATGGAGGAGGAGCTGGGCGCCGCCGCCGCCGTCGTGGCCACGGGCGGGCTTTCGGGGGACATCATACGACACTGTCGGCGGGATATCATCCACAACGGGGATCTGGCGCTGTTCGGGCTAAGGGAGATTTGGAGGAGGAACCGGGGGTGAGTGTAGTGAAGCGGGTGATATGCTTGATGGCGGTATTGGTTTTGTTGGGTAGTTGCGGAATTGGTTCGGCGCAGGAGGAAACGACCGTTGAAACTACCGCGCAAACCACTATACGGTCGACCACTGAAGCGCCAACCACAACGCAACTCGAAATACCCATCATTTCACCAGAAGAAGCCCATGACATCATTGAGAAAATCATTGGGTCGGCTGACGATAAAAATATTGAATTGTTCATTGATGAATGGCTCGGGTTCAGTTATCAGCCCGTAAACGGTTATTATCAGGTGCTGGTTATCAAATATTATAATGGAAACAAAGCCTCTATTCAGTGCGTATATTATGTTGAACGCGTCACAGGTGAGCCTTTTGAACATGCTTTTGGATGGAGGCCTATGAAGCACATGCGCTATTTAAAAAAGACAGAGGAGGATGAAGCAGCCGCCAGAGCCGCAGCAACTGTGCTTTTTCCCAATAGGAAAGATGTCCGTTTTGAACAATTTGCGCTACGAGATAGCCGGGAATACAGCATGTATTGGACCTTTGTTACAGAGTATGGACCTGTACCAGATCCAATGGAATATTATTTCTGCGACCTCGTCACCCAGGAACTCTTCTACTGGGAGCTCGAAACCGATACCCTAATTCCATATGCACCGGCATTTTAGCTCCCCCCGGCCTTCGGCCACCCCCCTCGCGAGCGAAGGGGGCTTTTGGCGGACGGTTTGCGCAAAAGCTGTAATGGGGCACAGAAAAGCCCCCTTCGCCCGCGAGGGGGGTGGTTCGCAGAACCGGGGGGAGTTGAAAAATAAAAACGCGCTGCACCTTGAGAAAAGGGCAGCAGCAAGGAGGAATCCCCATGGCAACCGCAACCACATTCGACCGCCGGAAGCTTCTGCTTCTGGCACAGTTCTCCGTCCTGCTGGCGATTGAGGCCATCGTATGCTTCACGCCGCTGGGCTCCCTACCCGCGCTGGGCCCCATTGTCGCGACACTGAGCCACGTGCCGGTGATCCTGACGGCAATCCTGCTGGGCCCCTGGGCGGGCGCGCTGATGGGCTTTTTCTTCGGCCTGTTCAGCTTCCTGGTGTGGACCTTCACCCCGCCCTCGCCGGTGGTGGCCTTCGCCTTCACGCCGTTTTATTCCCTGGGGGCGTTCCGGGGCAACGTGTGGAGCCTGGTCATCTGCTTCGTGCCGCGCATCCTGATCGGCCTTGCGGCGGGCGGCGTGTTCGCCCTGCTGACGAAAAAGCCGGGCAAGAAAATGGAAATCCCGGCGGCGGCGCTGGGCGGCGTGCTGGGCAGCCTGACGAACACCTTCCTGGTGCTGGGCGGCATCTGGTTGTTCTTCGGCAGGCCTTACGCTGAGGCGGCCGGGTTCGCCTACGAGACCATCCTGACCGTGATCGGCGGCACTGTCCTCGCCAGCGGCCTGCCAGAGGCCGCCATCGGCGGGTTCCTCGCGGCGGCGGTGGCCCTGCCCGTGCGGCGCATCGTATTCCGACAGAGGTAGGGGCGGATGACCACATCCGCCCGGTAGCAGAATTCGCACCTGCCCGCACAGCAAAAGCCCCCATCCTTTTCGGATAGGGGCTTATCATAGTGTTTTGGCAGGCGTCGTTTCTCCTGCATCTCTCAGAGTTTCCTCATAGGAGTTTTCTCCCAGGAGGAAACTCTTTAGTATGGGACGACGAATTTTCCACCTCAAAGCACTGTCTCTATTTTGTCGTCAGCTCGCCCTGTTTATTCGCGCTGGCAGCAATTCCCTCCCTTGCCTTTCCTGTCTTCTCCGCAAAGACCAGCAGCATGGTCACGACCAGCAGGAAGGGCACCGGGGCGAACACCCCGGGGTTGACCAGGGACATCATCTCGATGCCGACCCAGGAAAGGAAGAGCGTCAGGTGGAACTTTGTGCGGCCGCGCAGGAAAACTTTGACGCGCACGGCGTATTGGTACGCGAACGCCAGTACACCCGCGATCCCCATGCTGCCGATGATCTGCAGGGGTGCGCAGTGGTACCAGCACAGGGCGAACTTCTTCGAGGGGTGGATGTCGCGGTTGCCCATGTAGCCGAGCCCGGTGCCGAAGGCCGGGTGGGCGAGGAAGTCCTCCACCGCGCGCTTATATAGGGACAGGCGCGCCTCCTGCTCCCCGCCGCTGAGCAGCAAACGCCGCACCGTGGGCCAGAGGAACCGGAACAGCGGCGGCAGCGCCGCTATGACCGCGACCAGCAGCAGCGCCGTGAGGCCGAGGTAGAACAGGCGGCGCTTTTTGTCCGCCAGCAGCACGAACAGCACACACATCGCCAATTCGAGGGTGCCGAAAACGAGGCCCCCGCGGGAGCCGGAAAGCAGCAGCCCCAGGT
>Ga0123353_10015945_pt1 | contig 10956 bp, 7 predicted proteins | sample TergutLab28metaG_3_FD_92763 | JGI IMG/M metagenome (GOLD analysis project Ga0123353, IMG submission 92763) | Labiotermes labralis P3 segment gut microbial communities from Petit-Saut dam, French Guiana - Lab288 P3 | ecosystem: Host-associated > Arthropoda: Insects > Digestive system > Gut ... | reverse complement strand
GACTTGGGCGCGTATTCGTGAAGATAGACCGCGGTCATTATTCCCACAGGTAAAGCTATGGCGAGAGACACAACCACGGTCCAGGCCGTAGCAACGATCATTGGAACAAGGCTTTTTATCCCGGGGAAAAAGCGTATTCCTAGGAATCCACGGATTCCTATAAATCCAAAGATTTCGGACAAGCTGACGCCCGCGGAATCGGCGACCTGTCCGCCATGCCCGGTTACAGAAGGCGAGGCAGACTGGATCAGTATATAAGCGATAATACCGATTAAGGCAGCCCCTACAGCCACGGAAGCTATTACCATAAGGCCGTAGAAAATGCCGTCAATTGCCTTTCTTTTTCCGCCGCGCTTTAAAAACATGGGCTTACCCGGCGAGAACTTTTTCATGCCTCGCCCTCCCCGCTTCGGCGGCGTATCCAGAGAATAATGCCGTTCAGGGCAAAGACCATTACAAGAAGCACCACCCCTATCGAAAAAAGCATGCTCGAGTGCCTGCCGTCCGCGTAACCCATTTCCAGGGCAATGGTGGCGGTGAGGGTTCTAACGCTTTCAAGCGGATTCTTTATGAACTGCACGGAATTCCCCGCCACGAGGATCACTGCCATGGTTTCACCTACCGCGCGGGAAAAGCCAAGGATTATTCCGGCTATTACCCCGGATGCCGCGTGGGGCAGAACAACGTGCCATGCGGTCTGCATTTTACTTGCGCCTAACGAAAGGGAAGCTTCGCGCCGGGACCGGGGCACGGCCTTAAGGCATTTTTCCGACACGGCAATAATTGTCGGGAGTATCATAATGGCCAGAACTATCACCGCAGCAAGCAGGCTGTTTCCGGACGGAACCTTAAACGTGTTTTTAACAAGAGGCACAATTACCATAAGGCCGAAAAAACCGTAGACAACCGACGGGATTCCGGCCAATAGTTCAATGCCGGCGCGAAAAACACCCGCCGCCTTTGCCGGCAGAAATTCCGACAGAAAAAGGGCGCAGAGTATCGCGACAGGCACTCCCAAAAGCAGAGCGAGAAAACAGGCGAAAACACTCCCGAGTATCATCGGCAAAATGCCGTACACTTTTTCGTCTGTGGGAAGCCAGTCTTTGCCCGCGAGAAATTTAAAAAAACTGTATGGCGCCTCAGGCAGGATGATGTGTATTTTTTGGGTGAGCGCGGCGATGGTTCCGGGATAGCTCACAGAGCAAGTATACGCGTCCGGAAAGCTGACCTTCGCGTCATCCGCGTCTATGGGATGCAGGAGACGGGTGTTGCCGTTTTTCCCGGGCGCTAGGTTAAAGACCAGCTCCCTTTGTACCGCGCGGTTCACAAATTGAACTGTAACAACACTGGTGTCCCAGGGCAGCTCGATAAAACCTTCGGGATTTTCGTACACGCGGCCGTTAATTGTTACACTGTCCAGCCTTTCGATAACAAGGCGCAGGGCCTTTGCCGTGGGAAAAAGGAAGGGGCCAGAGCCCTGAACAAATATAAAGATAACAATAGCTCCAAGGGCGGCAACTCCGGTAAAGGAGAAGACCCTTAGGAGCCATGCAAACGCAGTATCAATAAAACGGCGCAGCTTTAAAGCCGAAGGCAACATTACACTTTTTTATTTAACGCTGATCCAGCTTCTTTTAACAATGGTTTGCCCCGCGTCGCTCAGTGTCCATTCAAGGAACGCCTTGGTAGCAGGATGAAGCGGAACTCCCCTCTTTGTAATAAGAATAAAGGGCCTTGCGATTTTATAAGTCCCGTTCTTGACATTGTCATTGGCCGCGGCCACGCCGTCAACGCTGAGCGCTTTGATCGAGCTATCAACTGAACCCAAAGAGATGTAACCGATGGCATCGACGTTTCCGGCGATAGCGGATTTGATTGCACCTGTTCCGTCGAAAATAATCGCGCTTCTAATCAGTTCGCCGTCGGGGAATGCCAAAAGTTCCTGAAAGGCGCCCCTTGTCCCGGAACCCGGCTCTCTGGAAACAACCGCTATACCGCCGGTTTTACCGTTTGCGGAAGAGCCGAGCTGCTCCCAGCGGGTAATTTTTCCGGTGTAAATATCCTTGATCTGCGCCATGGTAAGGCCGGAGATGGGGCAGCTGTTGTTCACGATAACAGCGATACCGTCTATGGCAACCACCGTAGGCTCAAGGCCGGTTCCTATTTCAGCCGGGGTGAGTTCGCGGCTTGACATGCCGATTTCGTAAGTACCTTCGCCCGCTCCCTTAATCCCGTCCCCGGAACCGGTGCCGCTGATGGTAATTTTAATATGGCTATTTGCCTTTTCGTAATCAGCCTGGAACAGTTCCATTAATGGAGTTACCGAAGTTGAACCTCCAACGGAAATAGTGTGGCTCTGGGGCGCGCTCACGGACGCGGCTGCCGGCTGAGAGCCGCCTTGTTGTGAACCGGATTGGGAAGATGTATCCTTGCCGCCGCCCGCGAAGGCAAAACCCGCGGCCAGAATCAGGATCACTGCGATACTCATTATTTTTTTCATGACAAACTCCTTCATCAAAAGTTGCCATGAAAGTACTTTTTCAATGTTAGGGAATGATGACTGAATTGTTAATTTTTGGTTAAATTGGGTTTTTCAAGCCCATACCCTTCCTGTTTGTCAATTTTCTTCAGCCACAGGGCAATGAGAACAGACATCAGCCCCAAAAACGCGAATATAAGGAGGGGAATGGTGTAATCGTAGGCGGGAACATCTCCCGGCAGCCTGCCAAAGCGGTCGATTGCCCCGCCGATAAGTATGGTGACAGCCATCATGCCTAAATTTTGAAAATAAAAAACCAACGCATAGGCTGTGCCCAGGCGTCTTTGGTCGACAATCTTGGCAATTGACGGCCACATGGCCGATGGAACAAGTGAAGAAGAAATGCCAAGAAAGACCATTAAAAGTACGGCAAACCACCATTCATTCAGAAATGGTATTGAGAGCAAAGCGTGTACGGCAGTAAGCATGAGCGAACCAATTATCAGAAGCGTAGCGCCTTTTCCCCTGGAGTCGTAGATCCTGCAAAAAACCGGTATCAACAGAATAGAGCCAAAGGGAAGGATGGAAGGTATGGCGCCGGCTAAATTTTCTGGCACATGGTACTTATATATCATCAACCTTGTAGCGTATTTAAGGAAGGGAAAGATACCTGAATAAAACAGCAAGCAAAGAACAGAAATTAGCAAAAAGCCTTTATTTGTGATAAGCAATTTGATATCGCTTGTTTTAAATTTTTCTTTTTTGCCGGCATCTGCTGCTTTCACCCCTGCGGCATAAAGATCTTCCCTGCGATCCATAACACAGAAGACAAAAAACGATAATGTCCCCATGGCAATCAGCATTAAGCCTATCCACACCACGGATGAAATACTTCCGAAGAATGACGCAATTGGCAAGCCGAAAGACAGCGCGCATGCGGAGCCCATGCGTCCTATAGATATCTGAAGACCCATTGCCAGGGCCAGCTCGTGGCCCGAAAACCATTTGACTACTGCTTTTTGCAAAGTCACAAAACATGTTTCGGCTCCCATGCCGAAAATGGCAAAACCCAAAGAGGCGGTAAGTAATCGGGAGTTAAGCCCGAATATCCTGCCTTGCGCAGGAAACCATTCCGACAGGGCACAGGCTTTGATTAAAACACCGGTCAGCATCAATAAAAAACAAATGGCGCCTGTTATGTGTATTCCTGTTCTGTCCAGGAAAATTCCGCCAAAGATAAGCGCCAGAAAAAAAACGTTAAAGAAAGCGCCTGAGCTGCTGAAGATGCCGTATTCGGTGGTACTCCATCCGAATGTTTGCTGCAGCATACCCTGCAGCGGCGCAGCCAGGTCATATACAAAGCAGCTGCACATTACTGTGAAGGAAACAAGGATCATTGCCGCCCAGCGGTAAGCCTTTGAATCACTTAACTTTTGTTTTATTAATTCTGCCATTTACATTCCTGGCAGTCAGAGGGAGCTCCCTTTTCAAGGAGCAAACTGGCAACAGAAGTCAGTCCTTTTGAGGCAGCGTGGTGCAAAGCGGTTTGCCCGCTATTGTCGGCGTGGCACAAGTCTGCACCTTTTTCGATTATGGCAATCGCAACTGCTTCGCGATTATTTACAATGGCATCGATAAGTACGGAGCGACCGGTATTTTTATTCGATTTATTGATATCTGCTCCTGCCTCTATTAAGGCATTTATAAGATCATACCCATATTGGATGGTGTAATTTAACGCATTATTGCCGCTATTGTCGGCAAGGTTGGGATCGGCGCCGTTTTGCAGAAGGAGCAGGGCAACGGCTTCACTCCTGGATCTGTCCGTATAACCCTCCGCCAGTACGGAAAGCAGAGCTGTGCGGTTATTCCTGTCTGCCAGATTTTTATCGGCGCCCGCATTCAGGAGGGCTTCCATGACATCGACATGCCCTGCGTGGGCGGCTTTCATAAGAGCTGTCTTTTGATGCGTGTCCGAGAAATCCACTGCAGCTCCAATTTCCACCAGCCACTTTGTAACATCAATAAAGCCTTTTTCGGCTGCACGCAACATAGCGGTATTGCCGACATAGGAAAAGTTTAGGTCTATATCACCCTTTTCCCATAATGCCTTTGCCTCCGCCAGTTTGTTGCCGCTGCACAAATTAAAAAATTCCATATTTCTCTGTTTAATATCATCCGCGGCGCTGACAGCTACTGTAAATTTTTCAGGGGCACGATTTTCGCTATCCTGTTTTCCGGGAATTGCCTTCTAAAGAATTTTCGCATTGCATTTCAGGTGCCATTCCTTATTCCATTTCGCAGACTGCTCTTTATCTATAAAAATGGTTTGATGCGGGCCCCAACCTCTTCGATCGGATGATTCGCCGAAAGCTCTTTCACCTACAAAAACAACGCTCTCTGGTATGATCAGTGATGGAATACTGCAGCATCCAATAAAAGCATATTCTCCTATGCTGGTACATCTTTCCGGTATTTTTATTGATCTGAGACTCCTGCAGCCGGCAAAGGCATACGCTTCTATGCTTGTTACACCGGCAGGAATTGTTACTGATTCAAGCTTCTCACAGGAAGCAAAACAGTTATTGGTGATAACAGCGACACTGTTTGGAATAACGACACAGACAATATTCTTACATTGTACAAATGCATACTTTTCTATATTTTTAACACTGTCCGGAATTGTAATGGAATTGGCAGTATTTGTCGAAAACGCGTAGCTTCCTATTTCTTTAATGCCAAAGGGAATATCAATAACAGCGTCGGTCCTATAGCATTTTTTAAGCTTTGATCCTTCAAGTTCAAAACCTTTGAATAATCCCAGAGTTTTATTCATCTCAAATTTCAAAATTGCTACATTATAAAAATCCGATTTTTGAAAATGCAGATATTCAGTTTTGCTGTATATGTAGATATCGTTTTCGCTCTTGTTCGATGATAGCGCTTTTTCCAAAAAGACAAGCGCCTCGCCCTCTGCCATGGCGTTATTCGCCAAATCAGGATTGTCGCAGATAAAACTTTTTAATTTTTCTATCCTTTTATTTTTTAAATCCAATAAATCTTTTATGTATACATCTTTTTCGGAAGAATACGCTTGGTAAAGCGCTTTTGTATAATTGCCGCTCTCTGTATAATCCTTTTCCGCGTTGTACAATTCCTCAAGAGAAGAGGCCTTTGCTTCGATAAGTAAAAAATATACCCATAATTCGGCAAGTTCGTCATTCAGGGCTTCTATTTTTTCACATATATTTTCAGCTTCGGCAAAGTCCATTTTTTCCACGGCAAGCTGCGCCCTGATGAGCAGGGCGGTTATATTTGTGCCATGACTGTCGTTTATAAAATATACATTGCCGCAAACTATACACTTTGCCGCGGTTCTTTTATCGTTTACTTCCAGCTTTCCACCGCAAGTCTCACAGACAATTTTTTTTAGTTCCATATATTAAATTATTTTTTTCTTGCAGGTCGGACAAAAGACATCGCTGGCCGCAATATCACCGTCACAGTAAGGGCACCTTCCCCTGTTCTCCGTTTTAATAACAACAACAGTGTCATTTGGAAGCTGAACAGCCCCTTCCACTTTTGCCGCCGCGTCTGCCAGGGTTCTGATGTCCTCTCTGTCCATCTCGCGGAGCTCTTTATAACTTGTGCCCTTTGTCTCGTAATCCATCTTCTCTATATCAGACTGAAGCTGCGCTGACATTTTTTCCAGACCTATTTCGTGTTCAGCCCTGTCGTGTTCCATCTGCATTCGCTGTTTTTCGATCTCTTCCTGCTTTTTCATCATGGCAATTTTTCTATCTTCTTTAAGCATGCTGTTTTCAAATTCTTCCGTTTCCCTTGCGGCCTGATTTGTACGATCTTTAAGTTCTTCCGGCTTTACTAACTGCTTTATGATGAACTCTTCAACATGAACACCGTACTTTTCAAGGCTTGAATCTATTTTTGGAAGAAGTTGGGCGCTGATTTCTTTAAGCTTTAAGTCAAGCAGGCTATAATCCAGTTTTTCATTCTGAATAACCGAAAGCAGATGCTCGTTAAACTCGTCAAATATTTTCGGAAGCATTTCTTCGATCAGGTTTTGCGAGGAATAAGCACTACGGTTTCCCAGAACTTTTTCGATAAAAACAATACTGTCGGAAATGTGAAAGCTGATAATACCGTTTGCACCGATGGAAACAATCCTGCCGGATCCAAAATCCTTATACTCAAGCCTTTGGCTTGTGCCCCAGGCGGTCTGACATGGTTTTTTTACGTTGACAAAATAGTATTTGTCAATATCGTTTTTTGAATATTGATGATCTATCCTTTGATTTGTATATTTGGCGGCAACTGCGCCATTTTTTACATGAACAATTTCGTTTGGCATTTCGGCAAGCACATTCATATTTTTATCGTCTTCTCCCGCCATGTAGACCCAAACCAAATCGTCGTTGCTTCCGCCGAACGACACTATTTTTTTCTTAAAGGAAAATGCTTCTTTAATATTATTCTTAAGCGCCATTGTTACACCTCATTTAATGATTCCATTATTTCCCCAGAATAATATTCATTTTATGTCTTGTCAATTAAAGACTTTTTATAGGTATAAAAATGGCTAAAACCCGTAATTTTTTGATTTGCATTTTCCCTTGCAATTCCACTAAAATCTGGTATTATTTTATTATGGCTATTTTTTCAGGAATATTTTCTCCGGCCGTAATACAAAAAGTAGTAAAGAATTACACATCAGGGGGAGTTTTATGAGGAAAAGCACGTTCGTTTTGAAATTTTCGGCTGCTATTTTGTCAATTCTTCTTTCTATGACAGTTATTGGCTGTCCAGGGAGCGGCGGCGGAGGCGATGGAAACGGCGAATCGGGAGGCGACCCTACCTTTTTGGAAGGGGTTTGGGAAAATCCTGACAACCCCACTGATAAATTAACCATTTCCGGTAACAGATTCACCGGGCATGAACCCGGGGAAGACGAGGAAGATGAGGACATAGATTTCAGGGGCACATTCACCATTACAGGTGACACAATCGTTATTACCGTAACCCAATTTTTAAAAAATGGGACCTGGATGAGCCGTAATGATTTTATAGACGCAATGATTATTGATATGATAATGAGTGATATGAGAATGACCCGGAAACAGGCTCAGGATTATTGGAATGATAAGGTTCCTAAAGATACCAAAGTGTTTTATCGCGAGATGATTGGTATATTTTTACCAACCACATTAACAGTAACGTATACCATTGATAGTTATAACAACAGACTAACAATAACGGAGCAGCCAAGCAAAAAGGTAACCGTATATCACAGGGCAGGTACCAGCGGCGGCAATATCCCGCCCAATCTCGTGGGCAGCTGGGAAGCTGCAAATGACGAAATAGAGTTCACTCCGACCCTGCTGATATGGAACGGTGTGACGTATTTCACAAAGGTCACAGGAAAGAAGATAGAGATAAGTACATCAGCCGGTTCTTTTGACAGGGTATTCTGCGATTCATACAGTATAACCAATGGCGGCGAGCTCATCTTTTCTGGCGGTAAAAGCGAGGACATCGGGAACTTTATCAAAGTCAGCGGCGCAGCCATGGATAGCGCGATCCCGCTCAGGCAAAACCAATGGAAGGACGGCAGAATAAGCGGCTCAGGCGGAGAAGTCTGGTACAAGTTTGAAGTTGAAAGCGAAAAAACTTATTGCGTTTGGTGGAACGACAAATATGGCGGCGATGGCTCAAAAACCCTTGACGCATATGTGAGCGCATTTTACAGTGATGAATCAATTATTTTCAGTAACGAGAGCTATGGATGGTATTCCACGAATTATATATATCCAACATCAGATGACACTGTCTATATAAAGGTTACTCCAAGGGTAAAAAACCAAACAGGTTCCTTTGGTATTGTGTATAGTACCAGCTACACCAGGCCCGAGCTGCCGGTAACCCTGCCTTCCAATCACATCACTCTGACAGAAAACAAGTGGGAGGGCGGGGAATTTCCAGAATCCGACTCGGCTAATGAAACATGGTATTCGTTCACCGCTACAGCAGGCGCCAAATATAACATCTGGTGGAATAAAGATATTAATTCCAACGGAGACGGCTCCAAAACCATGAGTGTAAGAGTGAGCGCCTATTACAGCAACGGGGTCATGATCTTCCCCAGCGCTTCTACGGGGTGGAATAATCCGCAGTCTTTTACAGCCACTTTAGCCGGAACGATCTATTTAAAAGTAGTTCCTTCTTCATCAGGCAGCACCGGTACTTACGGCATTGTATTCAGTACCAATAACACAAGGCCGCTGGATCTGCCTTCTTCAGTCACTCATCTTATTGATCGCAAATGGGAAAATGGCGAAATTAATGAAGATTCTGGCGGCGCTGACTGGTATTCTTTCGACGTGGTGAGCAAAACAACATACCGCATCTGGTGGAATAGCTCTTATGGCGGTGATGGATCCAAAACACTGAATCCAACTGTTACCGCCTGGTACAGCGACGGGACTCCAATTTTTACCGATACTTATTATGGAGACGCATGGACAAACCCAAGAAATTTTAATGCCAGATCAGACGATACGGTTTATATAAAAATTGCTTCGCCTTATTCAGGCGATTACGGCACCTACGGCATAGTATACAGCAGTAATGACGCAAGACCCTTAAATCTTCCTTCTGTGATCACGGAGCTTACAGCTGACCAGTGGGAAGACGGTGAAATCACAAGCAGCTCAGACAAACAAATCTGGTATTCGTTTAATGTTGTAAATGGAACAACGTACTATGTCTGGTCTAACGGCGGTTCTTATGAGCAAGGTTTTAAAACACTGAACATAGATCTACGCATCTGGTACAGCGATGGAACAGAAATCACAGTTGACGCCAGACCCACATGGAGCTATCCCCTGGAATTCGAGGCCAATTCTGACGACATTGTCTATCTTATGGTTATTCCGTTTAGTTACTACTTTGCCAACACAGGCACTTACTGCATTGCGTACAGTACCGGGAGTACCCGGCCCGAAGTGACCCTGAACCCTCCCAATGCCATTGACCTGACCAATAACCAATGGGAGGACGGAGAAATCAGCGCCCCGGGTGGCGAACAGTGGTACTCGCTTGATGTTACAAACGGAGCAACATACCGCGTCTGGTGGAATGAAGATGTTACTTATTATGGCAACGGAGATGGAACCAAAACGCTTGATGTTTATGTGAGCGCCTATTACGCTGACGGAACAGTGATTTTCGGCAACACTGATAACGGATGGAGTGATAGCAGTGGAACTACCTTCACAGCAGAGTCAGACAGCAAAGTCTACCTTAGGGTAATATCAAAAAATTCAGTTAGTACTGGTACCTTTGGCATTGTATACAGCAGTACCGGAGATACAAGACCCATCAAACCTTTTGATCCCCCTTCCAATTCCATCGCATTAACTGAAAACGTATGGAAAGACGGGGTAATTTCAACCAGCTCAGACGGTGAAGCCTGGTATAAGTTCAATGTATCAAACGAAACAAGATACCGCATCTGGTGGAATGAAGCTACAGATTATTATGGTGATGGTACCAAAACACTGGATGTTAGGGTAAGCGCCTTGTACAGCAGCGGAGAAGTAATTTTTGGCGGCACCGATTATAGCTGGAACACCGCTGTGAATTTTACCTCACATTCAGACGACATTGTTTATGTCAGGGTATATCCCAAAACTCCGGGTAAGACCGGTACTTTCGGAATTGTTTATAGCGGTACTTCCAGCACGAGGCCCACTGTACCCTTTGTCCCACCTGCCGAAACGACAACGCTTATTGAAAGCGAATGGAAAAATGACGAGATAAGCGCAAGCTCAGGGGGCGAGGCATGGTATTCGTTCGAAATAAAATCGGGTGATGTCGGCAAGACATTCCGTTTCTGGTGGGATGATCGTTACTCCTACAGCGGTGTTTCCAAGACACTGGATATAAGGGTGAGCGCATGGTACAGTGACGGGACTGTAATTTTCATGGGCGTCGATGACGAATATTATACAAGCCCTATTACACCAGCGTCAGCGGGCACAATCTACATCAGGGTTTATCCGAAAAATTCCGGTGAAACCGGAACGTACAGAGTCGCGTATAATATAAATAGCAGCTACAGGCCAAATTGAGGTAAAAAATGGACATTAAATTTTATTCCCTCGGCGCCGCCGAGGAAGTCACCGGCTCCAAGCACATCCTGGAGATCGACGGAAAATCGTACCTGATAGACTGCGGGTCTTTTCAGGGCAGCAGGACGGAATCGGATCGGAAAAACCGCGAGTTCGGCATTCCGGCAGACAAGATAGAGGCCGCCATTTTAACACACGGCCATCTTGATCACTGCGGGCTTTTTCCCCTGCTCACGAAAAACGGCTATAAGGGAAACATCTATGCCACACCGGCCAGCCGGGACATAGCGAGCCTTATAATGATGGACTCCGCCAATATACAGGCGCGTG
>Ga0123353_10015943_pt1 | contig 10957 bp, 5 predicted proteins | sample TergutLab28metaG_3_FD_92763 | JGI IMG/M metagenome (GOLD analysis project Ga0123353, IMG submission 92763) | Labiotermes labralis P3 segment gut microbial communities from Petit-Saut dam, French Guiana - Lab288 P3 | ecosystem: Host-associated > Arthropoda: Insects > Digestive system > Gut ... | reverse complement strand
TTTTGAGCAACAATGTTCTAATTCTCAACCCAACAAACGAAAGTACACACAAAATATTTTAACAACGGGGTGCCGACAAGATTTAGCACACATAGAGTTGGTCGAAATAATAAAATAGTTTTAGAAAATTGCTCAAAGACTCGTAATTTGTTCATGTATATTCACCAACACAAGCACCCTTTTAAATGACACTATAAAATTTTAATTTGTTAAAATAGTTAAAATCTCCGACATGTTTCGGTTTATATTTAAACCATCTTCAGGGAGCTATTAGTTCATGCCAAAGTTACTTATATCACTTGTTGCTATGATGGCATTGTGGTAGCTTGTCTTGTTTGTGATGGGTTCGGATGTTGTATTACTCTTCCTCTTGCTTTACTCTGCACACAGTAGTCATGTAGATACAGAAGCACTTCAGAATTGCATGTCAGTGCTGATACACTTCACCTGACAGTCAGGGCTGACAATATCAAACACTACCTGAACACAGGAATAGCAGGGAACATGACACATTTCTTCATCACCTGCTTTTCTTAAAACCCTCAATTTATGTGGTGAAACTAACAAAACTATGCGTTATTAACTACAGAATGTGGTAACTTCAGTGCAATAATGGCACTGTAGAATTTTGGACCACATAAAATTTGAAAGATAAACCATCGAAGTACGCACTGCAGGTCTTGCAATTGCCACAAGCTCTAGGAATGCGTTCCCACATCGCAGGTATTACTCATGTTACAAAATTATAAAGTATGAAGATGGGTTTATGTCCTTCTGCAGAAAGATGCATGTAACTAATTCATTAACTCCATGGAGCAGAGTCATTCTTGAGAAGCTAAGAATTTCTCAACTATTCAAGAAATTCATCTGCATTTTATGGAACCTGAAGGTTCATTACCGCATTTACAAAAGCCCAACACCTGTTCATATTCTGAACCAGATCAATCCAGTATATGCCCCCCCCCCCCAATTCCTGAACACCCATTTTAAAATTATCTCCCCATCTTTGCATTGGTCTTCTGGGTCTTCCAAATGGTCTCTTTCCCCCAGGTTTCCCCACCAAAGCCCTGTACACAGCACTCCTCTCCCCCATATGTGCTACATACCCCACCCATCTCAATCTTCTTGATTTAATCACCGAATAATATGTGGTGAGGAGTACAGATCATAAAGCTCCTCATTATGTAGTTTTCTCCACTCCCTGTTACTTCATCCCTCTTAGGCCCAAATCCAAAAACGAACACTTCTACATATATTAGACAAATATGCCTTCATTAAACACAGATATTAAATTTCTTGGAATAAAATAAAAATGATAAAAGCTTCATTGTTTCTTGAATAAAAAAGAGTTACATGTCTTATGCACCTTGTACAAACTACAGTAAGCACAAGATTATATTACGTCATATAATAGATCAAACTAACCTTACCTAATGAAACTTAAGCACACAAACCATGTGAGGAAGCAGTACATGTGTGACCTCAGAGATGTTCTTTATTTCCTACTGGATGGCATCAATGAACAGTGCTTGGTTGGGTATGATATGGTTGTTGATGCAAGCGTAAAGCCTGATGGAACGGGGAGGCTGTGGGGCTACAGTTCTGTGGGTTTACGATGACTGCAGACCCAATGCTGTACATGAATGATATGACAGTTTGGACTACCAAATGGCAGTCTCTCCATAGAATGTCTGTCTTAGAATTAGTAACTGCAATGCAGACATATTATTACATTTAATTTGGAATAATTTGGATAATATTTAGCCCTGTGCATTAAAAAATCTGTCTCCATTCCGATAAATGGGAACAATTACGATTACCCAATACATGATTTATACAAATTAAGTTTCAAATATCGATCATGAAGCAGCAATTAGTTGCAACACACTGACACACAATTTTACAGGAAACAGAAAATACTCTACCTATCCTTAACAGACCAACAATTAGGCATGTCATGTTTTAAAGAAAATATAGGGCTGAGCAACTTTTGTGTACACAATACTTTGAGAGAAGGCATGTTTGTAACCCAGTTGTCTAGTAATGCAGGAATCCCAGTTTGACGTATTAGTGGTTACGACGACGGGTTCCTGTTTCATGAGCGATGTCTCACACAAAATACGACGAAATAATCTACTCGTAGCCCTACTGTGTTTTACTACAGATAAAACACTACTCCCTTTCAAACTTACTAGTTTCTTTTCCTCTTTGTCCAGTCCCCTTCTGTCACGTTCGATGTCACGTCCCACTTTTCTTAGTACTCTTTCAGTTCCACGCTGTTGTTCTGTAAAATGGTGTCATCATATAAATAAAACTAATTTCAAGTACACCATCTGCTTACCTATAACGCCGCCAAATACAGGCAAACAAAACGACATAACCTCACTACTGTACCTTCAACAGTAGGTTTCTTTCCAAACACGTTAAACATTTTAACTGCCTAATTACGATACTAATTTCTCGCATATACGACTATTATCACTTTCTAAGTTAGCATAAAGGCTAGGCACTACTTCATTTATTTCACTTAGCTTTTAACATACTCAAACCATCAAGGTCAAACCGTCACATGCGTCACTTGTTTGTCATGTGATCAGCTGTTGGCAGAGTGCATTGGTGTTCGGTGCTGCAGATGACGAGGTAGGGTTGAATTTATCTGTGATATGTGCCTATTTTCGTGAGAATTGCCCATGTCGGTAAATAGGTTATGGTTGAGCTATACTTCTGCGTGATTGCAGGCAATGTGTGTTGTAATCCTCAACGTCAGCCTATTACGAGATAAAAGAGGCAGCAGGGTGCGTGTAGGACAGCTTACAGCATGAAAGGGATATTGTACCCAGTGAAATATCCATGTTTCCTTCGTATTGTTAAATAATTTACGGCAAACGCGTGTCGGTCGTCAGGTAATATGGTCAATAACTCAATAAAACTGAACCTCCATTTACCTAAAGTTGTCAGAAGTTTTCAGTGCACTGCTTAAGATGGGGGGGTTATTGTTTGAACGAAGTCACCCCGTTGTGTACTGATTCTATATATTCAATTTATTATATATATTTCAGTCAACACAACTATATAATACAAGCATGGGTTAAAGCGACATGTTTCGACTTAAAAAGTCATCGTCAGGCTAAGCTAAGAACCATGAAGTTCTTTACGATGTGGTTGTGCGCATTTGGGATCCCAGATGGCTCACAATGTGTGCTGTGATTCGTACCGTGTATATAACGTGACATATCTATCATACTACTGTAATTATGTTGGGGTCAAGTATGTGACGTGTGTTAGCATGCTATTTCCTGGGACCGTTGTTCAGTGATTGGGCTCCTGGTTGTTATGTCCATTGTGGTTGTATTGGTTCTCCTGCTTTTAGTTTTGTGGTTGATGGGGTTCTGTCCACTTGTTCTTTGTAGTCTGTTAATGCTTTCTGTTTTGGATCGGTTGCGTCTTGTCTAGTTCTGCAAGTATGAAATCTGATCATTTATCTTCTCTCATAACATTTTGAGTATTGCGGCATGCGTAAGTGTATAAAGTTGTATTACTTAACAGTTTTTCTGAGGTGGTTGCTGGCTTCTTCGTGCTGGGGTGCAGTGAAGCTACATGCCCCCTTACAATAAAGTGAATATATGGGGGTAGTAGGTTCTTGGCAAATTGGTAACAAATTAGCAACACTGCATCATAGTCTAGAACTGCCCTTCAATAACCTACTTTAACTGCATTTAGTACATTCTCTACTGCTTGCCCTGGTCTGAGACATGAAAGAAGCAACTAAACATTGACATGTTCTATGTTGAAGAAATCCACAAATATCAAATAAAACATTGAGATATGTCTGCATCCCACATCTACTGAATCATAGTGGAGCCCATATGTTAATGCTTAGTGGTGACAAACTTAAGTCCCCAAGAAGCTATTAGCCGTTCAGCTACTCAAGAAATCCTGTCCATTGTGGAAACGCAAAGGTTCATTATCACATGCATAGGAACATACCCGCCTTCCATATCCTCTGACCCTGTTGAACATCCATTATAGTATTATCTTCCCATGTCTAGCACTCTCTTGACAGTGCCAAGCACACCGAAATTCCACGAAATTGTTCAGGCTGTGGGGAGGGATGGGCATGGGAGTGCAACACTGTGACACCCTGTGTGAGTATGTGAGACAACTCTGTTGATATTTGCATTAAGGTCTCAGAGGGTTCCACAACAACCCTGTATTATGGTGGTGACAGGGTATTTAAATGTGTAACTGTTAAAGAGGCAAGGCAATTCAGATTATTGTATTTTAAACTGCTTTTGATACACTACCTTGTTCACATTTTTTTCTTTACATATCATTTCTATGCATGACAAACCTTTATTTACAAATTGTATGACAATGATGCCTATGTAAGTTATATACAATATACTGGCACAGTTATACCATAATCGGAACACAAACCTCATAACATATGTGGTAGTGCCCTATGACAAAATAAAGGTCACCTTGTCCTTGCTTCATGATATATACACAAAATGGGTGACAATGTTCATCAGATGATGAGTAACATTCACTGACAGTTCCTTGATGACAAGGACTGAGATGGTCCTTGCAACATTGATTTACTCTCCATTCAGTCACCTGACATGGCTGCTAGCCTGAGAATATTTCACTGAATTTAGTTACTGTGAAAGCTTTAAATTATATATCACAAAGAAGAGTTATGACAAACAATACACTCTTGTTGTGGCTGTAAAATTTTACACATTTTTGGCAACACTCTTATCATGTGCTGTACTGAGCTGAACAGAATCTTTCAAATACAAGAATAAACAGCAAATTCAAAACTGTATCAAAGGATTAACAGTTTAATCACAAAAAAATTACAGTATAAATTCCTGTAACAGGAGGCAGAAATTCCATTCTGAAACTTGTGGCAAAAAACATTCAAAACCAAAACATACGAAATCAACAAGTACACTAAACTGTCAAAAGAACATCAGTACATACACGGAGTTGAGATTAACTAAAAAGTAATGCATGACCCACAGTATACTAAACATACACAAATATGTGTACCTTGTAAACCAGATATAACATTTTTGAGCAGCACTGAAAGAGACACTAGAAAATATTATTAACAATAATGACATCAGACCCAATATTGAATTTCATAAGGTAAAGGTAAAGCAGTCCCATTACAGGCCCACAGGGTTTGCAGGAAGATAAGGTTCCCAGATTTCATGACAATGGCACAGGATGGTGGTCAGGTTGTCAGCCTTACGCACCGGCTGCCTTTACCCCCAGGAAATACTCCTAGTACTCATTTCTGTTAGAGGCTGAGTCGACCCTAGGGCCATAGTGCGATCGGAAGGATTTTATGTCAATGAAAAATCCACTGACACCAGCTGGGATAGAAGCAGCGGCCTTCCGATTTGTAGCACAGCACCTTAACCACTGTGCTACCGTGGTCCCCGAATTTCATAGGAGCATAGCAGTTAACTGAACATATGAAAACATTGATGCACTTTTATGTGAGGGGGGGAGGAGGTTGGTAATTTCATAAACACGTGCTGTGAATGCACGAAAATTTATAACTCTTTTGAACAATAGTTCCACAAAAACATACACACACTTGCAGGCACTCCATATCAATAATGGAGACATTATAAAGGGATGTTGTGACATATTTCCAGTACAGTCTGCAGGTGTTAAGGAAACACGCAACAAATACAATGCTGACTGTGTACTGTATTACATGCTGCCTTATAACTCATAAATCTTACTTGGCACTGGGAAAAAGAACAAACACACAAAAGTCAGTGATTATCGCAGTTAAGTATTGGACACAGTATTTCATATGTAAAAAAACTGTATACATTTATAAATACATCTAAATCATTTTCAGGTAGTGATCACAGAAAAGTACTAGTTCAAAAAAACATCAGCATGACTGACAGACCATTTACACGCAAGACAATATTGGGGCCCCTTGGAAGCAAACTGGTATCAGTCGATGAATACAAACATATCCTGCTGAGTTATAGTTTACCATGTGCCATATTCAGAGTTCAAACAATATGTACAATATAAGACAGCTAAACCTGCCTAACCTGACTTAGCCCTGAAACAATCACGTACAGTCACACTGCATTAGTAGTAACTCTCCTCTTACAGTATCATTTATTTTAATGTTTTGTTCCTGTGCCTTCTGTATGCTTTACACTTATTATTTCAAAACTTTGTGTTATCAATTAGTATTATACAGTGCAATGGACTTGCAGGTCCTAATACTTGCATGTAGCCACCATAAATGAGAAAAAAATCAGCAAAGCCTTGTTTTGAAAGGTGAAATGGAATGGAAATATATATTAGGTTAAAAGGTTAAACACCAGTTAATAGGATGACCCCCCCCCCCCCAAAAAAAAAGACTGCAAGTGCAGAAAGAACTGCATTGACATTATAACAACAAATGACGGCAGGAAACCTTTGTGTATTTTTGGCGAAATAACTGCAGTAGACGGTACATTTGACTGTACACAACTGGTGCCCAGGCACTAACATCAGCTAAGATCTGAACCCAATGGAACCAAGGTGGTTACATTACTGCACTGACATAAAAAAGGAACCTGAACCTGCTTTTACACTTGTTTCTATGTGACATTTAATTTCCTGATATGGAAGATAAGCACAAGAGTTAACAAGACTGCAGGTATACACTGCAATACCTTATCAAAGTGTTTTTTACTTTCAAAATGACATGATTTCCACAGTTCACACACTACAGTCACGTGTCACTTAATGATGGGGATACATTCTGAGAAATGCGTCGTTAGGCAATTTCATCACTGTGCGAACGTCACGGAGTGTACTTAACATAAACCCTGAAACTTGGCATTAACTTGCCTCCTTATGGATGAAAGTCCTTTCAGGCATCTGTTTCCAGAAAAGTGAGGTTTCATCCATATTGAAGATTTCCTCTGGCACATAATTTTCCTCCCACAATCAGTGTATCTGAAGTTTCCAAAAATTCTTACCACCATCGTATATATGGCCTGTCGATGACCGAAATGTCACTATGTGGCGCATGACTGTAATGTAATATTATTTACACCCATAAGCAAAGCATGGTCATCCCTGCATCAAAGACTGACACTACACTTTTGTAGAAGGGCTGCAATGTTCTCACTTAACCATAAGACTAATCCTTAATTACATGATTCACAATAATTTTTGGTGATGCTAGCCATTGACAGTCACTGTCAAACATTAACCTGTTTTCTATTGAGGAAGGTGCGCCACCACTTGGGGTTTCGTAACTGAAAGAAGGACAGCATATCCCTCACAAGACTGTCTGATATGCAGCCACCACTGGGTTGCCACTTCACCAACAAATTACTTATATAAAAGAAGTTGTGTCGCGAAAGTCGAAGCAGACTGGCAGCAGCAGCTTCTTGCACGTCAATGGAAACTGAAACAGACTGTGACTGTCAGATCACGTGTTTCCCAAGCACAAGACATTCTTTGAGTAGTTAACAGTTGTAATCTGATAAAGAAATACCATCTTTGGAGAAGCCAGAACTTTCTCAACATACCCACAGACTTGCAACTGGACCCTCCACTAGACTAAGTTTGTGTCTTCATAAATGCATAACTAACGAGCACAGTCCTTCTTGACAAGCTAACAGTTCCTCAGCTATTCACACATTTCCTGACACTTTATGAAACCTAAAAGTCCATCATTGTTATCACAATAGCTTGCCACTTGTCCCTGAGCCAGATCAATCCAGTCCATGCCCTCCCATCCGTTTCTTCATAACAGATTGATCGAATTACTGAATTTACCAGACTATACAACAAAGCTCATATTGTACTTATTTTAAATTAAAACAGAAAGTTGTCATATTTTCGAATGTATAAAAATATGTAACAAAAATAATTTATGGGGCAAACAAGAGGTGCCTACCAAATGTGGCATATTTCAAAATTCACATCCACATTGTTAAGAAAACACTTCCCAAAAGTAACTGTTTGATTCTTGAACTGTCAGTGCCATTGCTGCATGCAGTTATGCAACCATGAATCAATATGACCGTGCCTGTACCCATACACTATGATGGCTGAAGTGGAAACATTCATTAAAGATGCTCTTATACCAACATACTATGAATACTCAAAGTTTTGAGGTATGCTATGGCTGCCAATGTTGTCAAGTATGAGGTTGTGCTGTGATCCTTTGTGGTGATAACTAATAAGATCAGATACAGTGTTACTGCTACACTGAACACATAAAAACTGATATGCTTGAAACATCCTATTTGTTTAAGTGTGGAAGCAAGAGGGGTTCTTGTTTGCAGAATGGTCATTCTCATCACCAGCACATTCTGCTTGTTTTAAACTAAAGGATAGGCCTATCAGACTGAAGACACCAAAATATAGTATTTATAGGTGCTAACCACAAGGTGGAAGGGTGTGAACTGGATTCATCTGTTTGTTTATTTGTTTGTTAGTCTTCTTCCCTTAAGTATGTGTCATATTTTAAATGTAAACAGAATGATCTTCATGAAACTTCATGTGCATTTCATGCCATACATACCTCCCATTACCAGCACTCTAGCAACAACAGGTCAGCTGGTACTGTCAAAACTACAGGGTATTTAATTTTTTGGGATTCTGAATACATTTACAGCAGAAAATTGCAAAACTGCACACACACTAATTTTGCTATGTGTGTCTCTCTATCCATGTGTAACACCACTAAAACTACTCAACATATTTTCATGAACTCTGATGATCAAGTTCTAACAAAATCATCAAAACATTCCAATTTCAGTCAAAATCAGACCACAGTAATGAACATTTTACACACGATGTACGTATGCTTCTGTGATTATCTTCGTTATCTTTTGCTAAATATTTATCAGAGAAAAAAATGTTTCGAACAGGAAGACTGACAATCAATTATAATTAAATAAAAGACATTCTTGCCACATCATCAACTTAAAAATCACTAGACAAATTTTGCCAGCACTCATCCCTTCCACCTATTTCATGTCAAAGTATAACCACAACAGATATAGCAGAGTAGAAACCTTAAGGTGACACACACACACACACGTGCACGCACACCCACACGCGCGCACCCGCAACCAAACGCGCGCGCGCACACACCAACAACATTTAATAAGTCACTAAAGACAACTCTAGTATAATGCATGAAAACACAGATGACCACAGGAATGTTAAATGTTGAAAGGTATATGGGTAAATCCAGTAAAGTATTCTTATAATAAAACCAACTAGATGCACTAATTTCACAAATTGATTTTTGGAATAAAACTCTGCACGTTTCAGACAGTTCCTCTGTCCATCATCACCAGTTCTTCACTGTACACACAGCAATAGTATATGTCATACATGTATGTACAGTGAAGAACTCCCGATGATGGACAGAGGAACTGTCCGAAACGTGCAGAGTTTATTCCAAAAATAAATTTGAGAAATGAGTGCATCTAGTTGGTTTTATTATAAGAATTTATCACAATGCATGGTCAACTGTACATCAAACCAGTAAAGTGTATATATAAAAAAAAATCATCCACTTACCATTTTGCTCCAGTAATATAGTGCCCAAGATGTGCAATACTGCCTGCACCTGAACTTTTGCCTCCTCAGTTGGGAAGCATCTTGTAATGTAACCTGTAAGAAACAACATAAGTACAGTGGTCACATTTTTTCACTAAGCAATGAGATGTTTCTATTAAATGTACTCTTGCGACTTCAACATACACAAATTCACCCAAGCACGTTTAATTACTTGTCTAAGAAGCTAACTCTGCAGAATTTGAACATTGTCAAAACAGTAAGTCATTGTACATCTGCGCAGACCTTTCCTTCAATGACTAAGCATGTCAATTTATGTAGATATGAAGCTGAGACAAATCAATTATGTACATGTATTTTTTGCACAAAAATTTCAAAATTACGTTGTGTTCTGCCATATTTTGTAGGAAAGCATTAATCCTAAGGGTCTGATAGTAGCATGTTATTGAACAGTACTGGTTACATTCTGCAGGTCTACCATGACAATATAACGCAGAAAGAATAAGAGGAAAGGGAATAAAAATGGCAAGGATAAGGCAGTTAAACAGAAGACTCTTAGATGATCATAGAAGATTTTGTGTTTGAAATAAGTTTTTTTTTCTCCCCCATAAAATAATTCAATCTAATGGGCAATCAACAGCTTGAAGGTCCAATAAAAGACACGAAGCCAGAACACTTCTCAAGCTTACTCCAAACATAAGCCTCAAGTCTCTTTAATAGTTTTTTTCATTGATAGCGTAATACAAAGGGCTGGGTAGCACTGGTAATCACGGTTATCCAGTGTTCTCCATTTTAGGGCCCTGAAACCTAACATACCCATAATGATTATCACTTCCGTGATTGTCCGATCACTCACTGCACCAGCCCTCCACTCATCTATGAGCGGGAAAAGTTTGTGACATAGCAGCTGCCTGTACGTTGTGTCCCAGCCCATGCGTTTAGCCAGCAGAATGAGTGACGCTTGCAGGCCTTCCACATGACCATCTGTAATGAAAGCATCAGTGTCAGTTACCATGCAGCAAGTTAGCTCAAGTGATAATCCTTCTGATCTGTACTGGGGATGTGCCTGGTCTCAATCTTGGCAGAGATTCTCCCTAACCAAAGTAAGCTTTTATGGTTTTCCTCTGTCCCTGTTGCCAAACACTGGGAAAATTCCTTACACTAGGCCACAACCCATTCTACACACAACCTTTCAAATTTCATTATCATCAAAACCATCTGATGCTGTGTAGCTCCAGTTATTAACAGCAGAGTTACATAAACTATAAACAAACAAACAGTGAAGTTATTATTTTACAGGCTTCCATATGTTATTCATATTCAGATTATCTAATCCTTTCAGTGTCAGAGGGAACAAGTGGTACAGTTGGTTGAGGTA
>Ga0123353_10015942_pt1 | contig 10957 bp, 10 predicted proteins | sample TergutLab28metaG_3_FD_92763 | JGI IMG/M metagenome (GOLD analysis project Ga0123353, IMG submission 92763) | Labiotermes labralis P3 segment gut microbial communities from Petit-Saut dam, French Guiana - Lab288 P3 | ecosystem: Host-associated > Arthropoda: Insects > Digestive system > Gut ... | reverse complement strand
TGTTACAGCACAATACCAACACGTGGCAAAAACACTAACCAGTCGACAGCTCCTGATGATGGGCACACAGTTGCCCGAAACATGTTGAGCAACTTATAAAGGAGAAAATAAAGCATTACACAAAAGTGACATCTAGTTGGTTTGTTATCCACACTGAATTAAGATGCACGGTCAACCACATATCAGAGTAACATTTTATGTTCACTTCAAGGAGCTGAGAGAAATAAATCATCTGATATTGGTCTTCAGAGACCATTTATGTGTGGGGAACTGTTGTTCTTCAGGTATGACATTGGACTAAGGAATTTGATCCCCAGTCGCATCTGTATACAGATTTTGACTGCTAAGAAATTGGAAACCTCACCTGTGGTGGAGATAAAATTTTGAGAATGTGGTGTATATATATATATATATATCCCCTGTATGGTTTGGACTTTGCACTATGCTGTAGGCCTCCTCTGCCAACCATGTTTGTAATACGAAATTTGAGGTTATCACAGCAGAGTTGCTGATGATTTGGTTCTTCTGGGATGTTATGCCTTGTTTTCAGGGTTATAGTCTCCAGTGTCACAAAGGTGAAGCTGTTGTAATCTTTACAAAACATCGGGATATAACCCCATCAGCGTGGTGTAACATCCTAGAAGACATTGAATGTTAATGTTCCTCATGATCACTCTGGTAGTGTGAGTAGTGAAATCTGCTCTCTGGATGGCCTCACCAGAGAAGCAGATTCAGTGCTGTTGAGTGGAAAGGCAGAGGCTGGAATTCTAGGAAGGAACATGTCTGAAGGCACCACACACTCAGATGCTGTGTTACAGAGTGAGTCCTTTAGTTAGCAATGTCATTGCTTTTTTTTCTGTTTGTAGGGAAATCTGACAAATGTTGTTGGTGTAGACTTTGACTATGCAGACCATAAGCTGCTGTTCACGCAGATCAGACCATGGGCTCGCATTGCTTGGGTTTCAAGCACAGAGCCTAGTAGTAATGATATCCACAACATCATCAGTCGTGGTATAAACCCTGAGGGCATCGCTTACGACTGGACACAGAAGAAAGTGTACTGGACAGATTCATCCAATAACAGTATCTATGCCATGAACTTGGATGGCACAGATCTGGTGATGATCGCTCGAGTGGAACGTCCAAGGTCCATTGTGGTTGATCCATGCAATGGGTGTGTAGTTGGCATATTACACAGTGCTTTACAGTAGTAGACAAGTTTTCTACATGGTCTATATGTAGAGGAGTAAGTAGCCATGTTTTTCTGAAGGCAGGAAATATAAAGCATTAGAGTTACTGTGTTCAGCCTGCAGCAATTAGCTGGTACAATCTCCATATTCTGAACAGTAATTCAGAATAAATGAAATTTAAGTATCGTACATTGACACTACCATACGCTACCAAGTACCAAGTTCACCCAAGAACAATCCACAAAGGCCCAGAGGGGGAGTAGAGGTATAGCTCTACTCTTTCTTTGACCTCAGCGCTAGATGGGGTGGATGGTCAGCACCACACCCTGGCCACTTTACCCCTGGGAAAGAGACCCAGTACCCATTGTATAGGAGACTGGGTGGCCCCCAGGGCCAGTCTAAATAGGTGTGAAAAATCTTGTCCCCACTGGGATTTGATCCCCAGACTGTTCAGCCCATAGTGAGTCACTATACTGACTATGCTGTCCTGGCCCACACCATACACTAAATATTTAAAATAAACACACTAATAGATTTAACTTATTCAAACCAGTCTTAAGTGTTTCCACTAGTGGTATATGTACATTCCAGTACTGCCAGCAAGCATAACTGTGTTTTCATTCTAATATTCAACTGTTCTAAATTATTTGACTTCTGAATTTCATAATTATCAACAGGGTTATTGTATCATGACTGTATGTATAATTTTTTAAATTAGTTTTCAACGAGTTGACAAATTTTTATGAAACTGACTTGAACACTTTATGATACGAGGCCACCGCCATCTCTGAACTTTGTAATTTCTGACCATCAGTAATACTAACATGGTGACTGTACAAACTGTGAAGAGGGTAATAACATTAGTACCATTTATTTTACTGTTAGGAAATTTTGTGTGGTAATGTATGTTTGTAAAACGTATGAGTTTTATGACTGGCCATTACTTATTGCAAGATACTTCCCAGAATTTGCTAAGAGGAACTGAAAAACAAAAAAATCACACTGGAAATAACAGCTTCCACTGTCTCTGAACATGAAGAAAGAATGGTAATCTCTTCCCCAAGATGTGTCATTCTTTGTATGTCTTGTGTATGGCTGTATTTATTTCTCCATTACTTCTTTCCAGTATGTATGGTGTAGTTTATGAGTAACAAATAATGATGTATGGTTTTCATCTTAGGTCACTCTACTACACAGACTGGGGTCGTTTTGGAACCTCAGGTCGAATTTTCAGAACAACAATGGCTGGTTCCTTGAAAAAGGCTATTGTGGATAAAGATTTGTCACAGCCAAGTGGCCTGGCCATTGACTATGAAGACAGGATGCTCTATTGGACAGATGCTGTGAGAGAGAAAATTGAGAGGTCCGCAATGAATGGAAGTTACAGAGAGGTGAGGGGTATAGAGTTAGAGCTGGAAATAAATTCAGGGCTTTCTTAACCTGTGTGCCTTTGATACAGTGTCAGCAAGCACAAATACTTGTGTACAGTTTACATTATTAGAAAATGAATTACTATAAATTATGTTTCAGAATCCAATTTGTACTTCATGGAGAACACACTGTGTCTCCATTATAAAGAACAGTCAATTCATTCTGCTTAAGGATGTAATCACTCTTTGTTCTGAGGCTCACATGAAACATTCGGAAAACACAGTGTAGAAGTATAGTGTTTTTGATTGCCAGTCTTTTGCTTAGTGTAATGAACACTATGGTTGAAAGGGTTAGTAGAATGACAGAGAATTGCAGCATGCTGTAGGCCAGGAGAGGCCAAACTGCAGCCAGCAAAAACAGTCCATTGTGGTTGGTGACATTTTTCTATATTATTCATAACACAGCATTTTATTAATTTTTAATTTTCCATACATATTATAGGCTGTCATTGCTCAGGCAGATAGGCACTGGCCTCTCACTGTGGAGAACTTGGTTCAGCCCCTTGCCAATTCTTATAGGATTTGTGGTGGACCAAGTGGCAGTGGGGCAGACTTTATCTGAGCACTGCAGTTTCCTTTCTTGGTGTCATTCTGTCAGTACTCTGTACTCATTCATTCAGCTACCTGTGATGCTATATACTCGCAGCAGTTAACAGTATTGTTCTATAACATATTTGAAAAACATATTGTATTATAGAGAATACTTGTGATAACAGTTTAGGTTTTGACATTCAGAGGACCATGCATTGTGATATATTCTTATAATAAAAGCCAATGAGATGCACTATTTCTCAACTTTATTTGGTAAAGAACTCTACATATTTCAGACAGATGTACTGTTCATCAGAAGGAGTCTTAATACTGTATTCACAGCAATAGGTATTTGTCATACTGAAATTTTAAATATGGGTTAAAATTTTTACTATTTTAAGCTTTTTATATAACGTAGAGTTTTACTTACAACACGTCTTGCAATATAACTACAAATGTACATGTATGTACACCAGTAATTTTACCCATCTTTAAAATTTCAGTATGAAAAATACCTATTGCTGTGAATACCATATTAAGTCTACTGATGAGTCTGAAACATGTAGAGTTCTTTACCAAATAAAGTTGAGAAATAGTGCATCTCATTGGCTTTTATTATAAGAACAATTTAGATGTCAATGGAGTTGAAAATTTTTGGCCCTTGGTATAAAATTTACTTACTTACTTACTTACTTACTCACTCCATGGTGCAGAGTCCTTCTTGAGAAGCTAACTGGTTTGCAGCTAGTCAAGAAACTCCCTGCATTTTACGGAACCCGAAAGTTCATTACCGCACTCACAAGCGTCCGCCACCTGTCTCTATCCTGGGCCAGCCCAATCCAGTCCATATACCCACATCCTACCTCCTGGAGATCCATCCTAATATTATCCACCCATCTGCACCAAGGCCTCCCCAGTGGTCTCCTTCCCTCCGGCTTCCCCATCAACACCCTATACACCCCCCTTTCCTCACCCATACACGCCACATGCCCAGCCCATCTCATTCTTCTCGATTTTATCACCCGCACAATATTGGGTGAAGAGTACAGATCATTTAGCTCCTCGTTATGCAATCTCCTCCATTCCCCCGTTACCTCGTCCCTCCTAGGCCCAAATATTCTCCTCAACACCATGTTCTCAAACACCCTCAGCTTGTAACTGCAAATAAGTATGAGAAAGTTGAATGGAGTCCAGATCAAGTAGCAGTCTGAGTTCAGGATCTAATGACCAAATTAATTATTAATAACATTAAGTACTTTTGTGTCTTTTGATATATTTATATATTATGGTCGCTGATGGTTTGACATATGAAGTAGTGGATTTTTCTTATGGAACCCTCCAGACAGTAATTGCATTTTAAGTATATTTAAAGAATACTTAAGAGGAGGAGGCCAGGGGAGCTTTACTTAAACTAAGAAATCAGTTGATTTTGTTATAACTGTGTCACATTATTCACTCATATTTCGTCTGTATTTAGGTCCTCATAACTGCAACCATCTACCCATTTGCGATTACTGTTTATGGTAACTACATGTACTGGACAGACTTGCAACTGCGTGGGGTGTACCGAGCTGAGAAACACACGGGAGCCAACATGATAGAGATGGTGAAACGTTTAGACGATTCGCCAAGAGATATCCACGTTTTCTCAAGTTTGCGGCAGAAATGTCAGGTCAACCCATGCCATATTAACAATGGAGGTTGTGCGCAGTCTTGTCATCCGGGGCCCAATGGCACAGTAAGTCGTTGTCGTGGTCTTTGTTAATCAGGATTGTATGTGGATACTGATCTTTGTGGTATGAAGCCATGTAGTTTTTTGGTGACGACCAACATTTCAGAAGAATTGTTGCCTCCTCTTTAGGGTGTACATCTGCAAACATGGACATAGCATTAGTAACTACAGTGTGTTGTAACCAAGAAGACCAGTCTTTAATTCTCACTGCCACAGAAACTCAAAAAGTCATAGAATAAGTCATAATATGAATTGAAATGTGTATGATGTATGAATACACACTTTATTCTAGATAAGTGAAAGTGTTGCCACTTTCTTATGCAAGTACGTGGCAGAGTTCTTGTGATCATACGAAAATATGTTCCCCAGGTGTCATGTTGTTACATCATCATCATCATCGTCATCGTCATTGTCATCATCATTATGTAGTCTCTCTTACTACAGGTTCATAGCCTCTTCCAAAACGAGTTCTCCAGAGAGTGTAATCTCATGCTTTCTGTCTTGAGTTCCAGTATCTTCTCATTTCCTTAAGGTGGTTGCTTTATTTCTTCTTCCTTGTTCCTACAGGCTGAGTGCAAATGTAATGATAGTATGAAACTGGTGAACGAGAACCGAATGTGTGTGGCCAAGAACCTGACATGTGAACCCAACAAATTTGTCTGTCGCAATGGCAAGTGTATCTCTCGCATGTGGGCATGTGATGGGGACGATGACTGCGGAGACAACAGTGATGAGGATGAACAGTACTGCAGTAAGTTTGCTGTTTGGGCAGTCATATGTAGTGCTTGATTGTCTGCGTGAAACTGCTGTTCATCTTTGTGACACAGTCAGTCATTGCAACACATCTGTGTGTGAAGCACACCTGGTTATTTTATCATACCAAGGTTATGTAATGGAACTATTTTAAATGAAGTGACTATGTTGTGTTGAATGGGAGTGTACAATATGATTACAGTATTACTCAGACACAACTGAGAAAGTGTATGGACTTCTTCACTTAGAATAATTCTGATGTGCAACATTAGTGAATTAAGAGCGCTGTCCATTGCAGTTACAATTTGTTGTAAAACAATATTTTGTACTTCTTTTGCCATATGTTTTGGCCTTAGTGGGCCATCTGCAGGCTTTGTACAAAAATATGTACAAGAGGGTTGTTGAATATCACGAAGAATAACATTTGTGATACCATATGGTTATGTCGCATTATATATTTTTATACAAAGCCTGATAATTGTGTGTTAGGGCCAAAACAGGTATCTTATTGAAAACCAAAAAAAAATTACAATAAATTGTGGTTGTTTTGATAGTGTTGTTGGGTCTTTGATACTTCAGTAGAATATATATTTGGTGACTTACATGTCCTGAAGGAAGGTCAGTAGTGTTACAGCTACATCAGTGTGATCAGTAACAACATTAGTTGGGGTAAGGAATCAGTGAAAGTTGTCAGTTAGAACAGCATGTAACTTCACAAGTTTGAACCTCCTGAACTGAAGTCTGTAAAGCATTCCTCCCCTTCCAGTCTGCTCAGTAGCTGCACTGGATGTTGGCTGAATGATTAGACATTGTCTGTTGGTCAGATGTATTTAAAAATTTACAGTATTGTGATGTGACATCATTGAGTGGTATGTACTAACATTCAGAGGGACCACCTCCAATAAGGATTGTGAAAATTAGATAGCTGAGTGTCACTTTTTGGACCTTTCAGTTTTCAGTGTGACACAGAAGTAGACAGCTTCTCAAAGTGCATGTAGAGGTATCATACTTAGACATAATGAAGGATCTTATGCCACATCATCTTTATTCCTGTTGTATATCAAAGTAATTCATTTTTTGCATGATTAAGGCCTTGTAAGTCAAAAGAAGGTACTGTTTATGTATTCATGTTTGTTGTGTTATTTGCAGCATTCCATTCTTGTAGTCCTAACGAATTCAGGTGTGCCAATGGTCGATGCATATTCCGATCATGGAAGTGCGATCATGAAAATGACTGTCGAGATGGTTCAGATGAGCTGGATTGTAATTATCCACCGTGCGCCAAGGAAGATTTCACATGTGCTAACCATCGTTGTATACCCATGTCACAGGCAAGTTCCACGTTTGGTGTGAAAGTTCTGCCCTTTACCAGTTAACTTGTATCTAGATTATATAAAAAAACATTGGAAGCTGTAAGAAGGTGTTTATTTTGAACCCTCTTCATGTTGGCTATTTTCCTGTTCATTTTTCATCTTTTTGTTTAAAACCACTGTTTAAACTCACCATGGTGCAGTATCTGTCACTAATCTTCTCAGTCACTGAATATAGTGTAGGTGGCAACGCTGTTTTATGTGAAATGTCTGAAAGGGTTAGCGCTCTACTTACATGCTGCTTTAGTGGAGTGTGGGTCACAAATGTTGTTGTAATTAGTGACAGAGCTTTATAATTAAGTGACTGAAGATCTATAATAATTATTTTAGGATTACATGTAGTATAATATAGTATCACGAATGAAAAGTTTTGTGAGGATCTTCCCAGTCTGGTCATATATAACAAAGTCCATCCTGTGGCTTGAGTGGGGACTGTGGTAGATAGAGTGGCATTGGAACAAATTTTGTGTCATATTCATCATTTATCAGAAGCAGGTGCAGTAAGCATCTTTGAGGTGCAATACCAAGAAATTCTCTCTCATTTCAGTACTATAAAGACATGGGGAAGATTGTGCCTGTGATATTTTCCTGTGATATGAACAAGGTTTGATTAGGGTGGTTTTGTTTACAAACGCAAATGTAACAGATATGGCTTCATAGGATCGAGTAATAAACAAACTCATGAGTCAGAGGGCCAATTTATGTCTCAGTTTTGCAGCAGTGAAACATGTCTGATTTGTCTGCAAACTTTCAGGTCTGCAATGGCGTAAATGACTGTAAGGATAATGTGACCTCAGATGAGACTCACGATCGCTGCCCTCGAAACACAACATGCCCTGTAAATCATCTCAAGTGTGAGAAGACAAATATCTGTGTTGAGCCATACTGGCTTTGTGATGGCGACAATGATTGTGGTGATAATAGTGATGAAGATCCATGGCATTGTGCTCAGCGTACATGCCCACAGAATAGCTTCAGGTTAGATAACACTTTATTTGAATTACTGATAGGAGAGAACGTGAATTATGTGATTCTGGAAGTAAAGTTCGCAGGGAAATGTTTTGTTTCAAGGCATTTGATGTATGTGGGCAGTTTACTTTTAATAAAACGTGATCAGTTTTTGGAAGCATTAAATACATGCAGTGATTGAAGTAGGGTCTCATTTTATCAACACAGAAGCAATGAGTCTTATTTAATGACAGAATATGACTACTATGGGGGAAGCTGACTTGCCAGCCATGTGGTCTCATTCCAGTTCATTGGACCAACTTATGAAAGGTCAAAAGAGTCGTTGAAAATGGGTGATAGTCGAAAGTTAAAAGTCCCAGACATTGAGGTTCACAAACATTCGGGCTGTGCTGTACATAATCAGAGCTGCTGACATCATCACTAAATTGACAAAAAATAAAAAGAATAAATAAATGCAATTTGTGCAGGTGCCCAAATCACCGATGTGTCCCAGCAACGTGGTATTGTGACGGTGATGATGATTGTGGAGACGGGTCTGATGAACCACCAGATTACTGCAAGTCTGAAGGTCGGACCTGCTTCGGTGATTTGTTCACATGTGATAATGGGAACTGCATTCCTCGTATCTACATATGTGATGGTGATAATGATTGTCTTGACAATTCGGATGAAGATGAGAGGCATCAGTGCAGTAAGTAAAAGTTTTAATCACAGGTTTTTCCTATTTGAGCATTGTCAGTATGTCTTCATAGTTTCTACCTTGCAGATTTTGATTTTACTTCAATAATAAGTGCATTTTGTTGCACATTTTTCTTTGAATTCTGTGGTTTCACCATAAAGTTAATCGTGAATTAGTTTTCTTTAGCCATTGATACAGAAGTTTATGTATGAAATCACATTCAGTGGTATTCTTGTATGATTCATTATTTGATATTTGAGGACGTCCTGCGAGTGAAATCAAACTAATATTTTCTTGATGTGTCACACCATGCAGTTTGGTAGATAGAGGGAGTTTCATTTACTGCTGGGCTGGGAACTCCAGAGCAAATGGCATCTTCAGGTGCTCCGAAGTTTGGTCTGCTCTTTGTCATGTTGTCTGGCGATAAGAAACTTGTGTGTCAGTTTTTAATTTTTTTGCAGCTATGTAGCTGATGATTTAGTTCTTGTGGGATGATGCATTGCATCACTGGGTAATCAGACCCCAGCATTTTGAGGCAGTGTAATGTCCTTGTCTTAAGAGGTCAGAGTGTCCGAAAATTTTTCTTCAATATTTTGACCCCCGAAGATGATACAGTGTTACCTCAAAATGTCAGTAACTAACTATCCAGTTACACACTTACATATCCTGGAAGAACTGAATCCTTAAATTATCTGTAGGTACAGACATGAAGGAACCTATTCCCTCGGTCTTCAGGGTAACTGAGTAAGTGTTCCTGTGTCTCAGGTATTTTGAAGAGGAAGGTGTTTATTCATCAGCTGTTATTAAGGTGATCAAGTCAAAACAGTTGAGATGAATCAGGAACATTGAATGAATGGGATAGCTAAGAAATGTATATATAATTTTATTAATAAATTCAGGAGGTAAGAGACTGCTTGGGTGACACAGATGTAGACAGGAGGATGATATTAGAATGGTTCTTAAAGAGGTGGAATTTGAGGATGTGGATTGCATTCAATAGGCTCAGTGTAGGGTGAAATGGAGGGCTGTTGTGATCGTGGTAATGAATCTGTTAGGTTTTATGGAAGGTGAAGAGGGTAGAGACTGACGAATATAATTTCTGCTGTCCATATTCTTACCGCTGTGATAAAGGATCGGTAAAGTAAAAAGAATTATGTTGCCTAGTAAACTAACTTCAGGGTACCTTTATCGTTGCACCGTGCATTTCATAGTGTTATTTAATTATCACACCAACTAATGCACATATATAAAATTTTTATTTTATATATATGCACATTTTTATTTTATAAAGTTTATATATGTGCATTAGTTGGTGTGCTAATTAAATAAATTCAGGGTACATTGTCCTTTTTGAAAACCTTATGCTTTCTTATGTGGTAAAAATATTTTCACTGTCAAAAAATGTGTGATTAAATCGAATACTGAGCCAGTCCACACTACACTGTAACACACTGTTTGTATAAGATATACTTTGATATTATCTCCAGTCTGTACTTCAGTTTCATGAACATTGTCTTCTCTTGAGGTTCTCAAACTAATTTCATTTGACCCATGCATTCTAATTTCATCATTCTTGATTTAATCACCATTGTATGAATATTAGTTAAATTATGCAAATTATGAATCTCCCTACTATGTAATCTTCACGATTACTCAGTGACAGTTAAATGATTAATTATTTGTTATATATTTGCAGATGCTCGAACATGTGATGAGGAAACAGAATTCACTTGCAAAGAAAATAAGATGTGGAACCGAGCGCAATGCATACCGCGTAAGTGGCTGTGTGATGGCGATCCTGATTGTGTAGATGGCGCAGATGAGAATGTGACGCTGCACCACTGTTCCACCCCAGCTCCTTGTGGTGATGGGCAGTTCACATGCAACAATGGCCGCTGCATAAACAGGGTATGAAGGACATACTGTGTTCATTCTCTTAACCTACTTTGTGGGAATATTGGATGTGGCCCTGCTGTAACATGCTGTAACTTGTCTCAGCCGTAGGGTTTACTAGCCCTGGCATTAGATTATCTTATCACACAGAGATGACACAGAATTAGCACTGTGTAGTTCGAAGCAAGTGTGTGTTAATAATTTAGCTATGTTTATGTCCTTTTATTAACAAGAAAGGCCATTGTACATAGTTCAATAAGGATAGACAAACTTGATGTCACTTGCTTTATTATTTCATTACTTAATGCTCAACATGTTTTGGATGTTAATACATCCATCCTCAGGAGCCTGCGACTTATTTGTTGAGTTATTTCATGGGTTGTATTGCTCTGGTTCAATGTGTGTTGGTG
>Ga0123353_10015941_pt1 | contig 10957 bp, 7 predicted proteins | sample TergutLab28metaG_3_FD_92763 | JGI IMG/M metagenome (GOLD analysis project Ga0123353, IMG submission 92763) | Labiotermes labralis P3 segment gut microbial communities from Petit-Saut dam, French Guiana - Lab288 P3 | ecosystem: Host-associated > Arthropoda: Insects > Digestive system > Gut ... | reverse complement strand
TGTTTTTGTTTTTACTTTTACTTTTAATTTTTATTTTTATCCTTATTATATTTTATTACACTAAACAATTTGTATTGTCCTATTTTATTACATTTATTATACTAAATAACCATGTGATTTTTGTACACACTTGTGTTGATGTCACCCCTTAATCCCAACAAATATGACGATTTCCATATCCATATGGATTATGTAATCCTGTATGGATTTACGGAAGGAAAATAAATGATATGATATACTTTTGACAAGAGAGTAAATGAAATTTATCAAATTGATTATATGAAGCTATCCATATCACTGTTGTGAATGAACTATTTGGTCTTCCTTTTTGGGCAATATCTTCATCATTTGTTGCAGTAACAGATTTATATTATTTACATTGCTTTATATCTATAATGCACACATCTAGATGTGACAATGAAGACACCCATAAGTGCTCATTGTGATAATCAACATTTCTTTTATTTCCAGATGCTAATACACTAAGCATATTCTGAACAGCTGAATAGTGCCATATTTGTATCCTTTGTTTGCAGGAGCATACCACTGCTCAAATGGTCGGTGTGTCAATGCGCAATTTCGATGTGACAACCAAAATGACTGTGGCGATTGGTCAGATGAATTAGATTGTCCGTCCAGTTGCCATTACTACATGGCTAGCAGTGGAGATGTTGTAGAAAGCCCAAATTATCCTCACAAATACCTGCCTTTGGCAGACTGCAAATGGACACTTGAAGGCCCTCAGGGTCATAATATATTATTACAGGTATGGTTTTGTTGCATGAATTGAAGCCTAACTGGTAGGTAGGCACAAATATCCACAAATATCCTGTTGCTGCTGCTCCATGAAGGAAGTTTATCACTTGAAATTTAACAAATTGTGTAGAAGAATATATGTTATTTGTATATTGTGGGCTAAGAATTGAAGTGGGCATAGTTATTGTGTTTTCTTACAAATGTATGTGCTTAGCAACAACAAATTTAAGTATGAAAGACTGTTATTGCACTGTAATAGTTTCATATGAGTTTTGGTTTTCAAATGAAGTATTGTACCTCCCTTTATTCTTGACTCATATGTGTTTATTCTTCTACAGTTTCAAGAATTCGAAACGGAGAAATCGTTTGACACAGTTCAGATTCTGGTGGGTGGACGTACTGAAGACAATTCCGTTAATTTGGCAACGCTGTCAGGCAAACAAGATCTCAGTAACAAGTTGTTTGTTTCAGCCTCAAACTTCATGATCATCAAATTCAGCACTGATGCATCTGTGGAAAGAAAAGGATTCAGGTTAGTACAGTATCAGCACATACTCTTATTTAGAGATTAATTATTTGGTATCATGGACAACAGATACATAGCACTGGAGACTGTCAGTAAAATGTTTTATAAATTGCAAATGTGTTATGTGAAAATGACAAGACTGTCTGTCCAAGGGTCTTGTAACTCATGCCTCATACTACATACTGCTTCTGCTTGTCCTCCTCATACTACTACTACCACCACCACCACCACCACCACCACCACTATTACTACCATAACCACTACTACACCACCATCAATACTACTAATACTACTACCACCACCACAACAACTGCTACTACTACTACTACTACTACTACTATTATTATTATTACTACTAGTACTGCTACTGCTACTACTACTACTACTACTACTACTACTACTACTACTACTACTACTACTACTACTACCACTACTACCACTACTACTACTACTATTACTACCACCACCACCACTCTACTACAACTACTGCTGCTACTACTACTAATACTACTACTTCTTCCACCACCACCACCAAAATTCCCACACCAGCTCTGGGCCCCATTCTGCCATCTATTCAGTGGATACCAGGGCGCTTTCTGCAGGGCTGAAGTGGTTGCAGGACATAGGGTTGACCACTAACCTCCATTTAGTGCCCAGGTTAAGAAGGAGTGGGGCTATACCTTGACTCCTATACACCTTTGTGGCATGGACAGGGACAACTTTACTGCTGCTGCTAAAAATAATAATGATTGATTTATTTATTATTAACATGCAGACACAATGGCCCCAAGGTCAGATACAGAGACAGCAGCACAGGATAGTGAAGAAAATACATCTAACTGCAAACATAACACATAAAGATTAACAGTACAACACAACAAATTTTAGTACATGTAATTAATATAATTAGTTTAATGAATCATTAAGCAAAACAGATTTTCCACTGAGTATACTGTTGTCTGTACTGATGATGTGAGCCACTAAAGCACATCTAGCGGAAGGACAGTCGCGACATTTGAAATCGACATTAAACAAAGTAAAATCTGGGTTTTTGATCTGGCACATGAATACTGAGAGTTTCCACAGTTGTAGGGCAAAATTTTGAACTACTGTAATCATTAAGTAAAAAATGCATATTTGGTGACACCTCTGAACTTAAAACTACAAAATTTCAAGTAATGTGTGACAGTAACATAATTGTGGCAGAGAGATAGGAACTTTTGCTGGAAGTGCTCAATTGTACTGCCATCAGTAGAAGTACTGGTATGCCATGCAACAGAGGCATATTCTAACTTAGGTCTAACCAATGTACAATATTGCATCAGTAGACTGTAGAGAAGAAAAAGAAAATGTTACCATCCAAATTAAACCCAACAACCTAACTGACAGAGAAGCAGCGTTGGTGGTCTAGCGGTAGCATGCTGCCTTTAAGTACCCAAGTTCGTGGGTTCAAACCCGGCCGAAGCTGTCAGGATTTTTCAGGGCAAAAAAAATCCTCAGCACACCTTCTTTCGGAAGGGAAGTAAAGCCATGGGTCCCATGTCACAGATTTGCGGCATGTAAAAGATCCCTGAATTGACGTGGAAGTTGCAATTTCAGGCAAAATTACCAGTTAATTCTCACCCCACATAGTTCCACCTTTCACTACTAGGATCTCTCACGTCGTTGTGGATGTGGGGGTACCTGGCGGTGAACGTGGGAACGTCCAAACAGACGGGGGGGATAGGGTGAGTACAATAAGCCTACTAGGCTGCAGTACATCTGTGGCATTAGCTACAGCCCTACTGAAGAAGAAGAAGAAGAAAAACTGACAGAGAAAATATGTGATTAGTGTGATGGTGAAAAAATAATTTGGAAGTACTCACAGATCTTTGATGCAGTCAGTGCACGTAATGGAGGCTTGGGGACATAAGCGAGCAGTGATACATGTGGGTGCATGTTTTGTTATCAGCTCAGTTTGGGAACTTTTATATATGCCCATACGTGCATCTCATTGAGTGCTGCATAATCTCTGAAGCCTAAACAATGATTAAATTGTCTACTAATCTGCCAGTTTCCTAACCAGTTGAATTTTGTATGACCCTGGACAATGAATTTTGTTCTTTATCCATTTTTCTTGTGGGCTGGGATAGCGCAGTTGATATAGTGACTCGCTATGGGCTGGATGGTCCGGGGATTGAACCCCGATGGGGGCAAGAGTTTTTACACTCTTCCAGAGCAGCCTGGAGCCCACCCAGCCTACGCAGTGGGTATCGGGTCTTACCCAGGGGTAAAGTGGCAGGGGCTTGGCATTGACCACCCACCCCCATATAGTGCCGGGGTTAAAGAAAGAGTAAGCCATACCTCTACTCCACCTATGGGCCTTCATGACCTGTTAAAGGGTGATCTATACCTCTACCTATCCCTTTTTCTTTTCCCTGCTGTTATAGTAATAATAACACTAGCTTAAGTGTGAGTGTGACACAAGAAGGAAGTATTTGTGACATTTTTTGCACTTACTAACATTTTTACAATTAATTACAGAGCATCTTGGAAGACAGAACCTCAGACATGTGGAGGTGTACTACGAGCCACCCCACAGCCACAAAGTCTGACATCACCTGGCTATCCTCAAGACTATCCGGGTGGCCTAGAGTGCTTGTACATCATTGGAGCTCAGGTTGGAAGAATTGTTACCCTAGAAATAGAGGACCTGGATTTGGAGACACAAAGAGATTATATCCTCATTCGAAATGGTGACAATCCCAAGAGTCAGCCAATTGCACGCCTTACTGGGACAAGAGAGGACAACCCCAATCTTATAATGTCCACAGGGAATCAATTGTACGTGTACTTCAAAACAAGCCTGGGTGATTCACGTCATGGATTCAGGATCAATTATATGCAAGGTCTGTACTTATGTTATATTTATGTCTTTAAATCTCTTTAACATGTCATAACATTAGCCGACCTTGTGTAAGACACATATAGATGTTACATGTATGGTATAGAGTGACATGTGGACATGAAATCACTAATATAAGGTAAAAAGGTAAAGGTAATGCAGTCCCGTTACAGGCCTGGAGGGGCCCAGAGGGTTCCAGGAAGTTAAAGTGACAATGGCACAGGATGGTGGTAGGTTGTCAGCCTTACTCACCGGCCGACTTTACCCCCAGGAAATACTCCTGGTACTCATTTCTGTTAGAGGCTGAGTCGACCTGAGGTTCATAGTGCAATCAGAAGGATTATGTGAATGAAAAATCCACTGACACCCTGTGATCGAACCAGCGACCTTCTGATTTGTAGCACAGTACCTTAACCACTGTGCCACCGTGGTATAATGTAAGATAATTCATTTAAATAAAGGTATTGATTTTGGCTGTTTGATTGTGTTTTCAGGTTGTAGGGCATCTATAAGTTCAGTGAATGGCACCATTAGTTCACCAGCGTTCAGTTTAAGTGATTATCCTAGTAACCAAGAATGTCTCTTCAACATCAAGAAACCAGGCGGTGGAGCGCTGTCTCTCAAGTTTGAGGATTTTGATGTGCACCAGTCAGATTTTGTGCAGGTCAGATGTGAAAATAAAAGCTGCAGTGTTTAATATAAAGCAGTTGAAATATTATTATTTATGTTTAGTTTAATGTACTCAGAAGTTATTACATCTTTGTTTATATTAAGACAGTTCTAGCATACAGCAGGATCTTGGTGTTATTAATTAATTGGGATAAATGAAACATTGGAATCACAAACTTCAGAATCCATTTTCAATGTAAAACACCTGTTTGGTTTCAAAAATATATGAAATACCACTAATAAAATATAAGATAACCTCAAAAAGTAGGAAAAGCATGACAGTTGATTTTTAACGATATACTGACTATGTATGGAGGATAAAATACATTAGATTGTTGATGGAAGGTCTAATGCCATGAAGTATGAAGCAGTCAACCTCACTTATTGAATGAGAGAGCAGAACTGAGCTGAGAGTGATGTGTGCAGTAGCAGGACGGTGAGGACAGCTGATCCCACAGCCATGTGGTCTCATCCCAATTCACTAGAACTAGTCACACAGAGTCATATTAAAATGGGCAATCTTATAAGGTTGAAATCCTTAACATCAAGCCTGTAATATGTTTCACTTGAAGTTGAAGACATTAGGATTATTTCCGAAAAATTTAAAATTATGGTTATTAATGCTACATTGTGAAGTGAGCAATGGTAGTGACGGGTGTATTGGTGTATAATGTCATTTTAATTGGAACTTGTGAGTCTAGTGTACATAGTGGATTGATATGGAATACTGCCCTTTTCTGTCTCTGCTCTTGGCTATAAATGAAAGCTGCTAATGCGTGAATGGAATCAGCATAAACTGGAATGAATATATTGATGATTTCTGGTAAAGGTAAAGCAGTCCTGTAACAGGCGCGGAGGGGCCCAGAGGTTTCCAGGAAGTTAAGGTTCCCAGATTTCATGACAGCGGCACAGGATAGTGGTAGGTTGTCAACCTTACGCACCGGCTGCCTTTACCCCCAGGAAATATGCCTGGTACTCATTTCTGTTAGAGGCTGAGTCGACCCCAGGGCCATTGATGATTTCTGGTAGTTTCATAGAAGTGTATTAATTTGTTAGTTATGCTGGCATAATAGTACATGAATCTCATGACAGGTGTCAAATTTTTGCTGTAAGAGAGTGCTGTAACCTGCTCTGTAAGTGGGTAAATCAGATCCTTCAATAGAAACCCAACATGCTGCTCAGTGATTTACATTCATTATTTTTTTAATAACATTAATTATAGGTGTTTTGTACATCAAATTGGAAGGGATGTCTAGATTGATGCTTGTATTTTATCAGGTTTATGATGGAGCAACTACAAGCGGACTGCGTCTGCACCCAAATAATGGCTTTACATTTGGTACATCACCGCGGATCACAATGACGGCTTCTAGCGGGGAAATGTTGATCAGATTTGTTACTGATGCGTTACACAGTAGCAGAGGCTGGAAAGCTACATTCTCTGCAGGTAGGAACATCCAGTAATTGCATTGTCTACAAACTGATGTGCCTGCAGAACATGTGCCCAATTTGTAACTTCGTATGGCAGACTGTCCACATGCCTAGTCTTCATCTGTGCTGGCGCTGACTCACATTTTGCCTACAGCTATTTATTTATTTATTTATTTATCTATCTCAAACTTTCTACAAATCCATGAGAGGTTAAAAAACCAGTTGGATACAGAATAGGTACAAACACAATAAATCAAGTACACATGTAGCAATCAACAAGGAAATAGATTAATCTGGATTTTAATGACCTTGGTTCTAAATTCATCAGTGATTACATCAAGATAAAATATTATTATATATGTTTGTTTGTTTTTTGGTGTGACAGCCTCCAGTGGGCCATGGCCTCCTCATTCACGAGGTTTCTAGATCACACACAATGACGCACCGCAGTCGGTAGGACTCCTCTGGGCGAGTGATCAGCTTGTCGCAGAGACCTGTACCTGACAATGCATTGTTATATATAGTCCCCATAAATATTCAAAGATATAGAGCAATTACTGTCATTATCATCACCATGTACCACTCCATGGTGTCTTTCCTCTCTCGTTTGTCGTCATAGCAAACGAAATGCTAATTTCGTATTTCAGGTTGCTGGGGTCAGGTCGTGCTGTCTTGTACTCAATATGCAACCGTTTCTCCTGCAACCTTGCAAGCATAGCATTTAGGATATTTTATATAGGAGAATATGCTGTGATCCTGCGGACAGATTTTTGCTATAACTGGATGGCACAGACCACAAATATCCCAAAACTATTACCAAAATTTAAGTTTCTATCTCTTCTCATGATGAGTTTTTACCGCTAGAGACAGACAGACAGAGAGACACACAGATGCCAAATTTTGTTATGTAGATGACATAGTTGGGCAGGAACTTAATGGTTTGCATAGAGCAATTCCACCTGCTAGCTGGGGTAAATACTTCTGCTTGATATCCTCCTTTCTGCTATACTTCTGGTTAAAAGAAGGTGCCTTGTGTTGGTATAATGGTGAATTTTAAGAGGCTGCTAAGGGCTGAGCATGTAGATAGGATGTGGCAGCAAGTTTCTTGGTGAAACCTCTTGGAAAAGAGCTACTTAGGAAATAGAGGGAGTGTGTGGGGTAACATTAAAACAAGTCATGGGGTTAGTAGGTACGGGCTAGATGAAACTCGCTTAGGTTCACATCCTTTGGCAGGCCAGGTACTGACATTGGTGTTGAGCTTTTGGGCTGTTTGATTCTGTTACTGCACTGTCAGTTGTAAGATTTGTAGTTATTAGAGCTGTTTTCCGGACATTTAATTCCTCCAAGATGTAACACTATGTAACAGGTTGAGTGTATCACACCCTGTCTTTGCTACTTGGCTACTTTTTACTTGTGCTTGTGTTTGTCTGATGCATTATATCACATTTCAGATTGTCCAGCATTGCAGCCTGGCTTGGGAGCACTGGCATCAAGTCGTGATACAGCATTTGGTACTACTGTAACTTTTACTTGTCCTGTGGGTCAGGAATTTGCCACCGGACGTGCTCGCATCACCACAGAATGTTTGCTTGGTGGCAACTGGTCTGTTACGTACATACCACCTTGTCAAGGTAAATACCACAAATTTTCCGAACAGATTTGTAAGTTCTAACTGTGCAAGACTGAAGATGGAATAATTCTAAATTTGGCTTGAACATGAAATACAAATTTTTATCAGTACTGTATCTTAAGAACTGCGAGTGCTGTTTGTTACTGACTATGATGCAATTTACTGAATGTTTCGGCCACTTTACAGAATTTTCTGTGTAATGTTTGTTGGCGGGCATGTTTTGCTAATAACTGGCTCTTTTACAGAGGTTTATTGTGGACCCGTACCGCAGATAGACAATGGCTTCTCTATTGGTTCAAATAATGTCACATACCGTGGTCAAGCTATGTACCAGTGCTATGCTGGCTTTGCTTTTCCATCTGGTCTTCCAATTGAAAGAGTGTCCTGTCTCGCTGATGGTCGCTGGGAGAGACTTCCAACTTGCTTAGGTTAGCAAAAAGAAATTTAATTCCAATGCTAATTGTGAACATATTTGTGTTCAAATCTAGAGGTATAATACTGTGCACTTGTTTCATTTTTAGCTTCCCAGTGCTCTCCTCTGCCAGAGTCTATACACGCAAACGTAAAAGTGCTTAATGGAGGTGGACGTAGTTATGGAACCATCATGCGTTACGAATGTGAACCAGGTTATGTCCGCAGTGGGCATCCTGTAATTCTTTGTATGAGTAATGGTACCTGGTCAGGTGATGTTCCCACTTGCTCAAGTAAGTTGTAATTTCTGCATTGTATATAAGTAGGAACAGAAGTGGTAAAGATGGAGCTGCATGTCTGCTCATACGCTGAATAAATTTGTGTAATTTTAGCATGAAATTTTCTTGAAAATCATCACAGATGTGTTCCTAGTAAAAATTATGTATTCTGTGTGCTGTTAGTGAAGACGAATGGGTCATTCTGCTATGTGATAATCCAAATGTGCACATCAGTGCATTGTTTTATCTTTCTGTGTGTGTGTGTATGTTTGTGTTTTTTTGTACATACACAGTCAATGGGAAGTAAATACTTAATGTTAGATGGCTGTATCACCTAAACAAATTGCTACACTGTTAGAGTTCTTGCAACCGTTCAAAAGCCCATTCGCTACCATTTAGTGTCAGATTTGGAAACAAACTTCTGCAACCTGGAAGACACAGGCTCCACATTTTTCCTTAAGAAGTTATGAGGAAAGGTGGACCAAGCACTGTACCTTTAATTTGTTTTTCCAGTTAATCCTATGTGCTAGATTTTGATTATTAGACTTTCTCATTAGGTGCAGCCCTTCAAAAAGAAATAACACAGAGGACATTCCATTGGTCCTTGAGGCCAATCCACCACCCACAGAACTGGTTGTCAAGCCGTGCATTAACGGGTTGCACAAAATATGGTGGTGCTGCATCATGTGCAAAGTGCAGTTCTTCATAGTTATACCACTGAGAAATAATGTGCATCAAGAAACTGTCAGTCATATTCAAATAGCACTTGACGTTCGCTGTGTACTATATCTGTTGTATGGTAAGCCTGTATATATGGGAGTGTACACGCACACTCTCGCGTTTATACAGGCTGATCGTACACACATAGTTGTGCATACAGGTGCAGTTAATATGTAGTAGTGTGTCTCTGTATGTAATCTTTAAAATTCCAGTTTTGTATTGTAAAACAATAATTTGTTTTATCCCATCTTAATTGCTTAATTTCGGGAAAAGTAAGCATTGACTCCTATTTTTGGGATTTAATGCAGCATTGTTGGGTAAGTGGTTTCTATAGGTTTTAAGGGACGTTGGGAATCACTGAGCAGCGCTGTGTCACATCCCAAAAAACCAGAATTCTCAATTGCACCACTGTGAAAGCATCAAAACTCACAAAGTTACTGATGTTACAGAATTTCATATAGATGACTGAGCACCTCTGTCTATAATGCACAACATTCTTGTCAGTGTGGCAGGGCTGTTTTATCCATAACAGTGGAAGGTTTACTAGTAATAATTTTGCAATTCACTGTAGTAAGAATACATGCCCATGTGTTTTTGAGAGCTTCATCAGAGTATTAGTTTCCTTATGTAAATTACTGCAGGGAATTGTGTACAGTCATGCATTGCTGAATGACGGGGATACGTTCTGAGAAATGTCATTAGGTGAGTTCATCGTTGTGTGAACGTCATATAGTATACTTACACAAACCTAGATAGTCTAGCCTGCTAACACCTAGACTGTATGGTGTAGCCTATTGCTCCTAGGCTACAAACCTGTACAGTATGTTACTGTACTGAATACTGTAGGCAATTGTAACACAATGGTAAATATTATAATACTATAGTGTAATGTAATAATCTTTTAGGACCACCATCGTATGTGCGGTCCGTCATTGACTGATACGTCATTATGCAGTGCATGACTGTGATGGTGTAATGTGTTTCTGTTATTGAATGTACTTTACATTGACAATAGTTTTACATAAATTATTGCTTTTGAAACATGTGAACAAGTCTGTCTAGAATGTAAGGGCTTTGTTGATTGGATCTTATAGGAGCTCGTTGCCCCCAATTCCCCGTGATAAAGAACGGGTTTGTAACGGACATGTCCCGTGATTACTACTTTGGTGACGAGGCTAGAGTTCAGTGCTACAAAGGATACAAATTAACAGGATCCAATATTATCAAATGCAGCGTTGGCCAAGAATTTTTAAACCCTCCAAAATGTGAAGGTGAGGATCTAGCATGCTTAAGTTATGTAAAAAGTAGAATGGAGACAGTGCATATGTTTGAGAAGTTTGCATTCCAGCCTCTCTACTGGTCATGGCACAAACGTTAGTGACCATCACAAAATCCTACAGATGCATGAACATTATTAAATATGATGCTGAACTGAATGTGCCTGATTTCAGTTCAGATTTAAAATTTGAACAGAAGTACATAGTTTTTGCTGGCTGACAACAACATGTGGAAGTTTGATGTGTATTGGACCATGCATCATCTTGATAACTGAAGAACAAAATCCAACTAGATGCCACTTATTACTTTATTATGCTTATGTTATGCTCAACATGTTTTGGGCACCATTATGCCCATCATCAGGAGCTCACGAC
>Ga0123353_10015940_pt1 | contig 10957 bp, 14 predicted proteins | sample TergutLab28metaG_3_FD_92763 | JGI IMG/M metagenome (GOLD analysis project Ga0123353, IMG submission 92763) | Labiotermes labralis P3 segment gut microbial communities from Petit-Saut dam, French Guiana - Lab288 P3 | ecosystem: Host-associated > Arthropoda: Insects > Digestive system > Gut ... | reverse complement strand
CTCTGTTTAGTGGATGGCAGTGACTATTGCATAGCCTATTTTAAACACAAGCGAAGCGGTACGTCGCAAACAATACGGCTTGCTGAAGAGAGGGGGTTGATAATATTCAACCTTGCGGATGAGAAATATTTAGATTTTTAAGCGGAGGTTATTAAGGCTCTTATAGCCAATTTTATAGTTGACATAAGTAACGAGTGTGATATAATATTCCAGATAGTATCAAATATGGAGAATTAGTTTAAAACAAGTTTCAAACTAACCTGATTTAGATAAATGATCGTCTTATCATTCCTTGCCGCGCGATAAGACGGGTTTCATTTGATTTTATGCCGAAGCGCGGCGGCGGAATGGACGATTAATATGACATATAAGTTTTCTGCGCCTATGGCGAACCTTAAACCCTCAGCCATTCGCGAGCTTTTCAAAATCACGGGTCAGCCCGGAGTTATTTCGTTTGCGGCCGGGAACCCGTCGCCTGACGCTTTTCCATCGGGCGAGTTGTGCGAGTTGGCAGCGCGTATACTTACCGACAAGCCGGATTTTGTGCTGCAATACGGTATTACCGAGGGCTATATGCCGCTGAGGGAAGCCGTTGCACAGCGCCTTGAAGGCCAAAATATTTTCCGTGAAGCGGACATAACGGTCATCACATCGGGCGCGCAACAGGGCATCGGGCTGGCGGCGCGTGTCATGTGTGACGCGGGCGATGTTGTACTGTGTGAAAGCCCCAGCTTTATCGGTGCGCTTAATTCATTCAGGTCGCACGGGTTAAAACTTAAAGGCATAGATATAGACGAATGCGGCATTGTACCGGAATCACTTGAGAAAACCTTAGAAACCACGCCCAACGCGAAGATATTATACACCATACCCACATTCCAGAATCCGACGGGCATAACGATGACATTGGAGCGCCGTAAGAAAATTCTGGAACTCTGTGAAAGATTTAACGTCATAATACTTGAGGACAACCCCTATGGAGATCTAAGCTATGACGGCGAGCCGCCTGTAACGATAAAAAGCCTTGACACAAAGGGCATTGTTATCTATGTCGGGTCGTTTTCAAAGATAATATCGCCGGGGCTGAGATTGGGATACGTCATCGCGCCCGCGCCGATAGCCGAAAAGATTGTGGTGGCGAAACAGGGTGAGGACGTGCATACCACGTTGTTCTCACAAGTTCTCGCGCATGAATTTATGACAAATTACGACTTAGATGCGCATATCTCTAAGTGCTGTGATCTCTACCGCCGCAAGCGCGACATGATGGTAAAAGCGTGCAGGCGATATCTTGACGCGGATATTATTGTGCCGGGCGGTGGACTGTTCCTCTGGGGGAACCTAAAAAATGAGGGTGACAGCATGGCGTTTTACCGGCGCGCTTTGGATAAAAAAGTTGCGCTTGTGGCTGGCGGGGTGTTTCTGCCGGATACTGACGGCGTTACACCCGGGTTCAGGCTGAATTTCTCTATGCCGTCTGATGAGCAGATAGAAAAAGGCATTGAGATTTTAGGGGGACTTATATGAAAAAACGAGTATTCAGCGGTGTCCAGTCAACGGGGCGGCTGACGTTCGGGAACTACGCTACCATGCGTCACTGGCCAAAACTTGCCGACACCCATGAGTGTATATACTGCGTAGTGGATTTACACGCTGTCACGGTGACCCGTAAGCCGGAGGATTTGAGGCGAGAGACGCGCGGGATATTTGCCGCGTTGCTGGCACTCGGTATTGACCCCGAGCGGGACATACCGTTTATCCAAAGCCATGTGCCCGCGCACAGCGAGCTTATGTGGCTTCTTGGATGTCACACGATGTTCGGCGAGCTGTCAAGAATGACCCAATTCAAGGACAAATCCGCGCGCCATGAGAGCAATATCAACGCGGGACTGTTCACATATCCCGTGCTGATGGCGGCGGATATATTACTTTACGACGCACATATTGTACCCGTAGGCGAAGATCAAAAACAGCACGTCGAGCTGTCGCGGGATATATGCTTGCGCTTTAATGGACGTTACGGTGATGTATTAACCGTACCCGAGCCGCTGATCGCAAAAGTAGGCGCAAGGGTATCGAGCCTTTTAGAACCCACGAAGAAGATGAGCAAATCCGACCCGAACGAGAACGCGTCAATTTTTATAATGGATGATAAAGATACTATCATCAAAAAACTGAAACGAGCTGTCACAGACTCGGATGGTGCGGTGCGCTATGACCCCGAGAACAAGCCCGGCGTTGCTAACTTGATGACGCTCTATCATGTAGCGACCGGCAAAGACTTTAGCGAGATTGAAAAAGAGTTTGACGGCAAGGGCTACGGCGTTTTTAAGCCTGCGGTGGCGGAAGCCGTCGCAGACTGTCTGACGCCTGTGCGCGAGCGCGTGAACGGGTATCTTTCAGACGACGCTCAGCTGGACGCGCTGGCGCGGCGCGGCGCGGAAAAAGCTAACGGGATTGCCGGCAACACACTGGAACGCGTCCATAACGCTATGGGGTTCTACAGATGCTAGAGATAAATACTCAGGTAATAGTATATATCGTGCTGGCGTTTGCCATCTCGTGCGCGGTGTCGTACTTCATATCGCCGTTGGTGATGAAGTTTGCCAATCTAGTGGGTGCGGTAGATGTACCCAAAGATGAGCGGCGTATGCACAAGAAACCTCTGACGCGTCTGGGCGGGCTGTCCATCTTTCTCGGATTTATGGCGGCGGTATTCATTTTCAACGATATAAGTCTACAAGTCGCGGGAATACTTATCGGTTCGGTCATAATCGTTGTACTGGGTATCTTGGACGATATCTATCGCTTAAAGGCATGGATGAAACTGATAGTGCAGATCATTGCCGCGCTTATCCCTGTATTCTGTGACGTGGTTATCCGCATATTTTCAAACCCGTTGTATATCTTCGGAATCGGCGGGCCGTATCTAGACTTAGGCATTTGGGCTTATCCCATAACAGTCATCTGGATTATTGTCATAACTAACTCAGTTAATCTTATCGACGGATTAGACGGGCTTGCCGTAGGGGTATCGTCTATTGCGTCGATATCAATGCTTATAATTGCCGTTGTGCTGCCAACGCCGCATGTTGCGCTGCTGATGGCGGCGCTTGCGGGCGGTTGTATGGGCTTTATGCCATATAACCGCAACCCCGCCAAGATGTTCATGGGCGACACGGGCGCTTTGTTTTTGGGATATATTCTTGCCACAACATCTATTATGGGACTGTTCAAGCTATATGCGATAATATCGTTCGCAGTGCCGTTTTTGGTGCTGGGACTGCCGATATTCGATACTGTGTCTGCGGTACTGCGCCGCCTGTCAAAAGGTAAAAGTCCAATGAGCCCGGACAGAAGCCATGTACACCATAAGCTGATCGACATGGGCTTTTCGCATAAGCAGTCTGTCGCGATATTATATCTCATGTCTGCGGTGCTGGGCATAACCGCGGTGGTGCTGACCACCGCAGGAGAGATTAAGGCGATAATCCTGTTAGCTTCAGTGCTTTTCGCATCGGCTATCGCTATCGGGCTGGTTATTGTGGGACGGAGGAACGGCGGCGATTCGGGGGATGAACAATGAGAGTGCTGACAGTGTTCGGAACCCGTCCAGAGGCTATTAAAATGGCGCCGTTGATCCGCAAGCTGGAAGAGTGCCCCGTAATAGACGCGCTCTGCTGTGTGACGGGTCAGCATAGGGAGATGCTGGACGGAGTTTTGCAGAAATTTAACATAAAGCCTGATGCAGACCTTAAAATCATGTCAAAAAATCAGACTCTCGCGGATATAACCAGCCGCACACTTAACGGCATGATGGACAATCTCGAAACACTCAAGCCTGACCTTGTTCTTGTACATGGCGACACGTCGACAACATTCGCTGCGGCGCTGGCGTCGTTTTACGCAAAGATACCCGTAGGGCACGTCGAGGCCGGACTGCGGACAGACAACCGCTATTCGCCGTTTCCCGAGGAAATGAACAGGCGCATGACCTCGCGTATTTGCTCTATACACTTTTGTCCCACCGGCCAAAACGCGCTGAACCTTAAAAATGAGGGCATAGCCGAAGGCATTTATATTACAGGCAACACGGTGATAGACGCGTTGAATATTACAGTTAGCAATCAATATGTGTTTGAATCTGACGAAGTAAAGGCTGTAGATTTTTCAAAAAGGCTGCTGCTTGCCACGGTACACCGCCGCGAGAATTACAGTGACCTTGAGAATATTTTAAAAGCGTTTAGAGATATTCTTGATGGCAATCCTGACACGGAGCTTGTTTGGCCGGTGCATTTAAGCCCCATTGTGCGTGAGGCGGCCGCCGCCGTTCTCGGCGGCACGCCGCGCGCGCGGCTTATAGAGCCGCTTAACGTCTGGGATATGCACAACCTGATGGCGCGTTCGGCAATTGTACTGACGGACTCGGGCGGGCTTCAAGAGGAAGCTCCCGCGTTGGGAAAACCCGTGCTTGTCCTAAGGCGCGAAACGGAGCGTCCTGAGGCGGTAGAAGCGGGTACGGTCAAAGTGTGCGGCGTGGAGTATGAAACTATTGTCAGAGAGACGGAGATATTATTAAGAGATAAGTTTGAGTATGAGAAAATGGCAAAAGCCGTCAATCCTTATGGCGACGGTAAGGCGAGCGAAAGGATTATCGAGGCTATTATAGCAGGAATCCCCCTGTCACTGCGGTGACATCCCCATTTAACAAGGGGGACAAGGGCTTGCCTCCCTTGCTAAAGGGAGGCGGCGTATAGCGCCGGAGGGATTATGAACAAGCAAAACGCGAAATTAGCATCTTGGGCAGCCGTGCTGACGGCTGTGCTGGTGCTTTTTACGTTATTTTACATGTTTAGGCGTGAGGGAAGAGCTCCCGGGATAGAGCTGCCGCTCGACCCTAACGAACTCTCCGAAGTCAACTCGCCGGTGGATGAAATCGCCCCGGCGGGTGCGCTTGCACTTGAACTTATAGGCATAACACGCGAAAACGCGGAAACGCTTATCGCAAATATGCCGCGCCCCGACAATTATTCAGGCGCGGGAGTGACGACGGTCTACGGTGGCGGCAGATCGCGCAAGTGGCTGCATCACTTTTATGTAATGAACGGCTATCAGAGCATCGAGCAATATCAAGACGACGTTTTGATCGATAAAATAATTTATTCACCGGACACGGTTTATATGTGGCTAAACGAGCAGGTGATGGAAATCGTGCGCGGGGCATTTTCACCCGACGCGGCAGTACGTATGCCGACACATGAGGATATTTTAGAGATAAGCGCCGAGGATATAATAGACGTTGAGTATATTCGAGACATTGACGCTTCGCACGTTCGGATACGGGCGCATATATTGTCTATGGAAGTAGAGTATTTCATCGATTTAGAAAGTGGACTGCTGACTGAGGCAATCGCCCGGCAGGACGGAAAAATCGCATGGGAGTTCGAGCTTTTTGAGTTCACGATTGAACGCCCCGATGACGAAATGTTTCTCTTGCCGTCAGGGGCGTATGTATGGGAGTGATAGCAGAGTAGCAACTAACGATCAAATAAAAATATAGCCGCAAGTATTATGAGCATATCAATGTCTCCGCTCTCTTGATAAAGATAATAAAGCAGCATGAGCAGCATAATATCGCCGCTGTCTAGATCGAGGTCGGCTAAAATCCCACCGCCACCGCCGCCTTTGTTGTCCCGCCTAAAAAAAGGTTCCCGTCTGCGGTCGTTGCGCCTGCGGTCGCGATCACGACGTTCCCTTTCGCGCTCCCGCTCTCTACGCTCGGAACGTTCGTTTTCGCGTTCGCGTTCCCTGCGCTCGGAACGCTCGTTTTCACGTTCGCGCTCCCGCTCTCTGCGCTCAGAACGCTCATTTTCGCGTTCGCGTTCACGATCGCGAAATCTCTCGCGTTCTCGCTCACGGCGTGCCTGCCGCTCGCCGTCACGGTCACGGCGTTCGCGTTCACGTCCGCTTTCTTTCTGCTCCGGCTCTTTTTTCTGCGGAGGGTCTGGTTCTTGGGGCGCGGGAGGTTCCTCGCGTGCTTTCAAGCTCTCCTCATACCTCTTGCGTTCGTGCGCGAAAGTAAATGGTTGTTCGTATTGCGGCTCGAAGAAGCCGTTGTTTTGATAATATCGACTGTACATATTATACTAATCCTCCATCAAAAACGTGGAATCATTGCGGCCTTTTTTCCACCCGCCTGTGTTGTCCTCTTTGCCATACGCAAGTATGGCTGTGTCGTCCGCCATGCCGGACGATAAAAATCCTCGCAAATCTTCATCACGTTTCCGATGGAGGATTAGTATTACCTTTTCCCTAATATACCGCCGAGCAAGTTGCCTAAAACATCGGTTCCCAGCGCCTCTTTAGCAACACTTGCAAATTTAAGTGTCTGTATTGCTTTATCTACACGATCGCGTCTGGCGGGGCGCAGATATGGTTTGACGGCTTGCATAAGCGCGGCTTTTTGCGGGTCGCCGCCCTTGTTATAGGCGCCGAGAAGCCGCATGGCATTTGTCATAAGTTTCGGGTCAATGCCGCCTAAAAGAGCTGAAAGATCGGGTGTCTGAGTATCGGCGCCGGCCGCCGGTTCGGCGGGCGGCAGCGCGGTATTATCGCCTGAGTTGCCTAATGAGCGCGCCACGCTCATCACCTTGTCCATAGCATCGGGTGACGATAATACAGCATTAAGTTTTTCTTCAAAATTATCCAAATCTATCGCCTCCCGTCTTTTTCTTTCTACTTGTTACTTTTACTGACTTCCATTACTTTGGCGGCAAGAGCTCTGCCTTCTTCGCTGGACATAATGGATTGGATTAGCTTCTTGGTAGCAAAGGCGTCGCCTTCGGCGGCCTTTTGCGCGGCGTCTTTCAGTGAATCTCCGCCGCTCGCGGACAACTGACCGAGCAGCTTTTTACCCTCGGCACTCTCTAAAATGCCGATGTATTTATCAATGCCGGGGATGCTGTCCTTGTTCTTAGATAAGAAACTTTTTGCCAATGACTCTAAATTATTGTTGCTCACAATATCACCTCGTGATAGCCGCAAAGCGGCTAAATTTTTATTGATCAATATCATTCGCCGTCAACGGCGAACGGTGCAGATCAACGCGTGTTTTGTGTTGCGGAATATTCGCGCTTATGATATTATATGTGAGAGATAGTCAAATTGTGAATAGAGGTTTTTATAATGTTATTAACGATCGATGTAGGAAATACCAATATGGTGTTCGGTTTGTTCGACGGCGGCGAAATTATCGCTAAATTTAGGCTTTCAACCGCAGTGACGCGCACCGCCGACGAGATAGGCCTGACGATCTCCCAGTTTTTCATGCACTTTGGTTTTGAGCTAAAGGACATAGAGGATGTAGCCGTCTGTTCAGTGGTACCGCAGATGATGTATACTCTGCGCCACGCCGTTGACAAGTATCTTGAGATGGCGCCGCTTATCGTAGGGGAGACACTGGAGGTGCCCTTAATCAATCTATGCGGCGAACCCTTAGGAGTTGACAGGGCGGTCACCCTTGTCGGAGCTCGCGAAAAATACGGCAAGCCGTGTATCGTCGTAGATTTTGGTACGGCGACAAAGGTTGACGCTCTAAACGAAAAGGGCGAATATATGGGCGGAGTGATATGTCCGGGTGTGAGTATCTCGATGGAGGCGCTGTTTGAGAAAGCGGCGAAGTTGCCGCGCATAGAGCTAAAAAAGCCCGGCCGCGCAATCGGCACGAACACAGTCGAGCAAATGCGGGCGGGCGCGGTATTCGGTTTTGTGGGTAGCGTTGAGTATATAATCAAACGATTTGTGGCGGAGATGGGTCTTAAAAGCGTAGCGACGGTCGCCACGGGCGGAATGGCACGGCTTATATCGGAACATACGGATCATATCGGGCAAGTAGACCCAAATCTTACGCTGACGGGATTGATGGAGTGCTATAGGAAAAAACATTAGGCCCTAGCGCTATACCGCGCCACAGCTTTTGACGTTACAATAGAGCCGGCACGTCGCTCGATACCATTTACGCACGCTGTATTTGAATTGTCGTTGGTCGATTTAGCGTTCTCTGCTGCACGAAGCAGGGACTTCAGTTCCGCCAACCCCGCCTTGCTTATCGTAACGCTGTCACTGTTGGAGTAAGTGTCACCCTGTGTCTGTACAGTCTCCGCGGCAGGCTGCTTATAACTGCCGACTCCCATGTTGTTGTAAAGTGCCGCCGATATATTCATTAAATCGCTCCTTCTAAATAAACACCTACCCCACCCCCTTTCGTAAAGGGGGATGTCTAGTGACAGGGGGATTTTATAAATTTATCGTTATTATGTCAACCAAACTTTAGTAAAACTGGAGATGAACCTATGATCACTACCAATGAATTACGCCGTCAAATCGACGGCGGTGATTTTGATCAGACATTTTCAAGACTGTACGTCGATGTCCTTGCCGCCCGCGAACGGTACACAAACGCGATATTGGAGTTCGAGAAACTTTGGGGTGAGCGTGAGGTTATACTGGTGTCAGCGCCTGGGCGTACAGAGCTGGGCGGCAACCATACCGACCACCAGCGCGGATGTGTTCTCGCGGCGGCTGTTGATTTAGATATTATCTGCGTTGCCTCGCCCAAAAGAGAAAATAACATATATGTATGCTCAAAAGGTCACGACCCAAGGATTATTGAACTTGACGACCTGTCGCCCTGCGAGAGCGAGAGCAGGCATAGCGGTTCACTGATACGCGGTATCGCGTCATGGTTTGACCGCGACGGCTATAATATCGGCGGCTTTGACGCCTATACCACCTCTGATGTGTTGAGAGGTTCAGGGCTGTCCTCCTCGGCGGCTTTCGAGGTTGCCGTCGGGAATACGCTCAATCTGCTTTATAACGGCGGCGCGGTCACACCTGAGGAGATAGCGGCGTCTGGACAATATTCAGAGAATGAGTATTTCGGCAAACCATCGGGGCTGATGGATCAGATGGCATCATCTATAGGAGGCTTTGTGCATATCGACTTCGCCGTGCCGGAAAAAGCGGTCGTCACGCCCATTAAGTTTGACTTCGCAACAAGCGGCTACAGCCTTTGTGTAATAGACACAAAGGGTAGTCACGCCGACCTAACATCGGAATATGCCGCTATACCCGCTGAGATGCGCGCGGTGGCAGGATATTTTGGCAAGCAGTACCTTCGTGAAGTAGATGAGAATGAGTTTTTCGGCAGCATCCCCGCGATAAGGGCAGTTGCCGGAGATCGCGCGGTATTGCGCGCGATGCACTTCTTTAGGGACAGTGCTAACGTGAAAAAACAAGCCGCCGCCCTTTCAGACGGCGACTTTAGTGAATATTTGCGGTTAGTTAACGCGTCGGGACAAAGTTCGTTTACATGTTTGCAGAACATCTATGCCAATTCGCGTGAACAGGGGCTTTCCTTGGCTTTGGCGATCAGCGAGCGTCTGCTCTCGGAGTGCGGCGGCGCATGGCGCGTACACGGAGGCGGTTTTGCCGGGACGATACAGGCGTACGTGCCGAGCGGATTCTTAGACGAATACCGCACGGAGATAGATAGGGTTTTCGGGAACAGTTCCTGCCGAGTGTTGTCTGTACGTCAGGTGGGTGGGGTTCGGGTGGTGCCGTGATTCTAAGTGCATATATGCTCCCGGAATCTTTATCTTAATATTCACCGTATCCTGCAAATCTGTCTCCAAGATTTTCTTTTAAGAAGGCTAAGATCTGCTTGTCTTCACCAACATAATTAACGATAATCAGGTCTTTTTTGAAGAAATGGGGTAGAGAAGCCCAAGAAATCTGGACCGATTTACCCGGACAATTAATTGAAAAGCCACCCTTATCGATATATTGAGAATCCTCTTCCATTGCTTCATTAGAATTATACTCATAAATGGAAATCAATTCATCACCGATAGAGATTGGTTTACGGCTAACAGATAAAAAACTGTTGTCAACCGTTTCTTCACTCATTTCTTCATAAGAAAAACCGTTTTCATCCAGTAATCTTAAAAAGCTGCCGTAATTTAGTTTATTGCTCTCTTGTAAGTTTTCGTTGTTGTCGCACGAAACTAAACACAATAAAACAATGATAACAGCAGAAACAAGCGCTATTTTTTTCATATCAATCACCTCATGTGGTTTGACGCACATATAATAAATTTGTTCCGTTAATTATTAAATTCAAAGAATTTATTCACAGGTACACTCAACATGTATTTGATTTATTAACGCTCACCTCATTTGCGTTTGTTCCCATAAGGAACAGGATTATCTGTCAGACCCAAAAGATAATCCACGCTGGTTTCGTAAAACTCAGCCAGTTTATATATTATATGGAGAGGAATGTCGCGTTCGCCCCTCTCGTATTTTGAGTAAAGAGATTGATCGCATTGTAAATATTTTGCAATATGCTTCTGTGTTAAGTCATTATCCTCTCGCATATCACGTATCTTTATTTTCATGTAAATTCACCACTAGAGCCCAATCCCTACATATTGCAGATTTAATATTTGAAATCAGCTGTATGTAGGGGTGGCCTTTGACCGTCTGATTTTGCAACATCCCCTTGTTGTATTTATATCGCTATTGTTCTCTACCCATTAGCCAATCAGCGGAAACATTAAAAATATCCGCCAACGCATTTATCTCATAATCGGAGACAGGTCGCTTTTGCCCTTCCAAAAGTGATAGCGCGGGGCTGCTGATTTCTATATCGGCTAACTGTAACTTGCTGAGTAATTCTGTCTGTTTCATCCCCGATTTTTTACGTGCCTCAGTAACTCTGGCGCCTATCATATTGCGGTTACCTAATGGTAATTTGCGCGTTTTCAACCGATACACCTCCTGTTACAATAAAATTACGGTACAGGCACGGTCGCCAGCCGTGTCTTTTCCGTCTTGTTGCCTAAGCTGTTAGAATGTGAGGGTAATTGGTCTGACGGTACCTCCAAGGACTCCGCGT
>Ga0123353_10015939_pt1 | contig 10957 bp, 7 predicted proteins | sample TergutLab28metaG_3_FD_92763 | JGI IMG/M metagenome (GOLD analysis project Ga0123353, IMG submission 92763) | Labiotermes labralis P3 segment gut microbial communities from Petit-Saut dam, French Guiana - Lab288 P3 | ecosystem: Host-associated > Arthropoda: Insects > Digestive system > Gut ... | reverse complement strand
TTTTGGGTTTCCCTTTCTTCCCCCCCCCCCCCCCCCCCCCCGATATGCCATGTGACGAGGAGGATCACTAGAAAGACCGGGTACAAGAACTAAAGTTACTGTTGTAAAATTTAGTTGCTCTTTAGGCATCGCACTGAATAGAGAGAGACACAGTGCAGGTTTCTATTTTCCATTAAAATAGTCGCCACATAAAATCTGAAAGTTCATTACTAATGTGACATCACATATGAAAGAGCAATTTGTCGCAACCCAAAGATAAAAAGTTTTACAGGAGACAGAAAAATCTTGATCGATCCTCGATAGACCGCCACGTAAGTACGTTATGTTTGTACTAAACTATAAGGAAAAACCTTGATGTGGACTGAACACTTTAACAGGAAGTGTGTTTGTAACACAACTGTCTGGTAATTCGGGAACCTTATCTTGACGAATTGTGTTAGTTACGACACATTGCTGTTTCATGAGCGACATAAACCTCAAATTCTATGTCAATGTTTTATGTTATGTTACACTTATTACAATTATTATTAGCCTTTGGCCTTTGTTCACCTTTTGGTGATTTATAATTAATAAAAGTAATAAAAATAACAAATGATAAACAAAGAATTAAGTTTCGGGGGTGCAATCGGTCCGCGAAAGTGGCTGATTTATTTGTTATTTGTTTTTTTATAACTTTGACTAACTGTAAAACACCAGAATGCGTAGTGCCAAGAAAAGAATAACATTAAATGTGAAATAACGTCGTGAGAATCTCACAGAAATGTGACGTGTTTTAATGTAGTAATATGGAGCCAGGTTTCGAAGGTCGGTCAAAATTAAGAATGTGCAGACCCACACCGTAATTTTCTTTAAAACATGTAAATGTTTGTAATTTTTGTAAATAATATGAATGAAGCAAGCATCATATTCTATTAATGCTAAAGAAGAAAGAGGCAATGAAATGTTCGAAATATCTAAGGATTTTTTAAAATATATTCAATGTGCCATGCATTAATCAGATACCAGCAGTATGTAAATAACTATCAAATGCCCTTTAATATTCTATGGTGTGTTTTATTCACAGTATTATCACTATTATGTTTCGGCTGGTATTGCGGCCATCTTCAGGGTGACATTATTACAAGAATACTTCTGTGGTTAAATGTGTCAGCATCACTCCATAATAATTAATATTATATAATTTAGTTTAAAATTACATTATAATAATATAATAATATGGAATTATAATAATTAAAATTATATAAATTCGTTTAAAACTGTACAGTTTTAATTATTAAGGAGTGATGTTAACACATTTAACCACAGCTGTATTCTTGTAACAAGAATATCACCATGAAGATGGCCGGAATACCGACCGAAATATGTTGGTTGGTTAGAGTATTGTGAATATAATACATCATAAATATTAGTTTGGTAGTTATTTATATCTATATTTTTGGATTTAAAGGAATATTTAGTGAACTGAACACTTTAAAAAGGATTCTTATAAACTACCAGTAGTGCAGTGCAAAACTATGTCTTGTGTGTATTCGTGTTTAGTGACCTCCTACTAACTATGGCGTGTCTGTCAGTCATATACTGCGTACACAACAAACCTGATTTCACTGTATACAGGAGAAGAGAGTTGCCTCTTCAGATGCGTTAAATCACTCCGTTTTTTAATAAAACTCCAGTTTATGAAACTTGAAAGTTCATTAATGTTTTGACAAATTCCGGCCACTTGTTCGTAGGAAGTACACAAGTTAATTCACATCCTCAAATTGTATGTGTTCGAGATTAAATTAATAGTGCCTTAACAACGGCGCCTAGATATTATAGGTACTATCTTCTATTTAATCTTCGTCTGACATTCCCCATTGTGCTGTTTTTCCAAAATATAATGCGGAGGATTGGACTGACTCATAAGGTGCAACGTCACAAATTCCTTATGTGGCTAACTTTACTTGCTTGCAAAATGCTTCAGCTTGATGTCAGCTTGTTCCATTGACGTCACCTTGTGCCAAGTGTTTCACTGACGCGCAGCAATGTTCCTCTTACAGCGGTACCGCTATGACAGGATATCCAGTTCTGTACGTAGCTCCTAACTTTGGTGTTGAAATTAATTTTGTCTTTGTGCTGTTATTTGAATTGCCAGAATTACATTTTCTTCTCTTTAATTTCATCTACCGAATGTTTTAATTTTTTTTTAATTTCTTAACTTATCCTTGAGTATGCCTACTAAGTGCCCCCTACATCTCAGCATTCTTGCTTCAATCACCTGAATAATAGGCGGTTAAAGAACTGATTACTCTCGGTCAAACCGCCTTGTGGTTGCTGGTTGAAGGAAATGTTAGGCTTGCAATTGCGTATTTACCCCTTTAGGTTTTTGTAAGTGTGGATGTGTTGTTAGCAGCACGTATTATGGCGCTTATCATGCAGTTTTGTCCAACTTATAGAATTTCTACCCATCCTAAAAGCTTCTTATAATTTTAGGTTGTTCGGGTAATAGCGTGAAATTTGAAGAAGGAAGAACATGTGTCCAATTAAGAAGGAAAACTTCAAGATAAGAAAGAAAGAAAGGAAGAAAGAAAGAAAGAAAGAAAGAAAGAGAAAGAAGGATATTTAGCTGTAGTGCGAACACTCCAGGAATCATCAACGGATTTAAAGAAAAAGGTAATAATGGTCTCCGCTCTATCCAATACGAATATACATATATTAACAGCCCTTATAAGGCCAGGGTTCAGGGTCTCGTGTGTCACTAAATTTCGGCCAGTAGCTCCTTGACCCAAGGAAAGTGTACAAAGAAAAAAGACACCAACAACACGCTGTTTGCAAGGAAAAATTACTCGCGTTTTCTAGAACACCTTTGTCATAGAAGGAAGCTCTCTTTTTATGCCCTGGAAACTGGCTTTAAATATTTGGACCGAAATGTGTGAAACAAGTTCTAAAAAATGAGTATTTCTTGTTGAGTTATGTAAAGGTTTTCAAGCAGTTTTGTCGTGTGTGCCGTTTGGCAGTAGCCTGAAAGTTATAAACAAATTTCAATTTCAATTTCCATATTCTCTCGAACAGTGTTTCCCAGACTTTTTGCTCGCGGAAACCATTTGTCTTCTAACAATAACCACGGATCCTCACATTCTTGCTCACGTAACTGCAGTGTCCGGATGATTTTTTTCAGGCACGACAGCTCCTAGTGAGCCAGGACCTCCACATTATCGATGCCTCACACTTACATTCAGACACACCACAACCTGTAGGATTGCATCGGAATAGTGATTAGTCCGACGCAGAGACGTGTACCTGTCAACACACAACAATCACAAGAGACAGACTTCCATGTCTCCGGCGGGATTCGAATTCGCAATCCCAGCAAGCGAGCGGCCACAAACCCGCTCCTTAGACCGCGCGTCCACTGGGGTCGGCGTCCGAATGAGAGGTATCCAAAAATTAAAACTGTATATCTCAGAACTGATGTTAGATAGCTTCCAATACGTAACTGTAGAATGCATGACAATACATTGCGTGATTTGCCCTTAATTAAACTGACTGTCGCTTGCTTCGTAGGTACAGTGGGTTTCATAATTATGTATTCTAACGGTCCTACAAAATAAGCATATGGACAATTAAAGAAATTCCACGATTATTCTCAAAAAGTAGTATTTCTTTAATTACAAGATAAGTAACTTTCAATGTACTCATTACAGAAATGTAACCAAGGTTCCCCAGGGACATAGTTGCAAATCCCTTTGGTTCGGAGAAGAACACTTTGAGAAGTGCTGCTCAGGAATGATCAGTACTACAAGAAAAACCTGTCCCAGTGCCACTTCCTCCACCACAAATCCCACAAAGACTGGGATGGGAATGAAAGTTGGCCTTCGACTAGGGTGAAGAATGTATGAATTATATTCAGGACGACTCTGTACCGTCTAATTGCACATTGTCCAAACATTACGAAAGTTTTACAAAGTAAAAGAAAGAAATCTTTACTTTTAGGTCATTTATTTTCGTCTATTCTACCTATAGTTTAGTACTGGCCGCTAAAACACTATACAGTTTTCCTGAAATTCAACACTATTGACTTTCATTAAAGTTTTCGATACATTACGTTTTTCACTGATAAAGGACACTGAACCAAATTAATCCTCTGTATACATATTTAATTCTCCTAAAGAACCACACAATGTCACATAGATTTTGTTGGAATCCTACCAAAGAATATTTCCTATAACTTTTATTGGTCATATATATAGTTCCCAAATAATGGTCCATAGTAAAACCTGCATAAAAAGGGACATAAAAGGGGCTTCCCGTGCCTTCCAAAATTTAACACGCAGGCATTACTATGGAAATCACGGTGTTGTGCATAACGTGACTGTCTGTAGTAACACACGCATGTGCAGCATACATGAACAGATTTAATGAAGCAACTAGCTGCACTTTTCGTGGTTGCTTTCACTAATAAGAATATGTTGCGTCGTTTCACTTCGAGTACCGAGAAGTTTTGTTTGAAAAAATTAATTATATTAATCGTGTCCCATCTCAGTGATCACGTGGTCTAAGGCGTGGGTATACTGCTGTTCTCTCGTTGGGATTGCGGGTTCGAATTTCGCCAGAGACGTGAATATCTGTCTCTTATGAGTGTTGTGTGTTTTCGGGTAGAGGTCTCTGCGTCGGGCTGATCACTCGCTCAGAGGAATCCCGCCCAGTATGGTGTGTCTCACTGAGTGTCATACAGGAACCCTACAGAGAAGGGCAAAACACTCTAGGACTGTCGAACCATGAAAAAATTGTTAATTGTAGGGATTAATTGGGAACAAGAAAAGAATTAAAAATAATTGACTTATTTAGAAATGGAAGGTTCATTTACAACATGCAGTGATTAAGGAAGAGGCAGAATTATGTCCTGAGAAAGGCTGTTTAGAGTCCGCTGATATGTTACTAGGTTAGGCTGCAGTGCAAGGAATCATTGAAAGAAGTATAAACTGATTTTATGTCTTTTTCGCCGTGCATTGTGATTCAGTAACGCAACATAAATAAGCGAAATAAGAACTCTTCAAATTAATGCATTAATTCTATCTTTGTTGATTTCTAAATGTTTCGAAGCTCATGGGTTCATCATCAGGAAGACGTTTGTGTCCCTAGTTTTTTGTATGGTGTGTTTTTAATGTATTTACATAAAAGCATGAAAAACATAACGTACAAAAAATTCTTGTACTAACCTTCTTCCTGATGATGAACCCACGAGCTTCGAAACATTTAGAAGACGTCAAAGATCGAATTAAAGCATTAATTTGAAAAGTGTGAATTTCGTTGGTTTATGTTGCATAATATACACTAACTGAAATAATTTACATATGCATAAATTAAAGTTAGGCACATTTGCGCGTCATAACTGGAAAAAACGTTTGTTAAGAAATTTATGAAAACAAATTTGGACGTAATAATACGTCTGATTAAAATTAAATTTATTATACGAGATTTTAGTTTATCACAGCGGCGTTCCTGGAAGTTCATGTCTTCTGGTATGTTACGCTGTACCGTTAGCTAAGTACCCTCCGCCCCCCCCCACCCCCTTCCTTTTTCAAAGTGTTTTTTTTTGTCTTAAACTTCATGGTCGGGAACTACTGACCTAGTGACACAGCGTAACGTTCCAGAAAGCTGCTGTAATTATTTTTACCTTTCGTGTCCTGTAACTAAATAAGTGCCGGTCGGAGACGAAGCCGCCAGCTTGAACGGCCGTGAATGTGGCAAAGTGCCCACAATGAGGACACAATCTTGGGCGGCGACAGACGGTCACGGAGAAATGGTGGGGCATTGGTGGGTCGGCAGTGTACAATCGAGGCTAAGAGAGACAGATAAATTCTCCCTGGCGGCAGGGTCGAAATGAATGATAAAAGTAATATTTAGCGACGATATTTATGCCTCAGACATTACTGAAATTTCCACAAATGAAGTAACAAATATTATGCAGCCTTTTAATCAGTAAGGGGACCGCCACGGTAGAACAATAGTTAAGGTGCTGCGCTACAAATCGGAAGGTCTCTGGTTAGTTTCCAGCTGGTGTCATTGGAATTTTTCATTGACATAACCCTTCCGATCGCACTATGTCCCTGGGTCGACTCAGCCTCTAACAGAAATGATTATCAGGAGTATTTCCTGGAGTAAAAAAGGCCGGTGCGTAAGGCTGATAACCTTACCACCATTCTGGGCCATTGTCACTTAATCTGGGAACCTTAACTTCTTGGGACCCTGTGGGCACCTCGGGTCTGTAATGGGACTGATTTACCTTTACCTTTTAATCATTTACATGACCCGCGTTCAATTTGTCGTGAAACAACCGGACAAGTATCACAGTTTATAAATGTACACATAGCCGGTCCCAGTGGCCGCGCGGTGTAAAGCGTCGGTCTGCGGCGGATCGCTTGCTAAGATTGTGGGTTCGCATCCGGCTGGGGGCTTGAATGTCTGTTTGTTGTGAGTGTTGTGTGTTATCAGTTAGAGGTCTCTGCGACGAGCTGATCACTCGTCCAGAGAAGTCCTACTGAGTGTGGTGCGTCGTTGTGTTTGATCTAGAAACTTCGTGAAAGAGGAGGCCCTGGCCCAATGGGGGGCTGTCGCACCAAAAATAAAAAAAAATACGAAGTATAGCGGAGAAAGTATTGTTTTGAGTTCGAAACTAAATTGTTTATTAAAGTAAAACTGCAGGTGAATGGAATATGCGGTTGGTGACGGATTGCTGTCTAAAGGGTGACCAAAAATAATATGATCTATGTAATTTTTTGTTTTGTATCTAATAAAATAACGAACTCATCAATATCAGATTTGCCTTTACGAGTCAAAATTATTTTATACATCCAGCTGTTTCTGAATGGTCTTTAAAACTATAATAGTTGTAGCGCTCCGTCCCTGGAATATTGATAAAGTATGAACTGTTCGTTATACATTACCCACCAAAGATATTACCAATTCAGGATATCAAGGTGGCCACAGAAGTGAATTAATTGTTCTAAATCGCTCTACAGAACTTTCGAATGCAGTTAGTGTTTCTCCATGTGACCTTTGATATTATCTAGTGTGCCTCTCGTTAACGTAACTGGCAGCTCTAATTAACATACCAGTTTCAATAACTTTCAGTTTTACTTTCTAGGAATACAAAACTACAGCAGACTGTTTCTCTTCAAACGTCAACAACGTAGTTTGACAGATTGAAGCCCATCCATTTATTTCACACTTCAGTACATTAATGCCATTCCTGACGGCTCTATGCTATAGAATATTCATTGTAGAAAAAGTAAGAAAACGTGGACTTGTTTAAAAGTAATTAAAATGATAAAATATAAGCAACTAAAACCTTCAAAACAATGACACTCACTTTTGATGAGTGGCACGATATTCTCAGGGACTGAGTTTAGACGGAGAGCGTGATGTGCAAAATTAGCTAGCAGCTGGATGGGAAAATTTTAATATTTCCTGCGTTGCCTTCTCCTCAATGTTAGAGCTGGACGATATTCCAGAATTTGAGTTGGGAATTTGTGTCTGTATTCAGTGTGGCTGTGAAAAGCATTGGACATTCTGCATGCTGTGTAGGCTATATCCCAAAAAAAATGCTTTAATTGGTAGCAAACTGTAGGAAGTCGAGATAACGCTCGCAATAATGTGTTACCAAATACTTACGGAAAACAACCTCAACATGCAGAGGAATGTAATGTGTCCTTCCTAAATTTTTATTCGCTTTGCAACAACAGGAACTTTCTCACAGCGATAAATCTTTTCAAACGCTCTCAAAAGTTAGCCAGTGCGACCACAACGGGACATCTTGTCTTCTGACTGATATCGTAGGTAATTTTCTTTCATCTACGCTGCATATAAGATTAATCCTTTAAGGACGAAACGGTATCCGTCTGAGTTAAAGAAGCAGTTCGTACCGCACAGCAAACACCCTCTTCCTCTGTTATAAAAACCATTAAGTTAATGTGATATAGAGTCTTATGCTTTCAAAGGCCAATGAGGGAAACGTAATTTGAAATCCTCATGGAGACTCTCTACGACATTCTATTGTATTCATAACATATAATCTTCTTACCACATTAATATAATTGGTATAAGGAATAGTCTACTAGCTCGGAGATACGAGGTTCAAACCCCGGGCAGGAACAAGATATAGTTTTCTTTTCCCAAATGTCGAGATCGTCTGTGGGTCCCACACAGTCTTATACTCAGTGGGGCTATGGTTCTCTAGCGGTAGAAAGACGGTCAGGGAATAAAGAAACCATTTAGCTCCATCCAGTTACGAGGTCAATAGCAAGTGGAGGTGCTTATCTACTCCTCCTATACGCCTTCATGGTGTGGATAGGGACACACATAACTTTACCTTTACCACATTTTATTTGTTGCTGACTCAACGTGCTCTTTAATACGGAGGTGTAAAACGCCAAAATAAAGGGGAAGACAAGCTAAATTACACCTACGTAACTCTAATGATAGCAGAAGTTGCTGATACGGCTGCAATTTCAGTTGTAATTACTACAATACAAACTCAAACTTTAGTGAGAGTTATTTTATGTTCTCAGAAATGGGAGGTCTATAAACTGAAGCGTCATTATTTATAATTTTGTGGAAGTCCTAATGTAAGAAGTTTCCATTGTAATAAACCAACGACGTAAAATACGTGAGAACTGAACCGTCCTTACATTTATTAACCAGAGATATGACACACGTTGGCAATGATTGTTTATGCACCCAGCACGGCACAAGTGCGGCAGTTTCGTGCCACTGATACGGAAAAGAAATTAAACACGTCTACTCATTACCTGCTTTTGCTCTTAATTTTACTGTTATTGTCTTGTAGGGGAAGGAAAGTAAAGAGGACTTAATGATTTCCTTTTTTAAAGCGTGACCAAAGAATTTCTTTTTAATCACGCCCATTGACGTTAGTAATAGATCTAAAACTTTGAGGCTCCTGACATGATTCTTCGAGTCATACTCAACCATACACCACATATATGATACATTGCAAGATTTTTTATTTTGGATGTAACGTAATTACTATATCTTTAGGTACAGCAGAATGACAACACGAAAAGGCCTTTGAATCTTCATCGGCTTAATTTCTGGCATAAATTTATTATGACAAGCCTGTTGACATGCTGGGGCTTAAAACGGAAAATCTTCTACGACTGTTTATTGATCATGGCGTCTATCCGTCCGCTAGAAGGCCACCGAGATTGGCGTCTTTTTGTTCACTTTCGCAGAAATTGCTTGAAGCGAGTTAAAGCTTCGTCATGTCTGTCTGTCCTTCCGTCCGCATGGAAAAAATCGGCTCCCACTGGACGGATTTTCATGAAATTTGAATTTGAGTATATTTCGAAAATCTGTCAAAAAAATTCAAATTTCATTGAAATGTGACAGGAGTAACTGGTACTTTATATGAATACGTGTGCATCTTTATGACAATACCTCGTGGTATTCTTCTTAGAATGAGAAATGCTTCAGATAAAATTGTAGAGAAAATCAACACACACATTGTAGGTTCAATAGCTTTTTCTTCCGCATATCCTACTGTTAATGAGATAATGTGGAAATATATGGTAGATCCAGACAGGCCACAGATGACAATATAATTTGACTCATGCGCATTGCATGCTAAAAAAATAGGGCTACAAAAATACACTCAGAGTGTGTAATGCTTATTGCTTTTCCACAGCAACAATTGCTACGCGAAGGCGCCTCCGTTTTGTTTCTTATGTTCATTGTGCGTCTTGTACCAAATTCGGTATCGTAGCAACATAATGATTGATTTCTGTTAAACAGTTTGTGTTTTGGTTGAGTTTGGATAGAAAGCTCACCTTACTTGTCTAAATACTCTGTAGGAAATTTTTACATATATCTGTCCAATCGCTAGGCGGTCTATTTTAAAATTTCATATGTTGTACCCGAGAGACACTTAAGCCAAAAATCCATTGCACTAAGATATCTATTGTCAAAAATGTAATTTATTTTACAGCTCAATGAAAATTTTATTTCTGTATTTTCCACGCTCACTACAGATATCGACGATGCTCGACACATTGCATTGTGTCAAGTGCAACCATATAAGTTATAATTCACTTTAATTTGTTCTAAGGACAGCAATACTTAGTGACATGATTTTACATAAGAATAGACTTAAGAATTTGTAATTAAATTCCAAGAGTTTGATACAGAATTGTGTAACATCTGCTTTAACGTTCAACGTCAATCTGCTCTTTCCCTACAGAGTGCTTATGCAATGGTGTGTTATATTTTCCGAATAAACAGCTAATATTCCCATCAATTGGTTTATCATTTTCGTACTTAAAGTGGAATCTTAATGTATTTTATGATGCAGGAAAAAGAATATTTTTAAAATTGTTTACAATTTTAACATTTGTACCGTGCATCTTTACTATTTGTACAATTAACCAACAAGTGCACAAATGACCAACAATTTATTATACTGCCACTAAATATTTGGACACTATTGCATCATTTTCATGGAGCTTGTAGTCAGTACCTGCCAAGTTACTAGCTACGGTACATAATTATTTGAATGCAGTATTGGTAATAAATTTGAAACTTTATATATGTATTGTTGTTAATATTTAAAATCATTAAAATGTTAAAATTGTTCTAGCTATAATAAAATAATTTTGTCCTGGAATTGTTAAGAAGTAATGTGTTGTGGCTGCATTTACAATTGTTAGGAAGTACTGTGTAGTGGCTGCATGTACAATCCGTGTCGGCCCGGTATGTACATACCGGGCCGACATTATACAGACATACAAATAGGAACAAGAATTTTATAAATTGTTTGTATGACAAGAAGCTTCAAAGAGTTTAGCTCAGAAAGGGAAAACCAGCCAAATGTGAGAGCGTTTTCTTCGATCTGGCCGAAATAAATGCTGACGTCTGGTGGTGACCACGTGAAATACTTCATTGGCACATTGCAGCTTATCAGCTA
>Ga0123353_10015936_pt1 | contig 10958 bp, 7 predicted proteins | sample TergutLab28metaG_3_FD_92763 | JGI IMG/M metagenome (GOLD analysis project Ga0123353, IMG submission 92763) | Labiotermes labralis P3 segment gut microbial communities from Petit-Saut dam, French Guiana - Lab288 P3 | ecosystem: Host-associated > Arthropoda: Insects > Digestive system > Gut ... | reverse complement strand
TTTAATGGTTTGACAAATATGTGCAATTAGTTGGTTTTAATAAATATTTTTATCACATTGCACGGTAATAAAATAAAAAAAAAGTATTGCTACGTGTCTGTGCCACTGCAGACAAATCTGGGAGCTCTTTGACACATTACAAACTTTCCTCAATATAGTCAATTTTAAACTTTGTGAATTTCCAGATTTCATAAGCGCAAGACACACGTCGTAGCCTTCTCCAGTGGCCGCACGGTCTAAGGTGTGGGTCTGCGGCCGCACACTTGTTGGGATTGCGAACTCGAATCCCACTAGGGACATGGAAGTTTGTCTGTTGTGAGTGTTGTGTGCTGTCAGGTAGAGGTCTCTGCAATGGACCGATTACTCGTCCAGAGGAATTCTACCGAGTGTTGTATGTCTGAGTTTGATGGCCAAAACTCAATAATGTGGAGGACTAGGTTCACTAGGACTGTCGAACCATGAAATAAAGGATACACGACGTCTTTCTGAAGTGCGACTCAATTGTAACTATAACATTGTAACGGGATATTGTAATAGTTCCTCCATCACAGTGACCATCAAGTGCCTTCTGTCTTTTCACAATTTTTTTAATTTTGAATTCCGCACGCGCCGTGAATAGCTGTTTTTTTTAAAAGTAAAAGACCAAATTGGTACCATTTGTTATTTTATTTCACTTCTTATGTACTCAACATGTTTCGGACATTAATATATCCATCATCAGGAGCTTGCGATTGTGCTGTTGAATTACCAGATTCGTCGTTTTGTTCTCGGTTCGTTGTGTTTTGGTGATTTGGTGCGGCTGGGTTTGATTAGTGTCCGTGTTGCAGGCTGAAGTTTGCTTCAGCCTGCAACACGGACACTACTCAAAGCAAGCTTCTGCATGCAACACGGACACTTATCAAACCCAGCCGCACAAAATGTCCAACACACAACGAACCGAGAACAAAACGACCAATGTGGTACTTCAACAGCGCAGTCGCAAGCTCCTGATGATGGATATATTAATATCCGAAATATGTTGAGTACATAAGAAGTGAAATAAAATAGCAAGTGACATCAAGTTGGTCTTTTATTCTTCAACTATTACAATGATGCACGGTCCAATAAACATAAGTTGTTTTTTTGTTTTCCTGTGCATCTGGACGCTCAAACGCTCGTATAAAAATTCCTATCAAACGTGAACAAATAAGATTCACACAACCGAGAATTTGGAGGCCGTTGGGCTTTAGTGCTAGATATTCGAATATACTTAGATGCATAGGCTGTAACATATAACGCTGTAAAAAGTGTGTGTATTAACTAAATTCTTGTAAATCAGGTTTTGAAATAGATGATTTGTAGTTATGCCATCTCCGTAAATATTTTTCTGGTTTTCTTAATTTGGTTGTTGGTGGTCTTCATATTTTCCCAAGATGTGATAGTCTAATGCGAAGGACATATCCGTCTGTGATCAGTCAGTATGAAATTCTCTTTTTTCTGGGGGACAATTTCGGATTGAATTTCAGAAATTCATGCTTGAAAACACTAAGAAGATTTGTAAGGTATAATAAATTAAATCTGTGGGATTTCAGAACGAAACACTAACGGCTTATCAGTTTATTTTCTTAAACAGATGTGATTTCATACCCAAAAATTTAGTTTAAACAGAACATTTTAATAATTTGTGCGATATTATAGAGCTTCGTAATTTGTGTTTTATTGAATCTATTACTCGTATTATTGTGGTAACATCGTCAAGGGGGTTAGATGGTTTGGGTTTATAATACCTACAGAAGACATGAGAATCACATGAAAAATTTAACAGAAAAGACTGAAGAGATCTCTTTTAGACGGTTAGATGTAGATGTAAAAATATCTTTAAAAAATAATATGTGAACTAGGTTTGTGTGGCTCACAGTGGGCTGATGCGAACACACTAATGCATTTTCGAATTCCGCTAAATGAATAAATCGGGTAGCTGAGCAGCCGTTAGCTTCTGTAGCACTTCGTAAAGTGCTTTGACTCATGCTAGATTTATGGAATAAGGGTATTGACTTACAATGATTTGCCTTTCTAAATCCTGCCTATACTTCGCACAAATACATGCCTTCAATCTATACTCTGGGTTAGATTTACCCAGACAGTGAAACTTATTAAGTCCTTTCTCTCTGTAGTCTCACATCAATATGGCATATTTATTTCTTCCAGAATCCTTACAAATGCTTTTTAATGTATTTCACACAATTGTATTGACTTTCAGTAAATGTGAATGAAAGTCAACTTTTGTGTGTGGAATTTCGTCATAAATAGGTATTAGGAAGGTAAATCCTCTGTTCTGAAATTCGTAATATTTTATCAGATTAATATCATGAAAGAGGAATACTGGTGTAGCGCAATAAAGTTGCGCATCTGTTTTAAAATTTGAGAGGTAAAGCCAGTGACACGGCTGTCTTGTAACAGTAATTGTATTGGGTAACGTCGTTTTACTGGCGTAAGTCTGCTCCCTGTCCCACACTCTTTAGCAAAGTATAAATTGAAAGATTCTAATAAACGTTATAACGTCCGAAAATGCGATCAGCTTTTCTTTGTAGGCTATTTATCGCCTAACAATTTCCCGCATTCTGACCCTGCATAAATTTTGTGAGACTTACTCTTATTGCATAATATTATGGCCACAACTAGAAAGGAAGTTGTAGGCAAATATTTGAAGAAGTCTGCTTATGTCACGTGTTACAGCACTCCAAATTCATGTATTTGCACCAGGTTGGTTGAGAAATACTGCCATCGTTGATGCAATGAAATTCTTAATATGATGTACCACAACGCAATGAACTACCGAAAAATTCTTGCACTTTTAACCTCTAATTTATACACTGTATATACGACTGTTATGTTGCAGTAATGGCTATTTATTTTTTAATGGCTTCCTTTCTTAATGACAGGCAACCCGGAAGATGGCAAATATATGCTGTGGAAGTGTGCAGGGTGAAAGTAATCGTATTTTTGGGGGGGGAAATTTATGTAATATTGTCCTTCGATAGATTTGTTCGTTCCTGGACTACAATACAAAAAGACTCTTAAACAATAATGTCCAAAATGCAGGCCAGAGGCCAAAGGCCCAAGACAACGCGTATCATAGCATTAGAAAATGGAAAACAGTAAATGGCATATACTTTTTCCCCGCAGTATATCTTGCTACGAGAAGGGGCTTTGCTGTTTACACCAGTCGGAAAAACAAATGCTTGCTAGTATATAAGTATAATGGCTATTTTGTACTTCAGTTCCTCTACTTCATTGTCACAGTTCTTATACAGCCGAGCAACGGATTTATCTTACACAACATGGCGCAAATAATGCAGTTCAAGAAGTTGATGGTTTACTTCAGTATTTTAGTGGTTTATATACACACGAGGCTCTCTCATTAAGAAGGCGGCATTTACTGGTTTTGTACGGAATGCAGCTCGTTCTATTCTCACTGCACAACAGATGAAAATGTAAAGGAAATACAAGTCATTTTAGATGAAAATAACTTCCATTGGCAAGAGACTAATGCTGCGTTCTTATCCAATATGGGAACCTTAAGTGCAACCAAGAAAAAATCCGTCGAACACCCAAACGAAGCCCCTTTGCATCTTGCGTATTAAGTTTTAAAAGACATTTGTATGAAGAACTGTCGAGCAGGCTACCATACCGTAATAACTGTGACGAACTTTCAGCGGAGTTGAGAAAAGTTACAGACTGGCCAAGATGCAGTCATCCATTTGCTGACGACGTTAAAAGGAGCTTTTCTTAATTTCGATTAGGACATAGGAGGCCCCGATAAATTTACAAGGTTTACTGCATCAAGAAATGAAATTCTAGCTATTGTTTAGTGATGACACCTTAAAAAAGTGTGATGCTGCTCGTGCAGCTGTTTTACTATACAAGGAAAATGGAAGTAATTTTTTTTCCATTATTGTTTGCACCAACTGCACGAAAAACAGCACACAATATCGAAGAGTTTACCAAATACAAAGAAGTTCCGACAAGAATCTCTTTCCCGCTAAATCCAAAAAGAGGACGATGGACTTCCAAATTGCACATACAAGTGCTGTAACATGATGTTTTGATATATATATATATATATATATATATATACGTATATATATAATGTATAAACGTATATGGCTTAGGGTTAAATGTATGGGGGTATGTGGTCAACGCAACACCTCGGCCACTTAACTGTCGGGAAAGATTCCTTGTAACCACTCTGTATGAAGCTGAGTGGCCCTAGGGACTGATATGAACGAGAGTCAAAAAAATCTCTTCATATTAGTGCAACTGAAACTTTTCATTACGTTTGTAGTAAGCGGTAATTTATCGGGCATATCAAAACCTTTTTCACAACAGGTTGCTAAGAATTAATTACTACTACTACTAAAAGTGGTTCGGCTGCAAATCCATTAATTTATCCTGTGGCATTTTTTGATCACCTTAACTATGTTTTCTCAGGGTAAGGTTTTTTTTTGTCCCAGCACTTCTTTGCTATTGCTTTTTTCCATTCATAGTACATTTGTTTTTTCTGTTTAGTGTTTTGTTTTTGTGCTTATTTTGTCTCTGTGCTGGCTTTATAATAAACACTTGTGCTGTTAATTATGCAATTTAATTAGTAAATATTGAAATGAATTACTGTTACTTTGTATCGACATTCGCCTATGCGTTTCCAGAGTTTGATTTCAGAAACTTCGAAAGACAATTATATTTCCAACCGATATATATTTTATGAGATTTTAGGCTCTCAAGGCAGTGATATTAAGATTACGACCTCCTGGAATGTGACGCCTTGTACTTTAGTTGGTGAGAATCATACTGTCTACCGAAATACACCCTTCTGTTATCGTATTACGGCCCAGGAGTAAGTACATGCAACACCTACTGTAACGTTAAGAAACTTTGCGGTTTGCGTCGACAGTTCATTTATGTGTTCAGCATGATTCTGAGAAGAAATATTACTGTCATAACATATACAATGACCTAGAAAGGGCCGACTCATGTAGGAGATCATAGTGTAATAATAGTAATGACACGCTGACTACAAGTCCAATTTGTTGGATTATTGTAGGGATGGAAACCATGTTGTTTGTGATGTAAAAACTGAGTCTTTATAAAATATATACAATATAGCCGAATGTCATTCTTCAGGGGGTTAATCCATTTATTCCTTCAGAATCTACATAGAGATATATTTGTCCTAGAAAGTTTGAACTCTAAAAACATCGACGGATATTTTGTGGTCGCTGTAAAACTTATAGACAAGCATCCTTAATATTAATGCAGTTTAATCTGAAAAAAAAGTGGTGTACGGTTTGTCATTGTGTGTTGTAACATTCTGTTAATCAGGATAAAAATGTCACTTGGAAATTTCTCTTACATTCCACGCAGAATATTGTCAGTAACACTTGGACCGTTTACGGCTTTGTAACACGAATTCCTGCGTGTCAGCAGGGTCTTTACTGGCGTTCTGTAGAAAGGCTGCTTACTTGTGGACCCGATGCTTTTGATATAGATTTAGCAAAACTGCTTGATGAAGTGGATATTATTTTATTTCACGATTTACAGTGGTTTTTTATTTTAAAATAGAAGTAATATTTGAACTTTGAATTATTTCTGATACACTAACTTCAAACTTGTTTGTACAGACGAGTAATTTGCAAACAGAACTGCTGCAGCCTTCTCTTGTGTTGGAGAGTTTCATAGTCACACGCGTCTGTAAGTACTGTTGTTAAACACCAAGTGAAAGCGCACTTTCACAAATAAAACAAATTTATTAAAAATAAAATATAATTATAAAAACTGAAGTGCCTCATTACTTCACTGTATGTATAATCCAGAGTACGGTTGGTGTAACGTTATTTTTCTTATTTTATTTTACCTGCGTCGAGATGTAAATGAGTAGGGATTGTATATGCGTTAAATTTTTCGTCAATTAGTTACAATTTCATCTTCGTCCGCATGTTGGTAATTATTTAAAATAAATATTCTTTTTTAATGAAGCTTGCGTGTATTCCAAGCTCTGTTGCCACTTGTTATGTCAGGACCCAAACGTAGGGGTCGCTATTTATGCTCTCGCTTTAAAAATTCACGTGTCTGCCATATTGTATCTGACGGTATGAAGGTAGAAATTACGGCATTAGGGTGTTATCCAGAGACGCAATATTCGTACCAGATTGTATGAAATTCGTCTTGCGTGTTTAAAGTATACGCGTTGCATTGAGACACAAACAAATTACATGGGATTTAAAAAATTCATGTGGGATATAACAGGAACACACACACAGAGACACGCACACACACACACACGCACGCACACAAACACACACAAACAAACATGGAATCTCTCAACACACTTTTTTTTTTAGTATGGAAAGTTTGCCTAAAATTTCGGGGCAGGCAGAAACCTAGTGCGTGTCTTTCGGTTGTAATATTCACAAACATTTATTTGCCCGTTATCCTGAGTTGCAAGGAATTATAGAACTCTGTATAATTATAAAGTTTCTCCGCAACGTAGGTTGCGATCTGTAATCAGCTGCAATACAGGTGTCACTAAATATTTCCCCTGACGCTTGTGAATATTAAATTAATTAATTAAAATTGTCAATGTTCTCCACCGTCTTTAATGTCCTAGCCAACTTATTCCAGTTATGTGGTTTAAATTTGAAACTTTTCAAGTAGACTGGTCTTGAAACTCGGACTAATAAGCCTGCGCATATCCTATAAAATCTGTCAATGAACCTGCGAACGTGTCCGAAAGCCCCGAAGAAACGCTTACTCATCTTTTCCAAGCCGACGAACCAATGAACTACCAGTGTTTCCTACTTCCATTGCTTCTTTATACTGTATAATCCTTGTTTTAATACCTACAAAGACGTTTCCAGACACTTGGGAGCTGTTTGAAGCAGATACTTTCCAGACTACGCAGAGAATTTTAGAAGAAAAGCGAAGCTGGTCGGGATAGTATTTAGGCTACAAGTCATGTTACGTGTTTTATTTGGAAATAAAGTGCCATTTCTCAAGACACTTAATATTAAGAATTAAATGTTGAATGTGATGAGCGTGGGCCCTTTTGCGGGAGATAGGAGTTGTCTCTTAACTAATCGAAGGTATCCTGTGGGAATGTGCGCCCTCTGTGTCGACTCTTAGTCAGTTACATAAGCTTGATTTGGCATTCTTTATTCGTAATGGAATTCATGTGACATATTGCAACCTGGATGACTATGAACAGAACCTTACTTCTCTCTTTTTGTAGTAAGTTTAGTTGGGCGATGACATTTGCGTTCTACCAAGTCTGAGGTTTAAAGAGGAAAGTTGTGTTACGTTCAGACTGTTACACGTGCACCACAGTTCGTGCTGCAAGCAGATGAAACATATATTTTTACTAACCTTCTCTTTGTTGCACAGAATACTTCAAAACTTCGTAATATTTGTGTTTTTGGGTTGAAATTTCAGTTGTCTTCCGGAGTCACGTCGTGTAGGTATATAAAAACAACTTGTCTAAGAACGTTTCAAATCTTTGTTTCTCATTACTTTATCTTCGATTTCAATAACTAATGTACCACCAACAAACAGAACGTTCTACAATTTACGGCTACATTCTTTTAAATATGTGCTTCATATTTCGGCGATATTCTCTCACCATCTTCAGGGAGTTGGCAACAATATTTCTTTAAAACAGACAAGTAAATTTATAAAGAAATTTTCGTGTCAGATCCCCAAAGATTGCAAGGCAAGTGCGTCGAACATGTAGGAGCTGCGTAAAAACATCTATGCAAAAATACAGAACAGCGTTTCTTGTTGTTACAGGAGTTATTTATTTCATCATAATGCACGGAATAAACATTGTGAAAATGTGCATTGTAATAATGTGGAAGTTATCTGCGATCTGTTTCTGAATTGTGGTACAGAATCTGGCATATGTAGTATTGTCACGAATCAGTCTGTTTTTCTGTGTTTTCCCACCACAAAAAGCCTTTGTGCACTTCACTCTGTAGCAGCATGCCTACAACAGAATATGACGCGAAATGAACTGGACTATTCCAACTCTTCTCTGAGATTCCGACCCGCTACTAAATAACTGAAGTTCCTTTCTAAGTTTAAATAACCGCATAGCTGACTGGAGGATGTTCATATCATGATAACATTTAATTATGACTAGGCCACTGGCTGCACGACCCGACAAGTGGGGAGATTTCTCTTTTCACCTTTGCATCTAGACCGGTTCTGACATCCTGCTTCCTATCACAAATTACCGCGGACTGCTTGTCGAAAGATAAATCGACCGTTGCGTGAACCTACATGTATACCGCTATCTAATTCCGGAGTTAATATTGGATGGAACTCTTCCTCCACGTGCTTCTCCATTATGTCCTTTTAAGCATATATATATATATATATATATATACACGTCTTCTTTTCGTCATTTTTAATTAAACACAAAGAGGATTCAATTAGATGAATAAGATGGTAACTCTGACCTGAAAGAAAACAAACATTGGCACAATTAATGTCATGAGATAAAGTCCAAAAACATCGCAATACAATGAAGTACCTGCCGTTCAGACTGGAGCCCTTCTCGTAAAGACGTAGAAAAATGGAATGAGAATTAAAATTTAAAAGTTTCAACAAATTTATTTTATATTTTGTTCTTTTGTGGCATGTTCCCCCGAAATACGACGGGAAAAATACAAGGTGCCACTAACCCAGAATACTATAACATAGTTTCAGGTCTATGAAAGTCTCAGATCTCAAGGAAGTACTTTTATGTGACCCAAAGTACATTAAGATTCAAAATAAAACTATCACATGTTCCAATAGAATGCCAAGTGCAATGAAGGAAAACACTGAAAAGAAACGAATTGTAGTGTATCTCATATTTGCACTGATTAGGAGTGTATTGCTTGCTCTCAGATTCCTAAATGACACAGAGAATTTTGTTATTCCCAATAACGATGACTGCCTTTGCCGAAAGCAATAACTCTGTGTCAACAATGAGTAGAGACGCACAAACTAGCACGACATATGCCGACGAATTCAAGTTTAGGGTTTCATCCATCACTGTTAAGAGGACACAAAGAGATCGGCACCCAAAAGGAGATACATCATTCCCCCTGTAAACACAGTTTGCTCGTTTGCAGTGGTGTCAATTGTAACATGGCTTCCTTAGAGTTCGTTTTTATAATTTTGGGATGAATCAAGTTGAAGGCATGTAGAGCAGTCATTGTAGTAACAAACAGACACAGCATAAAACCTGGAACAAAGTAAAGTAGAGAATTTTTTCATTTTAACAAAGTCGTTCCTATTGACAAGCGTAAAACTTTAATTATTCGAAAGGCACAAACTTAGGCTGCGTAACATAACTGTAGTGTTTAGGTGTGCGGAATATTATTGCAATCATAAATTGATAAAAAATGCTAATGCACATCCAGCCGTTTAACCACGTAATTAATAAAAATTCCGATCTGACACACATCGAGCCGTTTAGCTACTTTATTACCAAAATGTTAACAAACATCCAGTCGTTTAGTTACGTAATTAACAGCAATGCCGATGCACATCTAACTCTTTAGCCACGTAACGTACAAAAATGTCGATGCACATCCAATCATTTAGCCACGTAATTACCAAAAATGCTGCAGCACATCCAGCCGTTTAGCCACGTAATTACCAGAACGTCTGATGCACATCCAGTCGTTGAGTCACATTATTGCCAAATGTGCTGATGCATATCCAGCTGTTTAGCCATGTAATAAAGAATCAGCCGGAAGAAAGGCACTCTTGAAATTTTTCATGGTTTTCATAATGTCGTTACATGAAGTCTTCTGTTTATAAATTTTGTAACCCGTTAGTTGAAGAAAAAAATTCAGGCCTCTTATTTCTTATTTTATCGCCACCGCCACCGCCGCCGCCGCCGCCGCCGCCGCCGCCGCCGCCACCACCATCATTTATAACGCCCTTTCGTGTTAAAAATTTATTACAAAATGTGTGGGTAAGCCTCCTAACCCAGCCGAAAAGTGCAAATGAATTTCTGTTTGGAAGAACGTTACTTCGTACAGTGCTTTTTGAAAATTTACACTTTGATTATTTGAAGGAATGACTATCCTATATAAGAGCCACATGACTCTCAGGTTTCTTACAATGTTGTTTTCAGGTTGTAAAGCTGTGAATTGTTTTAGAATTTTTTGACCGTTTGCACCAGCACTCTTAGTCACATCACTTCACAAAGGTGTTTACACTGTTCTGTTAAACGTCACTAAAAATTCTAACAAACCCTTCCGAATAAACCAACGTGGATATTTTAGAATGAACACACTCAGTCAAACCTTACCCCTGGTGAATTGAATCGACAGCAAAAGCGAAATTATTCTCATAAAACGGAAGTACATTCACTTTCCACGTACAACTGGATTCTCAAAAGTGCACCGCCTTAATCAGCTTAGACTTAAGAATTCAGATTTTTTACGCCTGTTTCTATACCTTGAGTGTTTAGAGTTATTCCCGTGTTCTTAAAAGTTTCAATATAATTCTATAATTATCGTACATTCAGTTGCGATAATTTTACATTTTGAACCAGCTAAACATGTTTACTAGCCAATCTACACTTCCAAATCTAGAGTAAGAGTAAAATGCTGTATGTATGTATGCATGTATGTATTTTTTATACACTTTATTTACACTGCATGCTCCATTACAAAGTAGTAATACTACATGCTTGATTATTACATTTCTTTCCAGTTATATGTTTCCTATTGTGGATTAATGGTATAGTTACTTATTATCCTTTTGCATCTATATTCTGCAACTTGGTTCCCTATTCTGTATTCACCCATTTTCCTATGGCATTCATATTCTGCACTTATGACCCTATTCTTTATTTAACACTATATTGTCCGTAAATCGTTTAAAGTTATTATAGTACTTTAGTACGAGTTTGTGTTTGCTGACTG
>Ga0123353_10015935_pt1 | contig 10958 bp, 6 predicted proteins | sample TergutLab28metaG_3_FD_92763 | JGI IMG/M metagenome (GOLD analysis project Ga0123353, IMG submission 92763) | Labiotermes labralis P3 segment gut microbial communities from Petit-Saut dam, French Guiana - Lab288 P3 | ecosystem: Host-associated > Arthropoda: Insects > Digestive system > Gut ... | reverse complement strand
ATCCGACAAAACGCAAACGAAATCATGGAAAGATTCAAAAACGATGAACCTCATGTCGCTCGCTTCTTCCAACACCCAAACGTCAAATACGCCGCTTAAATTGCATAACTTAATGAGCGGGTTAGTAATTTGATGAGAATAAAGGCTGCATTTTTGAGCGGAAAACAGCTTTATCCTCAAAAAATCCATCTTTTTATCCTCTTTAAAATTCATGAATACGGGTTCTAAAGTAACATAACCGTTCGCCTTTTTCCTTTCAGCTATAAAATTATTTTATAATTTTATCTTAAACGACAGGATTTTGCCGGCGGGGAGTTCGAGATTGCGGATGAGGAATGTTTCGGGGTTGTATTCTTTTTCGGATGGGCCTTCGTATTTGCGAACGCCGTCGGGGAGCTTTACGTCGACGATGTTGGCGCGCTTGCATTTAAATTTCAGAAGAAGAGAGCCTTTCTTTTTATCCCATTCAAGGTCCACCTCGGCGCCGGCGCGGGTGAGAAGGCCGGAAATCGAGCCGCGCTGGAAGCCTTCGGGCAGAGCGGGAAAAATCTTGATGAATTTGGGCGTGGATTGGACGAACATCTCCTGCAAGGCGTTGGTCACGCCCATATTGCCCTCAAGGGTGTAGGCCGCCCAAGCGCCCTGCGAACCCAAGCCGATCCCGCGCCAGTCGTTTTCGGCGGTGACTAAATTGTCCATCGCGCACACGCGGACGATATTGTTTATCAGTTCCATCGCCGATTCGGCGTCGCCGAGACGCGCGAAGGTGTTGGCGAGACGCGCCCAAGACGGAGCGGTCGCCGTCTGCAATGACGCCGACATCTTGCGTTTAGCCGCGTTTAGGGCGGGCTTTAGCATTTCACAGTCCTGTTCGGCGAACTCGTTGCCCGGGAACACGGGGTACAGGTGCGCCATCGTGCGCGAAGTGTAATTTTCTGTCAGTTTCGGGTCGCTGTATTCGCAAAGGACGCCTTCGTCGTTCACCGCGTAAGCGGGAATACGGGTCAGCATGTCCTTCCATTTGGGTATTTCGTCCTTGTTCATGCCGGCGGCCTCGGATGCCGCTATGATGTTTTTCAAAAGCTCCTTCGCGGTAGCGAAGCTGACCGTCGCGTTGCGGGCGACGCCGATTTCCGCGTTGTTGACAATCAGATTTAAGGGCGTACTGTCGGGCGAGTAGGAAGGCGAGGAATAATACTTGTCATTGTCCCCCACCTTGAAAAATTCCTCGTAAAAGGTGACGGCATGCTTCATAAAGGGCAGCGCTGCCGCCTTTAAAAATTTGAGGTCGCCCGTAAAGAGGTAATATTCATAGAACATGCGCGCGATAGACGCGGCGTAGTGGGTCGCATGCAATATTTTGGGCTCGACCGAGCCGACGAGGCCGCCGCCCGGGACCGTCACCGCGGGAATCATGATGCCGAGAGCGCCGTACAGGCGGGCGGCGTTCTTTTTGAAATCGTCGATAAGCGGCGCGAGCGCGGAAAAAACCGCGAGCGGCAGCTCGGCCAGATTGCCCGCGAAGGTGTGCGCATAGAGCGTTTGCAGCGAATCGTCAAACCTTAATTCCGAATTGACGCCGGCGTAATCTCCGCACCACAGGCCGTAGGGCGGCATCGGGCGAGCCCTTTCGTCAGTCGCGGAAATCATCAAATACCTGCCGTAAGCCCACAGCTTTTCAATCAGCGCCTGATTGACGCCGTTTTCGCGGGCGTCGTCTAAAAGGTCCTCGACGAACATATCGCGCCCGTGGTCATCGAGTTCTAATTCCACCGAGTTGAACAGCCGGGCATGCATCGCGCTGTGTTCCTTCAATAATTTGTCGTAGGGCAGCTTGATCCCCGTCAAAAGCTCCTTTAATTTTTTCCATTCCTTCTCGCGTTGGCTTTCGACGAACAGCTTTATGAGGACTAACACGCGGTCCGCGCCTTTAATTTGAATCGAGTCGCTTTTGACATCCATCGTCCCGCCGTAGTATTTGATGTTGGCGACCGCTCCGAATTCGGTTCCGCTGTCGCCGCGCGCCGAAAAGTACGCAAAGAACGGCTCGTATTTGGCCGTCGCGCCCTCCGGCGTCTTGGACATTCCGACTGGCATACGGTTGGCGGTCTTATCGTGGACTTCAAGCGAGAAGCCGACGTCGATTGTGCGGCTGCCGCTTTTTGTGATTTCTAAGCAAATCAGGTCCTGAGCGCGGGAAACGAACAACGAACGCTCGTATTTCGTGCCGCCGTCGCGGTAAGCGACCGATATTTCTCCGTTCTCCATGTTGAGCACGCGCATGTATTCGCGCGGCGCGTTGGCGACCGGCATGTTGATTTTGAGGTCGGCGGCGGGCAGCGGGACCGCAGGGCGAGGGCGGTAGCCCTTCCCTATCAAAGCGTTGGAAAGAATCTGTTCGGCGTCCTTGAACCGGTTTTCGGAAATGAACTTTCTAACGTCCTTTAATTTATCGGCAACGTCCTGGAGCGGGTTTCCGTAACCCTGCCACCACAAATCGCCGTGCGTCAAAAGAACGGTGTCCGCCCCTACCCCGCCGTAAACGGCGGCTCCGGTCTTGCCGTTGCCCGCAGGAATCGCGCCGCGGTACAACGCGCCCCACCACGAACTCGGGCGCTTGAATTTCAATGCGGTTTTAGGCTTTCGTATATTCATTGCTCTTTCCTCCCCTGCGCGTTAAAAATTGAGAATTGAGAAGAATTGTCCGTTTAACTAAGCCGGCCATTTCAAATTAAGCGTCTTTTCCACAACGACCGCGCCGCGGACGTAACAGCCGCGCCGCATGAGGTCACTCAATACGGTATCGGACGCTGAATTGCGCAACGCGTCGTTCCCCTTAGCGAACCGCAGTTCGCCGTATTCAAACATAGTTTCCTGTTTGGCATCGTCAAAACGGCTGAACTTAATCAATTCAGCCTCAACGTTGGTATTAGCGGCATACTCGCGGTATTCGACGGTTTTGTCAAAACTGCCCCCGTTGGTAATAAAGGTAACGTCCACGTCGTACGTTAAACGCAAGACAATTTCGCTCTTGTCCGCGACGTCGATTTCTTGTTTCATCGGCTGCGCCGCGTGGGGGAGCTTTCCGCTCGGATTCTCTTCTAAAATAATCCGCTGTATATCGCCGCCCTCGTTGTCAATCGTCAGAGTGTACATCGTGTTATACGAGCTCGTATTGTATGCCGTCGAATGGTACGTCGAGCTGCCCCTGAAGACCGGAGTAAAACGGAACTTAAAATGATTGGGATTATCCGTGTTGTATTTGTCGGTTGCGGAATTGGTATTGGTATCCGGCCTGCTCCATACCCATCCGCTCGGATAACTATACCCCTTCGAGTCGTATTTGACCCAGCCGCCCTTTTCGCCGTCCCAATTATAATCCTCGAGGTAGGACGACATCACAAGGTAGGCGTCCTTGTCCTTAACCATCCAATAATTTCCGTTCGGGTCGGTTTCCGATTTGACGTACACGAGCGCGTTGTCGTAATAGCCGAAATAAAAGTCCCGCGCGTAAGCGTAATTATTGCGCGTAAATTTCGTTTGCGCTATACCGATCGGCACGGCAATCATAAGGACGACAACCAATATCAGGCTGATGAACGTAAAGCCCAATGCGTTGGAATAACGCCTTTGGCGCGTGACTATTTTGATTTCCTTTTGGGTTTTTACGACAACCTTGCGCCCCTTCGCGCGCGCCATCGCGGCGGCCTTTTTGCGCGCCCTTATTTCCTCGGGAGTTTCCTCTCTGACGACTTCCTGCTTGCGTTTGATAGGCGGGAGCTTCGCGAAAGCATTTTCCATAGCGGGTTTTATATAGGAAAAATACGGCGTCACGAAACCCATGCAAAGCAGCGGCACAACCATTACCGCGGGATACAGCCACGCCCCGAATACGTCGCCCGCCAACAGGACGGAGGGCAAAATTATAGGTAGGCACAAAACGAGAGGTATCCACGGCAGGAACAGCCGCTCCATCGAGTACCCGAATTTATCCTTGAATTTATCCTTAAAGACTACAGTGAACGCGAGAACCGCCGCTTCCAAAAGGGCGAGCCAACCCAAGAGGAAGGATACCTCGGGCAGCGCGAAGGCGAGCCCCGCCGCTATAACGGCCAAAATAACCGCCGAACCGACCGCGACGTCGTTTGCGCGTACTTTGAACGCGTTTTTAAAAATATTGATAAATATGGCCGAAAACAGCATGGCGGCCGTCAGCGCACAGAACACCAAAAACGGCGACGAGAAGGCGAGAACGGCTATGGCGCGGATACTGACCGTCCCCCACGCCGCGCCCCAAAGGGCGAACAGATAATATACGCCGGCGACGGCAATCGCGCTTAAAACGACGGCGATACCCTGCGCGGCGGCTCCGAGCCCCATCTTTTTAAACGAAAAGGCTTTTTTCTTTATATTTGCCATTACGGCGAATATCAAAATACCGACGATAAGCGCTCCGATAATGTAAGAGGCGAACTCGGGGTAATGAATCGTGAAGAACAGGTAATTAAAGAACACGGCGTTCTGCCCGGATTTTAAGTCGTTTAAATTCATATCGCCGAAACGGCCCAATATGCGCAGCATTATGCCGCCGTGCTGACTCATAAACCTCAGCCCGGATTTACTCACCGAGTTGGACAGGTTGTCGCCCACCGTATGGTTGTTTTCGCCGCCTCCAACGTTGGCGAAATTCATGCCCGGAGTGCCGTCGCCCTTATATACCGAATAGTCCGTATGGTTTGAGGATAAGGAATAAATGAAATTTGCCAGCGAGTTCGTATATGTCGAATTGTTGATTTTGGCGTAATTTTTAACCGTACCGGCGTTCTTCGTGTTGGTTTCGAACATTACGCTCGTGCCTTTCGTACCGAAGCTTTCAAAGTTGGCGACAAAGCCCACGCGTTGCAGCACTTCGCCGAAGCCCAAGAATTTACGCGACAAAGCGGCACCGTATGCCCCGTTCTCCGCCCCGTCGGTAAACACGAAAGCGATATTGTTGTTATAGCTTTTAGGATTTTTTACCATCCACTCTATCACGGACAGCATACAGGCGGCGGAAGCCAAATCGTCGCGCGCGCCCGTGCCGGTCATCGCACTGTCGTAGTGCGCCATATACAACACCGTCTGCGCGGCGGCGGAATTCGCGGCGGGAAACACGACGATGAAATTGCGCAAACGCAGCGGCCACGTTACCGAAACCGAATCTCCGCAATCGAAATCCGGCGCGTATTTGATTAAATCGTCGTAACTCAAATAGCCGTCCTGCTCGTACCAGGCAGGCGCGTTACCCGCGTTGAATTTGGCGTCTGTCGCAACGCCCGTATATGAAATCGAGGTTCCGTCAAGATCCGCGCTTTCGTAATTGTAATTTACGATGCCGGTGAAATCGGAATCCGTAGGCCTGTCCCAAATTGCGTCGCCCTTCGGAGTTTTTGAATGAGTTTCGGGAACATGTTTACCGATAAAATCAAAGTTATATGTTGAGTTATCAGGATTGTGCTTTACTCCCGTGTTGTTTAACGATATGCGCAGCGTTCTTATGACTTCCTTATGCCGCAAATCGTCGTAAAACGAATGGGGATTGTTTAATGATTGCGGGGCTTTCTCATCGTCGGCGCTTTTCGCCAAAGCTCTGAGATAGCCTTCTGCCGCGTTGACGCTAAAATCGCCCGATACCTTGCGGCCGCCTACGTCGAAAACGGTAAAAACAAGCAGCAAAACGAACAACCCGGCTATGGCCGAAAAGTATATTCTCTTGAAAAGCTTCATGATTCCTCTCCTGTGCGCGATTTTTTACGAAGATGCGGTAAAAATGAAATTTGAATTCGGATGTATTTTTGAGTGTAAAATTGTCAAAAAGCGCAATTCGCAGCCAAAGGTTACGAACGAGCATTTTAGACGGCTGAAAATCAGCCGCAGTTGACAGTTTTATACCGAAAAGACGCCGAAGAACGTTTCATTTTAACCGTCAGATTAGTATTATAAAGCGTACCTTATATTTTAACATGAAAGGCGGTTTTTTTGCAAATGAAAATCGGGACAAAATATAAATTATAAGGGTTGAAGTTGAAAGTTTATGGCGATAAAACATTCCTAAACCTTCAATTTTCAACTTTCTCCGCCACTTCGCGGATAAACCCTCTGGCATCTACCCGCCGGACGGGTTCGCTCCCCGTATACAGCGGCACCAAATCGCCCGTCAATACTCCGCCGTTTATCGTATCGGCGACGGCAATTTCTAACTTGTCCGCAAAAGTTACGAGCGCAGGAAGGTTGTCCAACTCCCCTCTTTTACGCAATGCGCCGCTCCACGCGAAAATAGTCGCCACGCTGTTGGTGCTCACCGGTTCGCCCTTTAAATGTTTATAGTAATGGCGCGTCACGGTGCCGTGCGCCGCCTCGTACTCGTACTTGCCGTCGGGCGACACCAAAACCGAGGTCATCAGCGCAAGACTTCCCGTCGCTGACGCGACCATGTCGCTCATAACGTCGCCGTCGTAATTTTTGAGCGCCCACACGAAACCGCCCTCGCTTTTGACCGCTTGGGCGACCGCGTCGTCGATCAGCATATAATAATATTGTATGCCGCGCTCCCTGAAACGGGCGGCAAACTCCGCGTGGACTTCCGCGAAGATTTCCTTGAAACGCCCGTCGTAGATTTTAGCGATAGTGTCCTTCGCGCCGAACCACAGGTCCTGCCCCGACGACAGAGCGTAAGCAAAGCACGCGCGGGCGAAAGCGTAAATAGATTTGTCCGTGTTGAACATTCCCATAAGTACGCCGGCACCGCCGAATTCGTTCACCGTTTTCGTCTCCGTGCTACCGTCTGCGTATTTAACCGTCAGTTCCGCCGTCCCCGCCCCTTCCACTCTGAATTCCGCCGCTTTGTAAATATCGGCGTAGGCATGGCGGGCGACCGTTACCGGTTTTTTCCAGCCCGGGATATATGGAGCGATATTTTTGGCCGTAATCGGAGCGCGGAAAATCGTACCGTCCAAGGCGGCGCGCAGCGTAGCGTTCGGGCTCGGGTACATGCGTTTCAGATTGTATTCCGCAACGCGCTGGACGTTTGGGGTTATCGTCGCGCACTTGCAGCCCACACCCCACTTTTTGATAGCCTCGGCGGCGTCCGCCGTCACCTTGTCGTCGGTTTTATCCCTGTTTGCGAGCCCCAAATCGTAATACTCGGTTTTAAGCCCAACAAAGGGCAGCAGCAAATCATTCTTGACCCACTGCCAAAGGACGCGCGTCATCTCATCGCCGTCCAATTCCACGATGGGATTTAACATTGGTATTTTTTTGTATGGCATGGCGTGTTCTCCTTTTTTCAGCGTTCTCGCGCTCCCAAAGGTAATACGGCAACGAGCCCGGAATCGTGTTTGCCCCATTAGTGTAGACAATATCCGATTTTTTGTCAATCAGAAAATCAACCCTTATCACGCCATCCCCGTTTTGGCGTTTGTAATTTGTAATTTATGCAATCGCCGCCGTCGGCATAATACCCCTTCCTTACCCCCGTTTTTACAAAACCAAACTTTTCGTACAGCGCGATTGCGGAAACGTTGTCGCTGCGGGCTTCGAGGCGGATTTCGGAACAATTCATTTCCTTTGCGAAATCAAGTAAATCGCGCATAAGGAACGCGGAAAAGCCCAAACGGCGGTAAGCGCGCCGTACAGCAATTGTTTCCAATTCGCATACGCCCGCCGCGGCGCGGGCGATCATGTAGGCGCAAATCAAACCGCCGTCCCGTATACACGCAACACGCGCGGACGGGTTTGTTATGCGGCTTAATATCATGCCGGAAGTTTCGGGGTTTGTGAAATACCGTTTTTCAAGCGCGGCGATTTGCGGAACGTCCCCGGGCGTCACCGCCTCGGTTTTCAATTGAAAATCCCCCGCCGCCTGTGGATTGCATAAATAGACGGGCTTTAATTCGTCGACGGAGAGAAATTCGCCCGCCGCGATTTCGGCGTCAAAGGCCTCGCGTAATGATGCGTACGATTTTAAAAGCGCGGAATTTACGGCAAGCAGTTTTAAGCTCCGTATAGCCGCAGAAAAACCTTTAAGCGTGGCTATACCGATTCTTATACCCGTAAAGCTACCCGGCCCCGTCACCGCGCCCGCGGCTTGCAAATCCGGCATTCGGCATTCCGCCTGTTTCAAAAGATTGTCTAACGCCGGCAGCAGCGTTTCGGAATGGGTAAGCTCCGCCCGTTCGCAATGCGAATACTCCCTGCCTCCGTATACGAGCAGAATTTTTAAATGTTTATCGGTCGTGTCGATAACGATGTAATCCATTTTAATCATTAGACTTGTCACCTAACCTAACGCGATTAGGATAACGCGTGTATTTTTTAAGGTTAAAACCGCCAAAAAGCGGAATTCATAGCATCGCTATGAACGAGCATTTTAGGTAAAAAGCGCGCTCTTTACCAATGGCGTTTTTAAACCAATAAGACACCGTTAGCCAACGCGGGAGTTAGGTGACAAGTCTATTTACAATTTATAATTTCACGATGAGCAGCATATCAAATGACGTAGTATGCGCCGTCATTATTTTCTTTGTCTTTGGCTTTGATTATTATAGACTTGAATTTATCAGTTGTCAGTTGTAAATTGTAAATTGTAAATTTCTTGCCCCGTCTTCTTCGCCGATATATATCTTTATCGCGTCAAGGGGCAAGAACTCACCGATATTTTCCGGCCATTCGACGACGCAGACGGTGTCAAGGCGCCCGAAGTTTTCATGCAAACCCAATTCGCGGGCGTTTTCAGGGTTAAAACGGTACATATCATAATGGCAAAGGCGCAGCCGCCCGCCGCCGTACTCGTTCATAATTATAAACGTGGGGCTCGTGACGGTGTCGGAAATGCCGAGCCCCTTTGCGACGCCCTTTGTAAAGACGGTCTTGCCCGCCCCGAGCCCGCCGTACAGCGCGACTACCTCGCCGCCCTTAAGCCGTTTAGAAAAATCCGCGGCCGTCTTGAAGGTCGCGGCCGCGGATCGGGAAAATACATTCATATTTATTTACAATTTTATTTACAATATATTTGTTTTACTCGGTTTCCGCCGTGGCTTCTTCCGCAACAGGCGCTTCCTCGGTGACCGGCTCCGGCTCGACGGCGGCGGTTTTGGGTTCTTCAGCATTCAAAGGCGCGACGACGGGGGCTTGTTTCGCATCGGCGGGATTGGCCTTTTCGTCGGCAATGACCATCTTCATCCCTTCCTCCGCGATGTCGGCGGCGCTGGACGTCCCGATACGGGTCGCGCCGTACTCGGCCATTTCTCGCGCTTGATCAAAGGTTTTGATACCGGCGGCGGCCTTGATCTCGCAGCGTTTGACGTCGTTTTTATTGGACATTTCGTTAAGCTGCGCTTTGACGGCGCGGGACATCGCCATAACCTGTTCGGGCGTGGCGTTGCCGGCGTATCCCGTACCCGTCTTTACGAAACGCGCCCCGGCTTCGACGCACACCTGGCAAGCCTTGACTATTTCCTCGTCGGTCAGGTACGACGCTTCCAAAATAACCTTTACGACACGCTTGCGTTTGGCCGCCTTCACCAGCTTTTTGACTTCCTTACCGACATACTTCCAATCGCCCGCTTTCGCGGCGGAAAGGCTGAGCACGAAGTCAATCTCCTCGGCGCCCGCCTTGCAGGCGCGTTTGACCTGATAAAGCTTGACCTTGGACAGCTCTTCGCCCAAAGGAAAGCCCGCGACCGTGCAGACCTTGACCTTGGTGTCCTTCAAAATCTTTTTACAGGTTTTGACGTGGACGGGATTGACGACCACGGACTTGAACCCGAATTTGACGGCGTCCGAGCAAAGCTTTTCCAGCTCCTCTTTCAGCACGACGGGCTTCAAAAGCGTAGAGTCAATCATGTTCATGATTTCCTCATAGTCATACGCGACTTTCATTTTTATATCCTCCGATAACAATTTATGGGTACTATTGTTATTTTATCACATTAATTTAAAAAAAGCAAATCTTTTTTATTAAGAACGTGCGCTAATGAATTGTAAGTAAATTCCAAAGTTAAGTGCAACAGGGGCATATGGGGTTGCATTTAGTATAGGAAATAACTTTCGGTTGCATTTAGTGCAGGAAATTTTCGGCAAACAGGCTTTTCAGATTTGGCATACATTTTGCCTTAACTGCTTGTGTGCCGCTTACCGGCATATCACTCTATGAAAAGAATTATCTCTATTGTGACAATGATGCTTTTGGCGATCACCGCGCGATCGCCTGCCGTTGCGTTAAACCGCTATAACGGTTCGGGACAAGCCGTACCTTACGTTGACGAAATCAGTTATTCGAGAAAGGTTGACAATCAAAGTTTTATTTCCGAAAAGCTGCCGCTGTATTCGGAAAGCAATCTGCCGGCAAACAGTTGCGGCCCCGTCGCCGGAACAATCGTATTGGGATATTACGATTTAACCTATGTAAATCTTATCCCGAATTATACGACGGGGCAATGGTATAACGGGCAATTTATTTATTACGCCATGAACACAACGATAAGCGGCGTAGGCAATTCCTTATATACGCTCATGCAGACTAATGTCGGCGGCGCCGGAACGACGGCGACCGGTTTTAAAAACGGTTTGGCGTCTTATGTGAGCGGTAAAGGGTATACGCTGACCTATGAATCGGTGATGAGCGGCGGGAAGTTTTCTTTAAGTGTGTTCGCTTCCAAAATAACCGCGAAAAGGCCGACAGTCTTGTTCTTGAATGCGTATAAATACACATCCGTCGCAGGATACACCACTCAATCGGGCAAGGATATTTTCAGCGGGAAAACGAGTACGGAAAATCATATCGCTGTCGCTTACGGTTACAGGACGATAAATTATTATCGGCTGGAAACACATTCGGTTTGGTCGCCGGTATGGTATAACCCGTTCCGTTTCATTACCGTCACCGAGGAAGTAAATTTCCGCAACGATACATATTTATT
>Ga0123353_10015932_pt1 | contig 10958 bp, 5 predicted proteins | sample TergutLab28metaG_3_FD_92763 | JGI IMG/M metagenome (GOLD analysis project Ga0123353, IMG submission 92763) | Labiotermes labralis P3 segment gut microbial communities from Petit-Saut dam, French Guiana - Lab288 P3 | ecosystem: Host-associated > Arthropoda: Insects > Digestive system > Gut ... | reverse complement strand
CAAATAGTCCTTCAGCATTCATACTATGTAGAACACTCAAGAGCCAAAATCGGTATTCTAATCACCAAAATAAAATCTAACTAACTACACAATAATTCGAAAAACTTATATAAAAAGTGATCAGATTCGAACCAACAAAAATAAAATTCCACGCGACTATACAATAAGATCAAAATATTTCCACATTCTGCATGAATTACATCAAATATAGAAGAAACAAGACAAGTTGAAATATATATAAGTCGATATATATATATATATATTAACCACATACCCAACAAAAATGTAAGTACTACAACTATATACAATAACACATATAAAGATCAACACCACATACAAAAGAGTAAAACATGAAAATCATCTACATAATTGCAAATCGCATCGCAATTTCATCTCAGCGATTTCCTACACAAATAACACTGCACTTCTACAAAATATATTGATAGTGTACCACATACACTACAAAAGGAGCCCTAAGACAAAGATTTCCCACCATCCGAGTGAAGTGGTTCTTAAATAATATCGCTACATTTACGACTTCTATAAGATTGCCAAACAAATAAGATTCCTATCAATATCTAAGATCAACTTTATATGTCGATATCATTCCTATACAACTGTACATTATATAATTATCTTTTATAAAATATATTACATCATGTATTATATTAATCAAAAATGAAAACAAGATCTCTCAAATTTAAGGCGTTGCCAATTGTATATTATACCTGTTAGTTAGAGCCTGAAGATGGCTTCATAAAAGCCGAAATATTTTAGTTGCTTTGTACTTTAATTATAAACTTTTACATAATAATTTTGTGTTGGGCTACAAATTTATATATTTTGTTAATTACAGAATTATATGTGAAGAGACAATGAAGTACGTATGCTCCGAATGTTTCGAATTACTAAAAATAACGGTGGGATACATAAATCATCAAACATGCAAATAACTGAGCTCCTTTTATGTGGTATTCCGATATTGCAGTCACCCCACATTTTGTGCCGAGCAGGAAACAAATTAAATCAAACCTTTCCAGCACTAATACACTACATTAAGAAATTTAAGCCTCCTGGTACCAACACGTTACAGTTCCATGTATGTTAGTGTAAATGTTACACGATTTTCATATAAATTAAGAACCAAAGCTGCAAGATGCTTGAATAACAAATATTTACCTGTACGTTACGAAAATTGCTTCAGTTTTAGATACTGCTGTTCAGGTTGGAGTGATTTAAATCAAGGTACTTAGTTGTGCACCACACAGCGATCGGCGACGGACACAGCGCAGGGTATGAGGTAATTCTAAAGATATCGTTTGTTATCTGTCACGATAAGCAAGCCGCATGTGGGGGGGGGAATGGTGCAGGAGTGTCAGAAAGACGAAGGCGGAGTAAAGTCGCGGCTACGATGGAGCTAGAACCGAAACAACACAACAGACTGGACAGACTCAAAATAAGGAAGCAGATATCAACCACATTACTCTTTAGGTCAGCGGCTACACTGAAACCGATCCGAATGGAATGTTGTCTCCCAACCACGGCCGGTCTGGCGCCAACAATGTGGGTTAATTGCGAGCCGACAGTCTGGCCAGATACCTGCTGCAGTGTACATTACATTCGAGTGTTGTTACAGTGGACAAAACGTATCTAATATGACATGTTAGAGACATGCGGTCTCTTTGGGACAGAAGAGACAAAAATTACCATAACAGATCTCAAGCCAAAATTTTGGCTGCAACTGGAGATAAATTAGACATTTCAAGTAAGTAATGAAATAGTAACACTAATGAAACAAGTTACTACTTACTTACATATATACATACAGTATCTTTAATATTGGTAAATTGTATATCGGAATGGTAACTGTTCTTACGAAGATCTAATTATCATATACATTATACATAACAAATGTTCCGTAATATGGTGCTACATTGAAAACCCAGCCCAAATAAACCTACTGCTTCTGTGATAGTATAGCTGCAGTAGGGCCGATAAAGAAAGCTTTGAAATAACTTCTTACATCTTATTGCTCCTTTTGAGGACAGACTGAATGACGTACTGCTGACATTTGTTTCGGCATGACGTGATCCATGAATTTCTTAAATTTCTTGGAACAGGAGGATGTTGTGTTGTTCCTTCAAGATCTATGATCACGTTACTCAGTAAACAGACACACCTCACTGTTTTTCCAGCTTTACTGAATTTCGTTTCTATTGCTTTCTTTAATAAACGCCATTTTGTTTTTAAGATAACTAAGGAACACTCAACGCATCTCCTTGCTCGCGACAGCCTACAATTGAAAACACGTTCTGCACATGACAAATCCTTTCTCGCGAAAAGCTTCATTAGGTACGTCTTTAGAGGACATGTTTTATCCCCAAGGATGACGAAATATCCGCTTCCCTCAAACATTGCAGGCTATGCTAAGGTAGATTCAGAGTCCTCCAAGAAGTGATATAAAATAGAACCAGAAAATGTACCAACATCACTTTCCTTAAATTAAGCAACTACGTCTATAAAAATGAATTTGCTTTCAGAATGTGCGACACCTTGTAATACCGTAGAATAAAACTGTTTGTAATTGTAAATTGTGATCCAGGTTTTGTAGGACTTTTAATGCGAATGTGCTTTCCATCTATGCAGCCGATATCATTAGGAAAATTCCATCTTTCTCGAAACTCACCAGCTATGTCCAAAAACCTGTCACGGTCCGGAACTGTTAAGTGCTTCGGTGACAACTCTAGCTCTACAGAACATCGCTAACTTGATCCACTATTTTTCCAACTGTGTAATTACCCTTCCGAAATGAGAAAGCAAGAGAACGGAATGAATGTCCTGTCGAAAAATATCTGAAAACACAAGAATCCTTATTTATTAAATATAACATTTTAAATGTAACATTATACAGATTAGTGTATTGTTTTACGGATTGTATTGTATACTAATTCATTAAACGAAATAAAACGAGTCCTAAATGTTTGCAGGGCAGTAAGAAACCGACAAAGACCCACGTTGTAACACTAAAATATTGCAAATTTATGTCGTGTAAGTCTATAGAAATCATTAGCTAAAAAGAGTTACTTTCAGGTAAGCAAGCGCAAAAGACGTGAAAACGTTCAGAGATATACATCGGAGAGAACTGGAAAAGATACACGATACAAAATCTGGCCAAGCAGCAGTGACCACACGTGAATCGAAGTGGCAATAATTCACGACGATGTCGTTCGTGAATGATGCAATGATCCCACGACCTACACTATCAAATGTACCAACGGCTCTTTCAGTCCTCGGGATTAGCCGAAATCCTGAAGATGGTAATGTTTCAGCAGATGTTTTGTTTAATGATAATGACATTGATGAATTCAGTGAAGGGGTTTCCGACGAAGCCAAGTAAAGGAAAATATAGGGACAAAGAGAAAGAAAAACTTACAAGAAGAATCATTACATTGGAGAAAAGGAAGATTAAACTTATGGAAGAGAGGCTAATGAAAAAGTCCCAAGTCGACGAAGACGAAGAAGATTACATGTTTCTGGTGAGTCTTTTTCAATCTATCAAAATAAATCACACGAAGTTCAAATACTAGAACTCAGAATAGAATTAATCAGCAGCGTAACCAGAAGAATTCAAATTGATAAGAATCTTCCGACGCCTTTTAGTGCTGTGCCCACAGCATTTAAAAGTTCGTGCCTTTGTATTCCATCCAGGCGAGCAGAAAGTCTCGTTTCAACACAATCTCGGGATTCAGACACTTCAGCACACACACTGAAGATTTCCTGTATCTCAAGTGTGGGTTTATTGCCACGTCAGTTCCAAGTTATATTCGGAGAACTTATAAAGTGGTATCCCTACTGCAGACTAAGAAGAATGATTTACCAGTTCGTCTACGCATTTGCGTACTTTGAAAATTTTAGAGCAAATATGTTAATGCAATATCCTGATGGGTGTTTATGCTTGTACATCTATAGTTTACTGCAGTTTAATGTAGCTCTTGCTTTTTCTTGTGTAATTTACCTTTAGATTATACTCAGTTTTTATAGCATTTACCATTGTGCATATCCAAATTTTGTTTAACCTTACCACTTTAACGAGTGTCTACCGAAAGGCAAAAGTAAGTTTCTCTTCTGCTTCAAAGCAATTTCTGAAATTATAACAACCTTGCAGATCATTCTTCACACCAACCAAAATATAATGAAAGGTTTTTATATCCATTCTGTAAAATTCTCTGAACCTATCGGGAAATTCTCTCAGTATCTTTCAAAGTTTAAAATATTCTCCATCAGTTCTTGATTCCCAAAGCTGATGCACCCACCGTCTTCGTCTGTTTGCGTACTTCAAGCAAAGGTTAATATCTGTCAGCAAAAATTCGTCCCAGTCATCAACCGACGCGTAAACCACGTACCGTTCACGTCATCTGCAATAAGCAGACTGAGAACAAGATGTCCTAGTGTAGCTTGAAGTCTGGAAAGACATATCGGATTAATTGTAGCCACACGTGTCTGGCGATGTATGCCCAGACAAATGTTTGCTGTGTTGTGTCGGTTCCAGCCGCAATGTAGCCACGCCCTGAGAAGAAAGAATACAAATAAGGAGCAAGTGACGACAGCAGCAGTAGCCTAATTGTGTGCATATGCATGCGCGACGTGGACATCACGTGATATCAGGTCACATTAAAGGAAGCTACCCGGCTGCTACGTTACGCCTGCTGTGGTTACCTGGTATCTGAAGAAATTGTCGTCAGCAGTTTGGACATTCCGAATCTTTGGAATTTCTGTTGGATAAAGTGCACTGTCTCTTTCACAACGCATATGATAAGTGAGGCTAGCAATTCTGAGCCAGTTTAATTAGTTCGCGCCCTCTCAACTGACTTATGAAGATCTGTCTTATAATTCGCACATTCCCATCGCAATATAGCGCCATAATCAATCAGTAAATACAGCTGTATGACTGTTCCCCTTATACGCTTTCATAGTGTGGACAAAAACAACCGTAACTTTTAAAGTTGCATTACAATCGCTCAGTCCTTCAAATGACTTTATTCAAAGAAATATTTTATCAAAATGATGTACCCATTTCTTGTTTAGCGCGGCAGGATCTTTTGCCATTTCCTTCCGTACTTTTTCCACGCTTCTGTAATGAAATGTTGCCAACAATACGACAATGGAACAAGTCCTACCAAAACCTACCATACGTTAACATTTTGTGTACATTCGGACAACAGTCAGAGAGGGTTTACATGAAAGTTCTACACGTTTTCCTGCGCGCAGCTCAGCGGTCAGTTGCGAAGTGTTTATCAGAGGCAGAATGAAACGAAGAGCTACATTTCCCAGTTTCTTGCTACACCAACTGCCACAAACACAGCTGCAAGAATTACAAAAAATCCTAGTTATATAGCACAAAGCATTACTTAATTAACATATGCGTTCTGGGGGGAAATATTTGCTTAGGACATTGTTTTCGAGTAATGTAATTTACGGGGTCTGCTCTTACGGGCATTATCAGACTTGCGACAAGCGATTATTACCTTCGTCATGTTTGTCTCTCTGTTCCTCCACATGGAACAACTAGGATCCCTCTGTACGGATTTTAATGAAATTTGACCTGACAATTATTTGAAAATTCGTGTTAATGTAAGGAAAATAGGGGAAATCTAGTTACGACTTTAATATCATTATTGATAGGGTCTAAATTTCCCTTATGAAAGCGTGAATAAAAAGGCAATATTGCGATGAATCCTAAACATACAGTATGTGAGGGGTATGTGAACTGGGTTAACTTGGGTCAGAATACGACCAATTGGTACCGGTAATCGGACTTATTATTCCACCTTCGGAGTCCATAGAAAGTGCTCCTGGGTAGGTGAGCGAATTTCAGCTGTTCAGAAACAAATCTTACACATACGGATGTAGTTCTTTTCGTACATACACAAATGGTGGACACATAAAGTTATGCAGCCTGCAAATATTGCCTCAGCTGCTTGTGAGAAGCTCCCTTCTTTTCATATAAGCTAACCTTTCATTTCCATGCTCACAAATCTAACCTTTACTCTCTAGCTATATGCATGCGCACGCGTGCAAATAGCTAGCCCTTAAGTTCCCTAGACAACCCGATGATGGCCAATACAGGCCGAAACATGTAGTTGTTTCCATCACAGTCATTAAATACATCTCAGTGATTAAGTTGTGTTTGACTACATGCCTTTTCCTAATACTCCCAGTCTGTTTCCTTAATCTCCATTTTAATATTATTTGCTTATATGTACATGAAACTAAAAAACTGGCGTTGAAGCACATTCATTTATCTTGCATTGATGTATCATATTTTACAACAATTGTATACATTTTGTTTTCCCGTGTGCTCTGTGCCTTATTATGTATGTAATCTGTGGGCGCTCTGCTACACCAAATTATCACAACCGCTTTTCGAAATATCTGAAGTTATAATTATGGTTGCACGATAACCTAATGACTCCATGCGGTGGGAGATAATCACCACAATTTATATAAATCATTTTTATGTACTACGAAATTCAAAATAAATAATTCCAAGGAACATGTTGAAACACTTTAGAGTGAAACCAAATTCCACGTCAGAGACACGTATGAGATGTGAACATATTTGGACACTTTCTGACATTTCACACTTCTCCTGTAGTTCACAAAACATGTTTCAGTACTTCTCCATTCTCTGCCCGTTGAACTGATGATAGCTGAAGGATAAGCTATAACTTGTGACCATCGTTTCATATATTTTTGTTCCACTTATAACTAGTGAAAGTGTCGTGTGACTGATGTGCCAACCTATTTGGAATTTTCTCTGTTCCTATTCAAGCCTTATAATTTACTGCATTTAAACGACTTACATATAGGTCTCCCATTTGTATCCGGTTCCCTAGCACGGCCCGGTGTTCAGTTGCTGTTACAGCGTTAAGGTAACAGAACATTTAATAAACGTATCCACAGCAGTTCAGTCAAGCTCAGAACATTTTATGAAAAATGTGACTAGTTTCGGCCTATTTTGGTACCATCATCAAACCTGTGTACCAGAACCCATGCAAGCAAATGTACAAATTATTTACAAAACTTAGAGAGAGAGAGAGAGGGGTTAAGAGAGGGGAGAGGGGAAGAGGGAAGAGAGAGCGAGGGAGAGACCTCTTCCTTTACACTGATGTATAAAACTTCGTAAAAATGTGTATGTTTAGTTGAAACAATGTAAAATTAAAACATTTCAAATTATACGAAAAGATGCCAATTAAAACAGAAATATGATCAGTAATCAATAAAATTAAATAAAATAAAAGTGGGCGGATTAAAATTAACATGCACAGTGCAGTTTCTTTCTATAGTCTCGTACGGATGCGACAAAGGTCTCTGAAATTTGTTTACTTACTGACTAACTTACTTAATTACTTAAGTACTCCACGGAACAGTACTTCTTGAGAAACTAACCGGTCTTCAGCTAGCCGAGAAATTTCACGCGTTTTATGGAAACCGAAAGTTCATTACTTCGAAATTTGCTACTGCTGATAAGTGCGGTCGTGACGTTTTACAACAAGTAAGTTCTGTTCGTTACAGTATGATGGCATGTGCTACAGTCTGCAAGAGAACGACACTATCGTAATAAGTAAGTGGTGTAAACAAACTATTGCGATACTGTGCTATTAACAGACTTATTTTTGTCACGTGTGAGATAAAGGATCAAAGAGGTTTGTAGTTATCGGATGCTAACGCAAAATGAATGCCAAGGAAACCAGGACACTGAAATGAAGTTCAATATCCGAAAATTATAAGCTGGAAAACATTTCATTCGTGTCATCAACAGTATGAAATATTCTTGATGATGTGTGTAATGTCAAACGGCATTTTTAAACTGTGCCTTTCTTAAACGATGTGCTGCCCACAATTTGTTTGTTTTCAGATAATGTATTTGGCAGGCGTACAGGTTTAGAAATGCTGATAATGTTACTCAGTGTGTATTCATGATTGTTTGTGTATAACAAAGGCGAATGAGTCTGAAGAAGACCTAGTAGGGCAAAAGGTAAAGTGCACCCTTGTACAGGCACTGAGGCTCTGTACATGCCGTACGGCCCATAGGGGGAATAGAGGTATAACTCTACTCATTCTTGACCATGCTACAAGAAGTGGGTAAGGGGTCAGCGTCACGCCCCGGCCGCTCTTTACCCCGGGAAACACTCGGTAACCGCTATACAGGAGGCTGGGTGTGCTCCAACGTCGGTTTGGATAGGTGCGGGAAATCTCGTCCCCAACGGGATTCGATCCCCGGACCGTCCAGCCCGTAGCTAGTCGCTATACCGATTACGCTACCCGGCCCACACCAGTAGGGGAGAAATTATAAAATAACATCACTGTATTGCAAGGAAGCCAGTACCATATTCACTTGTAACTGTACCTGATAAGTGAGTGTTTCTACCTCAGCAGTGGCGTGACAGACTGCAACACTCAGAGGCGTAACTCGGTTACTAACAATGAGGAAGGGGCCAAATCGAACATGGTTGTTAGGAATCAAGTTAGAAAAAGGGGGAAAATTGGACTTAAATGGTTCTTATTATACATAACACCCCACCCCCCACACAGTCACCCCAAATTGTTTTTATTTGCACCACTCATTCTTAGTAGAAAAAATATACTCTTCGGTTTCTTCATACGAACCTTCCTCACAGCCATGAGTTAGTGTCGTTCCGTAGACTGTCACATGCGAAAAGATTGTTTGATGTACTGGTGAAAATAATAATGATATACGAACTGTTTTGGTTCCTCATTATGTAACCTAATTTAACATAAGTGCATTAACTTCCTTTTGGTTAATCATCTACGGAAGTGTAGTACCTAATGTTTTTAATCTCCTAACAAATTGTAATGTTTCGTTGGTCAATCATATAAGAAATTTTAATATCCTATTTCTGTTTAAACGCCCAAGACATTGTAATGTCCTGATTCCTTTATAATGTAGCAAATCGTAATATTTCACTATTGTTTAATCACCTCAAAGACAATGTAATATTTTATTTTTGTTCAGTCTTCTAAGAAATTGTAAAATTTGGAAAACACATATCGATAACAAAATGCATCTTTATAGTACGTCTTTGTGGCTCACGAATTTTTTGCTCTCAAACACACACATAATTACCGGGGGACTCCCAATATGCACGCACAAATGCGAACACGTCTGAATTTAAATTGAGTTACATTCTGCTGAATTCAAGCACAATTTTAATGCATCAATGAAGTTTTGTTAAACTGTCTACTGTCAGATTCCGTGAGGATATTTTCTGTGGTTGCAGTTATCTGATATGAACAGACGGACAGACTGCGATTTTAATTGGCACTCCCGGGGATGTGAACAGCATTAAACAGTTCTAGAAACTAGATATGGTGACAAAACCAAAAAACAATACCACAAATCTGATCACGTTTATAATTCGTATTACTGGGGTAACCAACAACCGGTTTCGATGAACAAGGCTGAGATACAAAATGCCTATGACGATATATTCGGATTGCCTGACGGAATGCAAAAAAAGAAACCGGTGTATTTCAGGCATATAATGGATATAATATTAATGTAAATTATAATGACACGGGATGTGAGAATGTGGACTACATTCGTCTGGCTTACGAAAGGGATAGTTCGCGGCTTCGCGTTCACAGAAACTGAACTTGGAATTAGTCTGCACAACGTAACAATACAGGAAGTAGAAGTAGGAGTACTATGTGGGTACCTCTTATGATACAGGTAGTAGAAACACGAGTATTGTGTGGGTATCTCTCGTAATACTGGTAGTAGAAAGAGTAAAATTATATGGTTACCTCTTTTAATACTGGTGGTAGAAAGAAGAATGTTATTAGGGTACCTGTCATAATATTTATGGCAGAAAGAGGAATATTATGTGGGTACCTATCGTGATACAGACAGCAGACAGAGTAATGTTGTTGGTATACATATTTTGATATTGGTAGTAGAAACATTAATATTATTTGGGTACCGCTCGTGATATTGGTCGTAGAAATAGTAATATTATGTCTGTACCTCTCATAGTGCAGGCAGCAGATACAGTAATGTTGTTGGTGTACATATCGTGATACAAGTGGTTGAAACTGTAAAAATTTGGTAGGTACATTTGATAGCTTAGGCACCAGAAACAATTTGTTTTCTGCTAAACTACTAACGCTAAAACAGTACGGAATGTTCAAGAAGGAGACTCTGAGGGAACGAAGACAAAATTTGTGTCTATTATGCGAAGTGTGAACAACACAAAACAAACGCAGACAGAAACTATGTAGAGTGACCACAGATGAAGAAGCATACCAAGTGGCAAAACTTTTTAAAACCCGTACAAACTGCCAAAACAAATTATATCGATAGTATAACCACTTTCGCCCAAAACGACCCACATCTGGAACGCTGAATTATTTAATCAAAGGAATGAAACATTTTTTAAAACAAAAAAAAACAGTTTTAGGGAAAAGTTGTAACAATTAGGACACTGGGTTCACAAATTAACAACGTTTATTTATACTAAAGTTCAAAGAATTAAACATTTTTTTACTGAAATGAATCGTGACAAGAATTAAAGAGAACTCTTCACAACAAATCACACGGCACTGACTTATGAACTCAGTACTCCAGGTCCAAAAGCCCTATGTAATTTTTTTCATTTCTATTGACTGCTGTAGTTCACAGAATTGTTCACTTATTTCCCACTTCACGACTGTCCGCTGTTCACACTTCCTTTGTGGCTTGACACATTTTTCTATCACAGTACTTCACGGATTCACTTCCACAACTTAGGCAGAATACAATGCAGTTCCACAGCCGCAATCGTCCCTTCGCTGCGCTGTTCAGTTCCACTATCGCTAAGCTACATGCACACCGTAGCTTCTCCGCAACTGTCACCCCCAGCTGTCCACCTGTCTTAAATGTCACTTTTCTCATTCTT
>Ga0123353_10015931_pt1 | contig 10960 bp, 2 predicted proteins | sample TergutLab28metaG_3_FD_92763 | JGI IMG/M metagenome (GOLD analysis project Ga0123353, IMG submission 92763) | Labiotermes labralis P3 segment gut microbial communities from Petit-Saut dam, French Guiana - Lab288 P3 | ecosystem: Host-associated > Arthropoda: Insects > Digestive system > Gut ... | reverse complement strand
GGGGGAGGGGGGGGGAGGGGGGGGGGCTGGGGCGGGGGGGGGGGGGGGGGGGGGGAAGGTTGTAGAAAACATTTAGAGGTTTTATTGACAGCGTAGGCAACAGTTGTACCTCTCTGTCGGTCACGTGTATCAGTTTTAAGAATACTTATTTAGTGCAACTGTGTAGGACCCTCTTTACATTATATACTGGCATAAGAAATGTAGGCGCATTATCAGTGTAGCTTTTATTACAGGGTAAACTACTGGTCCCATGTGTAATAAAAAGGACAATTATTATTTTTGCATTTTAATAACATCCTTTAAGTCATTGTCATTTCCCAAGGGGGGGGGAATTAATTTTAATGGTTCTGTACTACAGCTTCGTTACATTCTATTTGATTTACTTGCTTTATTTTCCCCTTTTTTCGTTTTTACCAGTTTATTATGTATTCGTGTATTCTGTTCTTTCCTTCTCTGTTGCTTTCTCTCGCTGTCTCTTTGTCACCAGTCAGGCCGAATTTTGAACCGGGTCTTCCAAGCTACAATTGTGAAGGAGTTATTGCTTTTCATTTATCTGTTTACTAGGACACAGATGACGTCATGTACCCTAAATAATTATCACACGCAAATGTTTTCTAAGAATTAACGTGATGTAGTTCTGTTGCGGGAAAGGACCGGTCGTGAGGCTCCATTATGGGTGAGAGGACCTTGTTATAATGAACTTAGCCAATGATATTAAATATTTATATAATTTCATGTACCAAGATTGTGTTCAAATTATGGGCACTTGTGGAGGATCAGTATAATTACCTTTTCCGTACAGGCGAGAAATATATAGATCAGAATTTTATGTTTTGTTGACCGTGCATCCTGGTGTGATCCTTGTAAATAACCAACTTGACGCACAATTTTTTCTTGTATGTTTATTTCCATTCTCTTCATGTTTCGGGCAGCCATGTGCCCATCATCAGGAGAATGATTGTATCAATGCGACACCTGGTTTATGTCACTCTGTCGCATTGATACAATAATTCTCCTGATGATGGGCACATGGCTGCCCGAAACATGTAGAGAATAGAAATAAACATACAAGAAAAATTGTTCTTCAAATTGGTTATTTACAAGGATCTTGATCAGCTGCGAACAGCTGAATGAATACTGAATAGTTCTATATTCTTTCTTATTTGTTTTATTGTTTATTTATTTATTTATTTATTTATTTCTTGCTCTTTTTGTTGTTTGGTTGGTTCTTTTCCTGATTTCCTTTCCATTTCTTAATTGTTTCGGTAATATGACGTTAAATTTCTCTGATTACCTATTTTTTAATATAATGTAAAACTGGCTTTTGTTTTTCAGAAAAGGTGTTATTCCAATCAATATTTTCTTTTTAAAAGTCACAGAATCTTGTAGTAAAATATTTCAACTACAGAAGATATTAATCCTCTGCAACACCGCTGTAAGAACCTTACCCACCCCTTGATCAGAAATCTCTGAGGTAAATGTTTTGTGTCCAGTTAATAGCACAAAGGCTACATTAAATATGCGGCAGATTGTAACTCAGCCTGTGCTCTGCTATTATGCTGTTATAAAAAAGTTTGCGCGGAACCTGTTGGTATAAATTGTTTATCGTGTGTGCATAACTTTTGATTTGTAAACACTTAGGTTGTATAAAATACCTGCGTGTTTGTTTTAGGACGTGAGGTAGAGACCCCAGAACATGCATGGATATTATCAAGCCGACGGCCTACCTGCTTGCCTATTTTGCAATTTGTATGATAATTTTTAGGGGTTACTCTTCAAGCAAATAAATCACCAAGTTAGTGGGTCGGTTTGGGGGTGTGGAGGCAGGACACCTCGACCATAAAGCACTCCATTTCTTTTCCTTCTTTGCTTTCCCTGGGTAAAGTAATTACTACCCTCGTACCTGAGCAGGAGTTACGCAGTCGTGTGTCCCGTGCATGAAAATTGACTCAACTCAGCGGTTCAGCTGTTCAACCCCTCTTTCATGTTCGCCGTGCAGTCCGTCGTTGGGCTACATCAGGTGTAATTCATTTGTGAAACTTATTCTGCAAGTACTGGGTTCGAGTCTGATCTTAAACATTATTCATCGTGTTTAATATTTAATACCAACATGTACAATGTTTTAATTTGTTAATTATTGCTCCGACATGTTTCGACATCAGCTGTTGGCCATCTTCAGGGAGCTCACTAGTTTTTGTTGGGCGTGTGCAGGACTTACTGCACGTGAAGAAAGATTATCACGTGTGTTTTGACACAGAAAAATTATATAGATTTTAAAAGTTTTATAATTTTATACTGTGTTTAACCCCAACATTTTTAAATGATTTTAATATCTAATTTTAATTATAATTTTAATCATATATGTAGAATTTCTGTTACATAAGTTGACGCATAGGCTGCACAATTCGAAAAAGTGGTGAGCTCCCTGAAGATGGCCAATGGCTAAGGCCGAAACATGTCGGAGAAGTGATTAACAAATACAAACAATGTGCAACAAGTTGGCGTTAAATATTATACATAACACAGTTGCGCGGAAAATGTACGATATTAAATCATTCCTCTTGGTTTACCGCAGCCTCTAGAACCGAATGGCATAATTCGGTACACATCGGTTGCAAATAACCACGTCTATCAGTCGCTGAGTGTACTGGCTGTTGAACATTCAAAAGACTCTGACTCTGATATGCACTCATAGTCGTTACCGAAATTTTGGGCGTTGTCTATTGTCCCAGTCTGAAACCCGCACAATATTTTGGAGGCGGGATCTACCTCTCTCTTGAGGTGGAAAGCGAGCGGGAAGAACGTAATTTGATGGGTCCGTCATAAAGAGATAACCTCAATCCTTCCGTTGTCTTAGTGTGCCACTCAGGATACGTTCTCGCACTTTCACGTTTCGCCTGAAGATGGAAGCAGATGGAGTCTCCGAAACGTCATGTGCTTGTAATGTGAGACGACGGAAATTCTGCAATATTGTAGTCACGACCAGCGGTGCACAAATTCCGGGAGATAGGTCGTCCGGGTGGACAAGTTCCGCATGATGGCGCCTAAAGTTTTGTTACCCTTCTGGCGTCTGGAATTTTGAGGTGGCTCCTAGATTTGTCGAAAATCTGTGTAACCCTGGCCATGATTGTGACTGTGTAACTTTTAGAATTCGTGAACTCACTAATATGACCAACGCTGAAAAAACGAACGAAAAAAATACAAACAAACAAAGTACATAAAAGAATTACTGCCACGGTCATCGCGGTTTTCATCAGTGCACCTATCCATAGTATTTATTATGTAGAGTTGATATAGCGTGATCAGATTAGTTTATGAACCAACGGTCATTGTCGTCACGGTTCACGTATTTACAATTTACTCGTCAAGCAATTCTCATTGTCGCAGTCTGCGTCATGAACGTTTTCAAACAAGGACATAAGTGTACCATGTGTACTAGTCAGCTGCCTCCTATAAGTATATGTGGATGATCCAAAGTTCGGTTCTTGATCGGTATGTCTGATATCACGGTTGAGGTTTTTGCGGCTATTCTTTGTACTCAGAAACAGTTCAGGAATGCTCACTTAAAATTGGCCACAACTCCTTTTACCTCGTAATTACATTTTAATTGTTCATAACTATTGCATTCAGCAAATGCTTCTACCGACTGCATCATTGTTGTAACAATGAGCTGTAATTCGATAGTATCATAATTCCGGCAGCGTCTACATATATAACATGAGTTGATAAAGCGTCATTAAATGATGAAGTGCGTACCTATGCAATGCTGATAAAATGAATCCCGAAGTAATGCAGACAAAGATTTTTCGAGTAGAGATAGTTCTGTTGTAATGAAGCAGAGATTGATACGGGTGTGCTTTGTTTACAGTTTATCCTAGTCCATGGCTAAATATCGCGCGACTGTGAAACAGCGGCCGTTGTCACTTGTAACTACTTTCCCACCCGTCAGACCAACAGATACACTTTCAGAGAGCCACCAGAACAAAGTATTTCATCATGACCAGAGGAGTTATTACTAATTTGACTTTCATAGAGCCGTGCATCGTAATGTTATTTCTCTAGTAAAACCAACTAGATGCACCAATGTATCAAATTTATCTTATTTTTGAATGACACTCTACATGTTTCGGACGGTCTTCCCGTTCACCATTAGAGTTCAATACTGTACATACAGCAGCAGGCATTTGTCATACAGGTACTGCTGTCTGCTTGCTAGCAAATGAATTCAGGAGTTTTTAGTATGCTTTTAGTGTGAAAGATTTTAGTTCGTGTTTGTTGTAGTAGAGTGTAAAACGTAGGATTCTCTACAAAGGAGTTGTCTATTTTTACAGTTCTCTAGACTTTTTAGTGCCCGTTTATTTATAAATATGTGGATTTCGAAGTAACGGTTTTAATGTCTACGTAATAGCAAGAAACTAAACAAGGAACTTTTTAAATGACATACTTTGTTTAGTTTATACATAATACTTAAAAAGTTAAGCCCAAACATTCACAAATTTTTGCCATCCAACCGCAGAGCAGTTAAAAGTTGATTCAGTTCAGTGCTACAAAACAAAAGCTTTTAGTGCTTTCTCGTGGTTTCTTACGAATACTTAAGGAAGGAAAGCGAACTAGTGTGTTCTAAATCCTGAATAAGTGTGTGTAAAATTCTGGAATTTATTGTGTTTGCCTAAATTTTGAGACACTATATAATCTTATAGTATCGAACAGCGTTTTGATATAACACGTTCGAATAACCGTCAAAACCCTGCTACTGGACTTAGATCAAGTACACTCAGGTTCATTTTATCATAATCTGTGTCTTTTAGACATACTACTGTCTACACGTCACTGGCTTTCAGCTTCGTTTTTTTTGTAATTCATGTTTTCTCCCCGGAGTGATAACTCTTCTGCCTGAGTAGAACCGAAATAAAAACTGACTCCACGGAACTGATTCCCTCTTGTATACCGGTATGCATTCGGTTGTTCAAGAAATTCTCCTTAGCTTATGGAAGTAAAAGGTTTATTAACGCTTTCACCAATGCCATCACTGTCCTAAGCCAGGTGAACACAGTGCACAGTTTCTTTAACGTCGCCTGAAAATTTTTCTCCCATCCACGCTAAAGTCTATAGTAATTAACTCAAGAATAAAAACCAACTACCTGCCACTTATTATTTTATCGTACTTCTTTTAGGGTGTCCGGGCTGCAGCCCGGACACTACTCCAGCCTAACCGCACCTAACCTCCAACCTACAACAAACCAAGAACGAAACGACCAATGTGGTAATCAACATTATAGTCGCGAGCTCCTGATGACGGACATAGTAGTGCCCGAAACATGTTGACCCTACAAGAAGTACGATAAAATAATAAGTGGAATCTAGTTGGTTTTTATTCTTCAGTTATCACAATGATGCACGGTCAAACAAACATCAAATTCTATAGTAATTACTCTGTCTTTCTATTGGGTACGCCACATTTAATGACGATTCGCAATACTGAGATGCAGCTTGCTTCTATTCAGTTGGTTGTAATAGTGGGTGATTCTGAGAGTGTATAAGCAGAATAAGATGAACCTATCCGTCCTATAAGCCATATTTACTCGTTTAGTGCGAGATTCGAGGCTATCACGACCTTGCTGACGAATTCCAGTCTTTTGGGATGCTTAGCTATGTATACTTGCCAATAGTTAGGGACATTCCGCAGAAGCTGCGCGTACAATTTGATGCAGTACGCTCCTCAAAGACGTCTGTAATTATTTACCAGTCGAGACATCCAAACACCCATGCATTCATGCCTGCCAAAATGTAGAACTGATGGTTTCCAAGGGCGGTAGTGGTTCCTATGAATTAACCATACGCAAGCATTATAGTCACAAGAAGTACCTCTGAGTGCAGAGGCATTACCAACCTTTCCCTATGTAAGCACTGACAATGCTTTCAGATGATGAATAATTAACTATACACAATGGGACGAATCGGCACAGATTCACCGCTACTGATTTTAGGAATATCATCCGACTGTGTCGTGGTTGCGGCATCATTGCCATGGGAGGAAGGAAAAATTTGTATCTTATGCTGGAAATGTGACGGCTACATGACATGAAGAATATTTTACTGTTGGTTCGATTGCAATATTCAGTGCAGCATTTGACTTATTCGTATGATATTTTGCATCTACAAACTTTGTATGAATATTTTTATTTCTTACCAGTTACAAACATGGCGACGCTGCGGAACTTAAAATTCAAATGGCCGCCACAGAAGTATCTTTATCCCATCTGCAGTTGCTGCAAAGTCAGCTTTAAGTTCAGCTGCTGATACCTGCATGTAAAGCAACAGTAAGAACGGTATCACCGTCAGGAGAGAACTGACCGACTCTTACCAACACAAGACACTGTAATACAACTGCAGTAAAGGCCAGCAAGTTAAGGTTCTTACTTCCTATCTGATGGTTTAAGAGATAACACCCTTTCACGCTATCAACTTGCGTGAAATACCAGACAGATATAAAACTGTTTCTTTATTGTTTTAAGAATCTTATGCAATTGTAGGACAGGAAATTAGTTTCTTCTGTACACGAGTTTTGTACTTAAGCTTACTTCTTTTTAATTTATTCTAAGTTAGTAACCTATCTGTATGCCAGCTGAAAAGTACAATAAGATTTTTACTTCATTTCTGTCTGCTTTAAACGTTCTATAAAAGTAAATTCTTATCCTAATTGTGGATATGGATTCGTGTACGATTGACATGTTCCATCTGGCGTTTTATAAGAGAAATTCACTTTACGATTTCCAAAATGCAGCAAAATCATCCTTCATTTGAGAAATAACAACAGGTTAGTTGGAAAGTCTGAAAGAAATATACCACTCGGTAGTCTGTCTGTAGATAGGGGCATAATAAAAAATGAGCTCAAAATTTTGGGGAAGAGGATGTAAAATTGATTAATTCTGCTTCCGACAAGAATCAATGAAGGGGTTTTGTGACTACAATAATGAACTTCCGGTTTACATTAAAGGCGGCAAACTTGTTGACCATTGCAGCAACCATCTTCTCCAGAAGGACATAGCCACATCAGATTAACAATAATTCGGTTTAGTCCTTTGTTTATCTACTAGCTGGATGGAAAACCAGCACAGAAGATGCAACACATAAACCACATCAGAACAATATTTAAAAACCCAGACAAAGCACAAACAAAATGTTCCGATTAAATTCAATTTAAGAACAAATTTGAAATAAAGATCAATGAAAAGTTTGTCCGTGAGTATGATGAATACGTATGAACGTGTGATGTGAATAGTTAATATTATTGATTCAGGCATGTCCTTGTTTATTTAGGCGCTGGCTTGATAGCACGGAGGTTAATAATAAAACCGTCACAAATACGCAGCTAACAGAACACATAAACCACAGAAGCTGAGACAAATCGAGTGCTGTCGGAGCAGCACTCCACCATGAACGTGCCGACTCAGCAAACGTAAACAGTTTAAATGGCAAAATAACGCACTAAACACGCTAAAAGCTAATGACAGATGCTTTGAGTAATAGGAAAACATCAGTTAAATGTTAATTATGGCAGTTTTTATCAAATTAATGACGTTAAAGTATGTTAGTGATAATGCCGTTAACCGGGGTAGCGTTGCCAGGGAAATCATACTACCTGCGTTACATAATGTTGGTTTAATTCATTTACTGGTCCATGGATACGCGGGCACTGTCCCTCCCGAGTACAAAGCAGTCAGGAAGTAAACTAATCAGTAAAGTGAATATGGTGCTGAAATTACGAATTTTTGGAAATATACCTCAACTATCCCGCAAGCATTCATGGTGTTTCGCCTAATTAAGTACAAGGATAGATTCACCTTCTTTACTTTGCTTCCCTTATCCATTTAAAGACGAAGCGCAGACTGCTTTATTTAAAGACCCAGTCCGTACCGCGCTGTAAACACTTTTCATCTCGGTTTTGAAAACCAATCAGTTTATGCTGTATGAGGCAGAAGTCGCTGTTTGTTCTGAGATAAATTCAAAACAAATAAATAGAGTTTGGGCGGAATGTATAATTCTTACCTGTTAAACTTGTTGGCGCACGAAACCAGTAGGCTTTAAAAGGTTAAAGAAAGACCAGAATATGGCATTACACAGTGCAAAGTTAGTCCCACATATTACTCTCTGAACATCTTTGATTTTACTGTTGCGTTCTGAGTGCAATCTGTTATCGGATTCTAAAATACTGAAAGCTTGCTTTCAGGCTTCCGCCTCGGTGTAGATTAGAGCTTAGACCTTGCGGAATGTTACGCAGCGTTGAATAGCGTGTAGTAACTCACCGCCACCCTACGCTGCGTAGCGTCCCAGAAGAGCGAAGATCTCATTTCAAAAGTAATTTTAAATATTTTTGTAGAGTGAACCTTAAAATATATTACCCTGAAGAATGAACATGAAATAAGTAAAGGAAGTCTCCTGCATCCAGTAGCTTCCTACGTTTTCTTCCTCGTCTTCCTGTCACTTATATTCCCCTTTTATATCTCCTGCAATAACGTGTTGTAGAAGGCAGTTTCTATGCAAAATATGACCAATGACCAATGAACATGAAATAAGTAAAGGGAAGGTTACGCCTTCCCTTTACTTATTCCATGTTCATTGGTCATTGGTCATATTTTGCATAGAAACTGCCTTCTACAACACGTTATTGCAGGAGATATAAAAGGGGGATATAAGTGACTGGAAGACGAGGAAGAAGACGTAGGAAGCTACTGGATGACCTTAACGAAAGGAGAGGATACTCCCATTTGAATGAGGAAGCTCTAAATGGCACTATGTGGAGAGGTCACTTTGGAAGAGGCTTTTGGACCTGTCGTAAGACAGACTACTAAATGAATGAAAGAATGAAGCACTCACAGAATGTACTCGTATAACAGAAATATTGTAAGGTGTTCAGTTACAAACATCTCTGCGCTTAAAACATGTAGAGTCAACCCCCGAAATAGCGCCACCATCACTTAGCGATCACGAAAATCTGTGAACAGAAAATCTCTCATACAGTATTTCTGTTGTGGGCCGGGATAGCCCAGTCGGTATAGCGGCTTGCTATTGGCTAGACGATGGAGGGATCGGATTCCAGTGGAGACGAGATTTTCTGCGCTCGTCCATACTGGCCCTGAGGCCCGCCCGTTTTCCTATTAAATTGCTCCCGGGTCTCTTTCTCGGGGGTAAGTGATCGGGGTTTGACGTTGACCACCCACCCCATCTAGCGCCGAGGTTAATGAAAGAGTAGAGCTGTATCTCTACTCATCCACTGGGCCTTCATGTCCTTTTATACATTTGAACTTTACCTTTCTTTTACGGTAGTTCTATTTACCGCCACCGCGATATATCGGTAGAAACTACAGGGAGTAAACAGTGGCGCTGTATCGGGGTTTGCCTGTACGTTCTTCGAATTTCTGTTGAATTCTTTGGTTTTTATAACAAAGGTGGATTATATACCGAAATTATATATTCACATATTAAATAATTAAAATGCCAATCCCAGTGGCCGTGCGGTCTAAGGCGTAGGTCTGTGGCCACTCGGCTGCTGAGATTGTGAGTTCGGATCCCACCGGGAGCATGGACGTTCGTGTGTTATGAGTGTTGTATGTTGTCAGGTAGAGGACTCTGCGACAAACTGATCACTCGTCCAGAGGAGTCCTACTGACTGTGATGCGTCGTGTGTGATATAAGAACCTCGTGAATGAGGAGGCCCTGGCCCACTGGGGGGCTGTCGCGCCCAAAAATAAAGTTAAAACATATAATGCCGATTATATCGAGATTATATATTTTAATATTATGGGGTGATTGTGACACATTTGACTACGATTGTATTCTGGTATCAGAAACATCACCATGAAGATAACCGGATCATAGGGGGAAACATATTGTTGGAGATACTATAAATAAAATTGCGTCATAACATTAAACTGCCTTTATTGATTGTTGTTACGTTTTATGTTGGTCTTTTTCTTGACAACGTAGAGTTCGGTACGACTTTATGTGAGCAAGCCACATTCCTTCCTGAGAAGCAAATATCCTATGAAATAATCATGAATTCCCTGCCTCATACGAAACCGGAAAGATCATTAAATTTTGCACAAGATTCAGCCATTGGATCTCTCCCGAGTCACTGCAGTCCAGTCACAAAATTCCCACCATATTTTACTCGAAGATTTATCTTGCTATATACGCCACAATTCCATACGTGAGTGTAAGTCAGAATACACCAAATATTCAGTGACGTTATTGCGTGTCTGCCCTTGCGTTTTCGTTTAATACCTCCTCTCTTGATGTTTGAGATGTTTGTTAAGGATATATGTAAATGCAAATGGACTGAAACTCACCTAATAAGTGTTCATATTTTGTGCTGTTATCTCGTGTCTTCCATTTCTTTTCTTTTGAGTAACTATAAATTCTCTTCGTAAGGCTTGGAGGTGTGATAAATTACATTTTCTGAATGTTTGTCAGAATATATCTAGTCCCATCTGCCGGTCGCCAAATTAGTTTTGATGTGAGAAGGTTACTCTGTGACACTTGGCTATTAATATTTCTCCTGGTACTCTGATATATGATGTTGTAGTGCCCCCGGGTAAAAGTGCGCCTACACTAATACCACGAGTCGGCACTGAGCGGAATTATACTACAAATTTCCCACTCTAGGATTTTCCCTTACATAAATTACTAATTGCTGCCACAAGACGACATCAAATCTACTAATATCGTCAAATTACTCTCAGCTTTATCAATGGGGATTCGAAATTCGGGATTCAAGGATAATATAATATAGTCTCAATTATCCAATTTTCTAAACAAATATACCTATATTCTAATCTGCCAACAAATTATCAACATCACTTTCAATAAACTTAGTAAATTCCTAAATAAGTAAAAAATTTAAATCTAAAGTTAATTTAAAATAGTTTCTTCGCCTCTTTGTACAATCGTAGCCTAAGTT
>Ga0123353_10015928_pt1 | contig 10960 bp, 14 predicted proteins | sample TergutLab28metaG_3_FD_92763 | JGI IMG/M metagenome (GOLD analysis project Ga0123353, IMG submission 92763) | Labiotermes labralis P3 segment gut microbial communities from Petit-Saut dam, French Guiana - Lab288 P3 | ecosystem: Host-associated > Arthropoda: Insects > Digestive system > Gut ... | reverse complement strand
AGTCTGGGGAATTTTACGGATCCGAATGAGTTGATGGATAAGTTTTCGGCAGATGCGCTAAGGTTTTTGTTGTTGAGTTCGCCGGTGTTGTCTGGTGAGGATTTCTCCCTGTTGGACAAGGACGTGTCGGATGTGTCGCGAAAATTGGGGATGATTTGGAATATGTATGATTTCTTTACGATGTATGCGGAAGTGGATGGATGGGAGTTTAGTGCGGCAGCAGAATTGGGCATCTCTGCTGCCGCCATTGATCTTGAATCCCTTCGGAATCCGTTGGATATATGGATTATATCGAGGTTGCATCAGCTGAAGGCGGAGATTACGTTGGGCATGGAGGCGTACAATATTCCGGAAGCGCTGAGTGGAGTTTTGCCGTTTGTGGATGATGCGTCAAACTGGTATGTGCGCAGGAGTCGGCGGCGTTTTTGGAAGAGCGAGGACGATGATGATAAGATGCAGGCGTATGGTACGCTACATTGTGTTTTATCGAAGCTGGCGGTTTTGCTGGCGCCGTTTACGCCGTTTTTGGCAGAGGAACTGTATCAAAACATGACGGGCGGACATAGCGTGCATCTTTTGGATTGGCCGATGAACACAATTGTTGACCAGAAAGTACTGGACGATATGGCGCGAACGCGGGAGATCGTCAAAGAAGGTTTGGCGCAAAGGATGAACAGGTCTGAAGCTGAGGAGCAGATAAAGGTGCGGCAACCGTTGTTGGAATTACGGTATGACGGGGAGAAGCTGGATGAGTTTTATGAGAAGATTGTTGCCGAGGAAGTGAATGTGAAGAAAGTTGTGCATGGTGGAGATAAAATTGTGCTCAATAAAGAGTTGACACAGGAATTGCGTGACGAAGGATTTGCGCGGGAGCTAGTGCGATTTATCCAGGCGGCACGCAAAAAGGTTGGACTGAATGTGGACGACAGAATTCGACTGAGTTTGTCGGAGGAAGTGCCTGGTGGGTTTGACGAGCTGGTGAAGGAGGAAGTTTTGGCGGTCGAAATGTCGGTGGGGCAGAACTACGGGCATGATGAAATTGTGAAGATTAACGGGAAGAATATCACGGTATCTTTGGAGAGAGTATAAGTATTTTTAATACACTGGGAATAGCAACCAAGAGACCATTCTGGATAAACGACCTTTTGCTCGCGAATGTAAAAAAGTCTTTTTTGCGCCATGATTGTTCAAAAACTCGTCCCTTCGGGACTCAAACAGTTTGAACAAGATGGGTAAATCAGACTTTTTTACCGGAGAAAAGCTATATTTTTCCAGAACAGTCTCTTGGTTACTCCTAGGAATTGGGATGAGTTACCTCTGTTAATTTGACTTATTCGGAAAAATAAGCATAAAGAGTATTGACTTTTTGGGTAAAGTGTGCTAGTATGAGGGAGAGTTAGACAATAAAAATATAAATCTAACAAATAAAAATAAATTTCCTAGAGGGTATCGGGAAAAACAAAAAAGAAAGGAAAAAACAAAAGTGAAGGAAATAATACAGGTAACGGATTACGAAGGCGAAGACCAATACCCTCAAGGAAATGGGCAAGAAAATTATACTGATGAGGTTTTGGGCGCAGGGGGCGTAGGAGTTTTTGGTAGCGGTATGGTGGCTGAGGGGATTTTGGTACCAAAGAATAACAACAAGGAGGGGAGATCTCCCAAGAACGAAATAGATAAGATACAGGCTAGGCACATAGGATATCCTGTGATTGAGATGTTTATGAAAGGGGCGGCGTAAGATGGAAGGATTAACTGGAAGACAAAAACAGCTTTTAGAGCTGAGAATAGCGAGATTTGCCACTGAGGTAGTGGATCAGCGTTTGGAAGAACTGAAAGGGGTAGACATGTAAAAATATCAAATATGATATAAATTGTGAAAAACCGCGCTAGGAGAGCGTGGTTTTTCTAGTACTGATTGGGAAAAATGGACTTGACACGCTAAAGTGTTAATGCTAGCATGGGGGCAGATATTGCAACAAAAATAAAAAATAAGAAATGACGATGAGGAATAATCCAGAAGCGAGACCAAGCGGGCAAGGGGAAGAGGGGACTGATGCCGAGAAGGGACGAGTGGGCCATCTAGTTGAAGTGTTGGAGCGGGCGGGTCTTGAGGAGATGGAGGCTGCGGGCGTGACGGTTGAGCGACTTGCGGAGGCGGTCAGAGCACTAGAGGGAGAAAATAGTGGGGGTGGCGACCCGAGCTATGAGGAAGTTGCGGAGTGGCTGATGAGGGATGAGCATGAGAGGGCGGTGGAGTTAACGCTTGCTAACCGGCCGGACAATAGAGTGGAGGGGACAAAGAGGAAGAAGAAGGGGCGCTGGGGGAGGACGGCAGTGGCGTTGATGCTCGCCGGAGGGATGGCATTTGGAGGTATTCAGGTTATTCGGGCTATTAGGGAGAGGCAAGGAACTCCTATGGAAAACTCTATTCCTGGTCCTGAAGGCATGGGCGAGGAAGAGGCGGGAGCTATGGAGGAATACCCAGGGGAGGGTGGAGTTAATGCGCCGGATGTCATGGAAGGCGAGGGCGATGATGATTTGGAGTATTTTCGTGAACATGGCCATGACAGATCTGAGACACCATCTAATGTGAATAGTAGGTTTACGAAACTGTTTGCCAGTGAGCATATAACTGCGGAGGACGTGAATAAGCTAAAGGATGGCGGCAATGAGACATTCACGGAGCAACATCGGTTGATTTGCGAGAAGGCAGGCTATGGGGAGAATGGTGTTTTTGTTGATGGCAGGATGATGGTGTGGGACGACTTTAAGGCACTTGCGAGAGAGCGGGATGGTGGGCAGGGGAAAATATACAATTCGTTTCTTGCTCCCGATGGCAACATATATCAGAAATTGGGTGTGAAGCCGAACAGTGACGGTACGATGCCGAATGTGTGGGAGATGACATACAAATATACCGATAAAGATGGAAATGCAGTGCAAGTGAAGATGCATTTCCTGGGGAGGTGCGGTAACTATCTGACGTTCATGCTGGTATTACTGCCTCCCGATACGCCGCCACCCGTGACAACTGAGACGCCGCCACCTGTGACGACCGTAACGCCGCCTGAAACGGAGGATGAAGACGAAACGCCGCCTGAAACAGAAGATGAAGACGAAACGCCACCTGATGCGCCACCCGATGCGCCGCCCGATGCACCACCACCTGCGCCACCCGATGCGCCACCACCTGCGCCACCCGACGATGCGCCACCACCTGAGGATCCGGAGGATCTGAGAGACCCGAAGGATGAGACAGAGATAGAGACAAACATGCAGACGGGTGAAGGGAGCGCAAACAAACGGACGACGTCGCCTGCTGGAGAAGAGACGGAGAGGCCGGAGCAGATTGGGACTTATGATGGGGGTACAAATACATATACCGTATATGGTGATGGAGAGGAAACTCGAAATGAGGAAGGCCAGGAGGGGAGAGCAGCTCAACAAGCGGCGGATAGTTCTGAGTTGACGGACACGCCGGACCTGTCGCAGAGTGAAGCAGCGGACTGGATTAATCAGGAGTTTGGAGATAGGTCTACTAAAAGTAATACGGTGGTGGACACTTGGATGGATAGGGATGGCAAAACGCATTTTCAATATGAGGACGGAAGGACTACATGAAAAAACAAAAGACAAAAACAACAAAAACAAAAAGATTCAAGGTTGAGCGATTAGCCGTGTTGATGTTGGCGGTTTTGGCCGTGAGCGTGTTGTTGCCGGCCTATAGTGCCTTGGCTTGGGGGCCAGCGCGCGAGACGTTTACGATGGAAGTGCCGTCGCCTTTCCCGACTTTTAATTCGATTACTAATAACCCAGTTTTGGGTGATGAGCGCAATTTTGTACAGGTAGCTGAGGCGGGGGCGAACGGGACTTTTGTGGATGAGTTGCAAATCGTACCCGGCAAAGAGTATGAAGTGTACATTGGCTATCATAATAATGCGGCTGCTAATTTGAACAGCACTGGTGTGGGGATTGCGCAACAGGTGAGGCTTTCGTCGCAGTTCCCGTCTGTGGTGACGCCGACGCAAAAGGGGAAGGTGAGCGCGATAATTTCGGCGAGCAACACGACGCCGCTGGAAGTGTGGGATGAGGCTTACTTTACTTCTACCGAGGAAGTAACCTTGAGATATAAAGAGGGTTCGGCGAAGATTTATAACAGTTGGGGGTCGAATGGGCAAGTATTGTCCAAAAATCTGTTTAGTATTTCTGGTACATATTTGGGAGCGAATACATTGGATGGGCGGTTGCCTGGCTGTGCGGAATTTTCGGGACATGTAATCTATATATTGGTTGCCGAGAAAGAGAACCTGAGCGTAGAGAAGACGGCATCGCTGGACGGCAAGAGTTACCATAAGACTATAACGGCTGAGGCGGGACAAGAGATCACGTATAAGGTTGAATTTGAGAATACGGGGAATACTGACCTGACGAATGTGACTTTTCGTGATGTGTTTCCGAAAGGCATTACCTTGGTGCCGGGCAGTACATACTTGTACAGTACGCTGCATCCGGATGGGGAATTGATGTCGGATTTGATTGATAAAAATGGCTACAATTTGGGGCTGTTTGGGCCGGACACGTGGGCGATGTTGGAGTACAAAGCAAAGATTGACGCGACGGCTGTGGATGATGGAGACTGTGGGGCGAATAATTTCGTGAACATGATGTATGTGAGTCATAGTGGTGGAGAGGTGCATAATGGTGCTACGGTGATCGTGAATAAGATTTGTACGCCGCCTACTTTACCGCAGACGGGCCCTGGGGAGATTGCGCTGGCGGTGATTGCGCTTTTGTGCGTGGGGGTGGGCGGAACTTATTGGTACAGGAGCCGAAAAGCTTTGAAACGGGTTACCAATGTTGTTGAAGGTAGCGGCAAGGCTTGAAAAAACCGGAGATTCTTGTTAGAATATGCCGAGTAATAAAGGAATTTTATGAAAAAAGCAGTCATAAAGGTCGGCGGTAAACAATATGTGGTCGTCGAGAAAGAGACCCTGCGGGTGGACCTCCTCCCGGAAGGCACAAAAGAGCTCGCTTTAGACGCTTTGCTGGTAATTGACGGAGATAAGATTGAGGTTGGGGCTCCAGCAGTTAAGGGAGTGAAGGTCGTGGCGAAGGTAGTGGAGGGAGAGGTGAAGGGGGAGAAGCTACGGGTGATTCGATATAAGTCGAAGAAGCGAGTCCATAAAGAAGTTGGACATAGGCAGAAGTACTCAACTATTGAGATAGAAAGCATAAAGTAGCTGGAAAGTCACGGAAAGATAACTTTCGGAACTGTGTTTTGTCCGCGGATGTCAAAAATTCTTTTTGTCGTCTAATTCAGAAAATGACTCGCTGCGCTCAAACAGATTTTCCGAATTAGGACAATCAGATTTTTTGACCGGGAAAAACAGATGTTCCGAAAGTTATCTTTCCGTGACTTTCTATCATTTGATGCGTGCTATACTATCTGTATGGCTAAGGTGATTACGGTGACGAATCAGAAGGGGGGGGTGGGGAAGACTACGACGGCGATCAACTTGGCATTTTATTTGGCAAAGAATGAACAGAATGTGCTGTTGGTGGATTTTGATCCGCAAGGTAATGCGAGTTCGGGCTTGGGGGTTGAAAAGCAAGACCTGAAGGGGACGATGTCGGAAGTGATATTGGGCACAGTGAAGTTGCGGGGGATTTTGAAGGAAACGAAGTGTAAGGGATTGTGGGTGGCGCCGACTACGCCGGAGCTGGCGGACACGGAAGTCAAAATGGCGACGATGAACAAAAAATTTGTTCAGTTGCGAGGAGCCGTGAAAGAGATTGAACAAGAGTTTGACTATGTCATCGTAGATAGTCCTCCGAGCTTATCCTTATTGACGGTGAATGGGATGATTGCGGCGGACTTTTTGCTGCTGCCGGTGCAAACAGAATTTTATGCACTGGAAGGAGTGGCGCAATTGCTAGAAAGCATGAAATTGATAAAAAAGGCGATGAATCCGCAGTTGAAACTTTTGGGGGTGTTGGCGACGATGTACGACAAGCGAACGGCCTTGTCGGCTCAAGTATTGGCGGAAGTGAAGAAATATTTTAAGGAAAAGGTGTTTGAGACGGTGATTCCAAGAAACGTGAGGCTAGCGGAAGCGCCAAGTCATGGAGTGCCGATTGGGCTGTATGACAAGTTTAGTAAGGGTGCGAGAGCGTACAAAGATTTGGCTAAAGAAGTAATGGAGAGAGCGAAATGACGATGAGAGGATTGGGGCGAGGTTTTGATTCGCTGATACCAACGGAGTTGGTGGAGGATGAGTTTGACCCGACGGCGCCGGAGGATGCACAGGTAAGCAAGTTGGTGGAGCTGAAACTGGATGATATTGTGCCGGACGAAGGGCAGCCGCGACAGGATTTTAAATTAGAGCAACTGGAAGCGTTGGCAAGCTCTATAAAAGAGCATGGAGTATTGCAGCCGATTGTGGTGGTGAGGACTGAAGGTAAATATAAGATTGTAGCGGGAGAGAGGCGGTGGCGAGCGAGTAAGCTGGCGGAGGCGGGAACGATTCCGGCAATTGTGAGGACGCTGGATGACCAGAATCGGCTGGAGTTGTCGCTGATTGAGAATGTGCAGCGTGAAGATTTGAATGCGATTGAGACGGCGACGGCGTATGCGAAGCTGAAGAGCCAATTTAATTTGACGACGGCGGACATTGCGGTGCGAGTGGGCAAGAGCGAGTCGGCGGTGATAAATACGATGCGACTTTTGAGTTTGCCGGAGAGCGCGAAAAAGCTGATGGTTGAAAAAGGTTTGAGTGAGGGGCAAATGAGGCCGTTGATCAAGGCAGATTCGGAAGTGATTGAGCGGATTTTGCCGAGGATTGTGGCGGAAGATTGGAGTGCGCGCAGGGTTGAGCAGTATATGGTGGCGGTGAAGAAAGTGGGGGCGAGAAAAGCGGTGGCTGGAGATGATAAATATGAGGGCGAAGCGAAAATTTTGAGTAGTAAGTTGGGCATGAAGGTGAAAATTAGGGTGAGTGCACGAGGTACGGGAGAGATAGCGGTAAAATTTAATGGTGAGGAGGAGCTAAGTAAGCTATGTTCGATATTAGCAAAGTAAAAAATAAAATGGGGGAAGTGGTGGAGAGGTTTAGGGGAGAAATGAGCAAGGTGAGGACGGGGCGAGCGCATCCGGACATGCTGATAGGAGTGAAGGTAGAGGCGTATGGGCAGTTTTTGCCACTGAATCAGGTTGCCAACGTGGTGGTGGCTGATGGGACTTTGCTGACGGTGATGCCGTTTGACCCGGGGAATATTTCGAAGATTGCGGAGGCGATTCGGGCGGATCAATCTTTGGGCTTGAATCCTGCGGACGATGGGCGGATCGTGCGAGTGCCGATACCGCCTTTGACGGAGGAGAGACGGCGAGAGATCGTGAAAAATGCGAGCGGGAAGGTCGAAGAGGCGAAGATTGGGATTCGCAGCGCACGTGAGGATGGGCGTAAGGAGGTGAAGGGGCTGGAATTGGCGGAGGATGCGAGGAAGCGGGCAGAAAAAGAGATTGACGATCTGACGAAAGATTTTACAGGGCAGGTCGAAAGTCTGTTCAAGGCTAAAGAAGCGGAGATCATGAAGATCTAGAAGAAAAAAGTCTCCCCGACTGGGTGTCGAGGAGGGGACGTTGGCTGACTTAAGTTGGCAGTGCTAGTTCGTGGATGGTATTGAAAACTTTGGTGTAGAGCGTAGTGTCAAAGTAGGGATAACCGAGAATTTCTGGCCCCAGAATTCTCGGGACCTTACATGGGGCGTTGCGCTGTTCGTATATTTTTACCCAATTTTCTACCATTGCTATTGTAGTAAGGGGGCCTGTAGAATCTTCTCTTCTGTATTCCATGTGCGTAAATAGCCATAGAAGTTGCCGTCTGCGCTGCAACCTTTCATATAGAGCGTGTGACAGGACGTATTCCGGGGCTGTTTTTCCTACGAGACGAATATAGTCGTCAGGTTTGGGTTTGCGTGGTAAGACCAAGGAGATATTCATGATCACCATGGCGTCGTTTGGCAGTAAACTATCGATTTTATCAACGTATCTTGCGGTATTTTCCGGACTACTATATGGGTAGTTTTCTAGGATGACTTCGTATGAGTTGGCTACGTCAAGATGGACGGGATTGGGGTTGTCCGGATCATTATGTTTTGTATATTTTTCATAACTCTTTTCGATTTTTTGGCTGCGTTCTATGGTTGCTTTGAGTCTGGGTTCTTTCGAGTTGGCGACTCTTGGAACCATAAAGCGGACAAAGATGTCATCGTGTATTATTGGGGTTTCGGCATAGGAAATATAATGATCAAGTAACGATTCGAATACTATTTGGGGTATCGTGCCCGGAATGTGGTTAAAGGTAGTTTGGCAGTTGTCGACAATTACGATTGTATGGATTTTCTTTGACATATTCGGGAAAACCTCCTTCATTTTTGGATAGGAAATTGTGCTTTGTTTTGGATATGAGCTTTGGAAATAGGGATTGGGTATCTTATTTACAACGTTAGAATTGTATCGTACGAAGGATGGAGCGGCAAGCTTAAGTGGTTCGAAATCGTGATCGTGCAAAAAGACTGTCTTCTATGCAAAATTAGTCGCTGGGTTCGATGTCGGAGAATTGGTTGTCGGTCGAGGGGTCGTAATCGTTGAGAAATTTCAGATAAGCGTTGTAGGTAGGTAAAAGGTCGAGAATTTTCTGGGGGTTTATCCAGCTGGCGTGCTTTTGGCCGGAATAATAGTGCAGGGAAGAATCGTGACCGGATTGCCAGTTGGCGGGGTTGAGGTGGATATATCTTGAGATGTGACGAAGGTGGGCGTCGTTATCTATGAGTTTGGCGAGGTAGGTGCTCTCAAAGATGGTGCCGCGGTGCTTGTGTATGCGATTGTAATTGATAGTGAAGCGCGTGAGTAGAGCTTGCATGAATTTTGAAATGTCATTGGTGTTTTTCTGATAGATGAGGAGGTGGAAGTGATTAGGTATGATGGCAAAGGCGAGGAGTTCAATTTCGCTGTGAAAGTTTGGATAGCGGCGACCAAGCTCATATTCGGTTATTTTTGGGGAGAGGAGCGTTTTAATTATGTTGAGGAACATGGCTTTGGTGTTCTCGTCGAAGATGTTTGATATGCAGCGAGAGTAAATATGGTAGTAACTGTTTGGAGCATATTGTTTTATGATGTTGCGTTTGGGCATGACGCCCTGAGGGTAGCAGATTTATGGTGATTACTACAAGCACGAGCGTACCCTTATTTCAAGGTTACACCTTATTCAAGGTGTAACCTTGAACCTTGAAATGGGTTAGAAGAAGCGGAGGGCGGTGAAGGGGAAAAGGCGAAGAGCGGCAGGGCCGACGACGCGACAAAGAGGGACGGTGCCGAGGCCGTTGCGTGAATCGTAGGAGTGGGTGCCTTCGCGATTGTCGCCAGACACGAAAATCTCGCCTTCTGGGACGACGATGTCGATTTCGCCGGAGGTGTGGGTTTTGGGCCCGTCGTTGTCCGAAACGCGGGTGGCTTCATCTGGGTGAAACCCGTCGGGGAATTCGTCGTTGAAGACGGTGAGAACGCCATCTTTGACTTGGACGCGCTCGCCAGTGAAGGCGATGACGCGCTTGATGACGTATTGGTCCTTAATGCCTGGAGTGGGTTCGCAGGTAAGGATGTCGCCAGAACCGCCATTGGCGAAAACGATGATTTGGCCGCGTTCGGGTGTGTATTCTTGACCGAAGAGGTGCGAAATGGTGACGGTGAGGCGATTAACGATAATGCGATCGTTGGGCTGGAGGGTGTTTTCCATGCTAGAGCCGATGACGTTGTAGCTGCGGAAGACGAAGGCGTTTAGGATGATGGTGCCGATGACTACGGCGACGATAAAGGTGATAAGGCTGAAAGCGTCTTTCAGGAAGGGGTGTTTTTGGAAGAAATGTGGTCGTTGTGGCTGGTCCATGGGTATTAATTATATACTATCCAAAGTGCTTTTTGGTATAATTGTTGATACGGTATGAGCGAGTTTATTTTTATTCGCAAGGGACGGAATATGTTGAGCGCGGTTGTTCACATATTTTTGAATCTGTTATTGGCGGTGGGGTCGACGGTAGTTACCTTGGTGAGTGGATCCTGGATTTTGGGTGTTTTACTGGTGGTCTTGTCTAAATGGAGGGTGGTGGCGGTGCGACCGATGTATTGGTGGGTGAATCTGAAGGCGAACTTGGTGGACTTGATTGTGGGTGCGAGCTTGGTGCTGTTAGTTTATTATGCGGGTACGGAGCTGAATTTGGCGCATTTGGTGTTGACGTTTGTCTACGCAGTTTGGCTAGTGGTGATAAAGCCAAGAAGTAGCGAGCTGATGGCGGAGATACAGTCGCTGATGGCGATTTTCTTTGGTACTGGGGCGGCAGTGATAGTGGGAGCGAACTTGGATCCGTTGGTGTTGGTGCTGTGTAGTTTTGTGATAGGCTATGGGGCAGCGCGACACGTCTTGATCCAGAGCGAAGACCATGATTTCTCGTTGACAACTTTTGCTTTTGGGTTGATGTTGGCGGAGATGAGTTTTATTTTGTACCATTGGCTGATAGTGTATAGTTTTGGTGACACTGGATTGATGGTGTCTCAGATAGCGATCGCAGAATCTTTGCTGGCCTTGGTGTTTGCGAAGGGGTATAAGTCGGCCTTGAAGCATGACGGAAAAATAAAGGCGGGCGATGTGGTGATGCCGGCGATGCTTTCAGCTATAATAGTGGTTTTGATGGTAATGTATTTTTCGAAACCGATTTTTAACGTGTAACAAGAATGGAGGAAAATGGAAGAGCAAAGGGTGAGCTATAGCGGAGTGCCGGTATTGAGCAGTCAGAAACCGCCAGAAATGGGGAAGAAAAAGAAGTCGGGGGCAAGTGGTGCGGCGCTAGTGATGGCAAGTTTGGCATTGCTTTTGGGTATGGGCAGTGCAACGATGTCTGCGTT
>Ga0123353_10015927_pt1 | contig 10960 bp, 10 predicted proteins | sample TergutLab28metaG_3_FD_92763 | JGI IMG/M metagenome (GOLD analysis project Ga0123353, IMG submission 92763) | Labiotermes labralis P3 segment gut microbial communities from Petit-Saut dam, French Guiana - Lab288 P3 | ecosystem: Host-associated > Arthropoda: Insects > Digestive system > Gut ... | reverse complement strand
TTCCCTGTGTCTATAAGCAAATGCTGAGATGGTTCCCAAGATTCCAAGTTGCCACTACATGCTTCTCATGTAGCCCTCCAGACTTAAATTTATTAGTGACCAATTTCATATTTTGTATACATGTAAAATAACCACTGCCACCAGGTGACAACCCAACTGCAGTTAATAAATATTATTATTATTATTAAATAAACCTGTGGTTTAGTTCCATTCAGAGCAAGAAACCATAGGAGGATTGCGCAGTCACCGACAATGCTGGTCTACACTGTAGTACTCAAATGGCCCATTTATGTGCTATTTGTTTCAGTTGACAAAGAATGCCTGAAAAGGAAAAGACATAAATATGAAGTTGGGATTTTCAAGTACAATTCCTATGCTTTCAGAAATGTATTTGTGTGGAAGTCATCGCGAGACTCCCAGAATAACAGCAGCAGCAGTACAACAGCCCCTGGTTGGAAGTTGTTTGGGAGACTGGGGCTGAAAACAGCAGAACAAGATGCTGCTGTAAATGTGGTATGTCTTTTAACCAGATTTGTGTAACATGAAATAAACTATATGAGTCACTAAACACTTTCTTTCAGCCTTTGGTATGTTTAAGAATAAGAAAAAATATATTTTATATCTGTGACATCTCAGTGACTACTTTGCTGAAAGTTTCTGTATAATATAAAGAACTCTTATCAGATGGCAGGATAAATGTCTGAATGTTGTCATTTTTGTACAGATATGTTTAGTGCAGGAAGAAAAGCATGTTTCCCTCTCATTCATATGTAGCTTGTAAAGGTGATGCAGCTTTCCAATTCCTCTGTGTGTAATCTTACTGTTTTGCTGGCTGTACCAGGTACAGGTGAAGTTAAACATACCTGTGTGCATGCCATGGAGGCCTGTGGAGGTATAGCTCCACTTAATCTTAACCTCGACACTACCAGTGCACTAACCAGTGCTTAATATTGTTGTTTTGTTTTTGTGAGGTTCCTGGTACCCAGTACAGTGATACATTCGCCAACGAAGATAATTCGTTCCGGAATCACATTCATTAGCCGAAATCTTCGTTAGCTGAAACACACATACAAACGGAAAAATAAGGTCCTGGAATGGCCCGACTGTTCATGTTTGCTGCTTTATGTTAGCGCGCACATCCACTAAAACATTCGTTGGCCAAGTCCAAAAAACAGCAAAAAAAATCTTCGTTAGCCGAAAAATTCGTTAGCAGGGTCACTAAGCCGAGGTATCACTGTACCTTTGTTCTCCCTTGCTGTTCCTGGAATATTACTTGTAACAGGCTATAATTATTTGTATACATCATTCCCAGTTCTAAATCCTTACTCAGACTTGCATTTCATTTCAACATACAATGAATATATAAAAATAAACATGGTGTTTGGGGCTTGTGCTTCAAGGAAACGAGTCTCGCGCCTGAGTCTCCAGCGAGTATCCGCTCAACAGGCAGCGGCAGTAAACATTATGAAGATATTGTAGCCAGCAGCACAGCCCTCATCCTACATGACCGGCCATCCAACTTGCCAGCAAAATCACAAGATGAAGAGCAGAAGCACCGCCAAGAGTACCAGCAAATGGTAGCAGCTGCTCGCAAGAAAGGTGTGTTTCTCCTATTAGGCTGGCATATGGGGCCAGTGGAGGACTAAATTGTTTTACAGAGTGCTCGTTATAAATCTTTGTGTAAAGACCCTGGCATGAACATTGCGAGGAAAATACAGAAAGTCCTTTCAAAACACAGAACAGTTTTTCGTACTGGACTAAAATTCTAGCTGACTCCTTACCACAATGAGGCTCCAAATTTATGTGGACTTCTTAAGATACACATACTAGATGTCCCTTTCAGACCAATAGTGAACTCCATTTTCCCATTATTAAGCCCTGGCTGTGTTCCTTTCTAAGATGCTGAGTCCACTAGCTGGTGAGTCAGCATCATTCAGCAAAAAGTCACAGCATTTCATACAGTTGTTGACGTATGTAAATATTCAGAGTGTAGATACTGTAGTCATTGTTTAAAAACTAGCCAACACGATGTCACTTGTGGACTATCCTTTATTTTCATGGGTAGTCGTCATTCATTCTCTACATGTTTCGAGCTTTCGGGAAGCTTATCATCAGGAGATCATTTTTCCTGTACAGTCAGCCTCTGGTATAGTGTGTAATCTTTGCTGTAGCCCTCCCGTTCTCCTACGTGTAAAAAAAAAAAAAAATACTGTAGTCAGTTTGATATTGGTAGTTAGTTTGGTGATGTCAGTTGATAAAACCATGCAGGTCATGAGGAATCAGCTTCAGAGTGATAGCACATCAGCAGAATGAAGTGTCTTGAGGGTGAGAGCCCGTATAAAGTTGGTGGAACTTGTAACAGAAAGAGGAATAGAGAATAGGAAGGTCCTGTCTCTTTTTAAATTTTATATAAATGGGTCCATTAATCGTAAATCGAATTTAATAACTGCCCAACAAGATGCGACTTATTCAGTTTATTACATTTCTGTAGGCAGCTCTACATGTTTCGGGTGTTGACATCCATCATCAGGAGCTCGTACAACTGATTCATGTGTATCGTATGATACACATGGATCAGTTACAACTCAACAACGAGAGTGGATGGTAGTAGATCCGGTTAATCAATACCAGAAGCTGTAATTACAGTTGTACAAGCTCCTGATGATGGGTGTCAACACCCGAAACATGTAGAGCTGCCTACAGAAATGTAATGAAACTGAATAAGTCGCATCTTGTTGGACAGTTATTAAAGTCCTGTCTCTTGTTGTCTGCAGACATCTTTATGGAGCATTTAGAGACGTGGCTTTTGAAATAATGCATCACAAACTATGGTTGTGATATGTGGATTCATTGAAATGGAATCAATGAGCACGTTATATTTTATTATTATTCTTGTCTTTAGGACCAACAAGCTCTACAAAAAATATCTACCCATACTGTCTGCTACCCTCACTTTGCATATAATTATCTACCTGACTTAAAAGCATTGTTCAGAGCCTTTACAACAAGACCTGTCTGGCTAAAGTGATGGTCTCAGTCAATCTTCTGCCCAGTGGTTTGTTCATTTAATTCTTAACAGTTTCAAGGGAAGATGTCATCCAGAAGCTGATGTGAAACTAAAATGTATTGGGAAAAGTTACAGTGTTACTATAGTCATCAGAACAAACATCTGGTTAGCTGGTCAGTTATGAGAACCAGATTAGAGGGAGATCTGCAACAGAGTGCTCACTCTATCTATAGTCTACCTGGTGAATGTGGCATTCATTGACTGTGGTACACAGACCTCTAGCCATATGGCACCAGGAACATAGGCACATCTTCAGAGACCATTGTCTGGAGTAAATCTAAGCTGGACCTTGATGCTCTTGAAACATTTCTTCAGACAGATTGGAGTGAAGTTCTGCAAATTGAAACTAGTGAGAAGTATAAGAAGTAATGGGAATTTACTTGTGTGGTGTGCTTAAAAAAACCTGATTGGCCAATTTTGTTTTTAAATTTTGTCCATAAGTGTTCCTGTTGTCAATGGGGAGGTTTGCATGTTGAAGGAAAGGCTGTTAGAATCTGATAGGTTCATTGACGATTACATTTATTAATTTCTTTAGTGAATTCCATTTTCTTCCCCAGATGATGTTCGTACTGGTAGACTGGTGATGGATAGCACATAGGTTTAGAGTGTATTCTGCATCAATGCTTTTGCTGTAGGTAGTTGGTTTGTGTGGGTTTTACTTTCAACTTCTGTTCAGTTGTAGTTTAATGTCTTTGTGGGTGTTTGTTCAAATTTGATTGCATATGTTCTTGTTGTTTCACATTGACATGACCTTATCTTAGCTATGTATATAGCGGCAGGCAATTGACAGAGGCCAGCAAGTAGTTGGGAGCAACAGTTTCTGTTGGACTGACCCCTCCACCTGATGGAGGTAGATCAAGTTTCTGAACTGTGTTGTGTTTGAAATATAGACATTGGGCTTGTCCAGGAACCATGTAATAGTAAGTGAAATATATCATTTTTAGAAACCCTTAGAAGTGCTAAATCAGAATAACTGGAATTTTACCTTATTAATTGTATTAATTAATTAATTAATTAATACAATTTTCAGTCTGTCTTACAACAGGTTCATATCCTCTTCCAAAGCCAGTTCTCCACAGTGTGTTATCTAGGGCTTCCTCTTCCAATTTCCAATATCCTCTTGCTTCCTTAAGGTGATACAGTAGCTGCTTTCATCTTCTTCCTCATCTCCCTGTCTGTTCTATCCTTACCTCTTTCTTCCTTCAATAATGTGTTTTTAGAAGGCAGTTTATATGCAAGCTGTGACCAATCCAGTTAGTCTTCGCCTGTGTTATTGTATGTAGAGTATTTATCTCCTCCTTGAATCTATGTAATACTTCAGCAGCTCTCCCACAATTTGTCCAACTGGTATCCACCCTTCTCCAGCACCACATTTCAGAACATGCCAGATATTTCTGATCTACTTTCTAAATTGTCCAAGTTTCAGCACCATACAAAGCCATTCTCCATTTGCACCACTTTACTATTTTCTTCCTTAAATTTAAGTTTAATTTGTTGGTGAAAAAAAGCCTTCTTCTTGTTGATTGCTGCTTTTGCCATAGTAATCCTGGATTTAAGTTTGCATGCACAGTTTGCATCATTTGTTATCCTGCAACCCCAATTAGTTTACACATTCCCACATTCTCCCATTGTTTTTGATCTGTCATAATCTGTACTGGGGATGGTTGCCTTGAGATTCTCATGACTTTAGTTTTTTCCACATTCATTTCCACTCCATAGCATCTTCCAGTTTCAGTTAGTCTGTCAGTCATACCCTTTACCTTATATCTTAAATTAATTAAATGGAAAAAGGAGGGGGATACAACATGGTTGTTGTCTTCTAATGTAGATAGGGACCCATGTGTCAGAAACTTGCATTGTCTGTCTTCGCTTCTTCTCACTGAAGATAGAAGTGTCTGGCCCTTCTGAACATTGGTACATGTCTAACAAACTGCATGAGTCTCATCTCAGAACACAGTAATCTCTGTAGTCTGCAGTGGGAACCTCAGATTTCACAGGGACAGATTTATTAAGCTAGTGTATGTGTCTCATGATTATGCTCACGAAATGTTTGATCCATTCTCTTACTTTTAAGCTGTAATGTGCAAACTGCAGAAATCAAGCTGAATAGTAAGATAGGAGCAAGGGAGTGATAGGTGGTAGAACAGTAGTCAGACATTTCTACAGTCATAGTATCAATACAGCAGAAAGTAAGCATATTATTCATTCCTTTGCCATGTGCAGAATGTGTCGATTCCTTGCCGTTCTCAGGAGCTTCTTCCATTCGTCTCTGTTATGTACTTTTTCCTGCCACCCTTTTCCACCCACTATTCATCCATCCTCTCTCACCTCATCTTGCCATCTATTTCATGGTCTACCTCTCAATCTTGTTGTTCCCAAATTCATATGTAATACTCTTTTGGGAATTCTGTTTTCATCCACTCTCTGTACATTCCCGAACCAACATAATCTATTTAACCTTATTGTATTTATTATAGTAGGTTTTTTAACTCTTGCATAAATTTCTTTATTGGTTAATATCCTCCAATTTTCTTTTTCATTGTCATATACTGGGCCTAAAATTCTTCCATACACTTTCCTTTAAAAAATGTGCAATTGCTTTCTATCTCTCTGTGTTAGTGTCCCAGTTTCTGATGCATATGTTAACGTTTTGTCTATTGTTGTGTTCTTTAGTCTTAATTTTAGTTTCTTTGAAATGTTTTTAGTTTTAAACAATTTTGTAACATAAAATATGTTGTGTTAGCATTTTTTATTCTTTCTTACAAGTCTATTTGGTTATTGTTATCTTCATTAAGTATAACTCCTAAATATTTAAAATTTTCCACTTTTTCAAATTTGTAATTTTTATTTTCAAATGTTCTGTTTTATTTTTCTTTAAACTCTTTTTCCTTTCCACTATCATATACTTTGTCATTTCTTGGTTTATCTGTTGTCCGAACATTATGGCAATGTTTTCCATTTCTACAAAAAGTTTTCTTATTTCTATTTCATTTTTCGCAATTAATGCAATGTCATCTGCACATGCTAATATATTCATTTGTTCTTTACCAATCGTTATACGACAAGGAACCCTTTTTGTACTTTGTATCACTTTTTGTAATGCAAAATTAAATAATGTTGGTGATAAAGGGTCACCCTGTTTCATGGCTGTTTTATTTTTTTTAAAAAAAAAATATGACCATGTTCCGTCAATTCTAATCACACTTCTTGTCTCCTGTACACATGTTTTACATATATTTATTAGTTAAGTAGGAATTTTAAATTCTTTCATACATTTCCATAGTGTATCTCTATGTATAGAGTCATATGCCTTTTGGAAATCAAGTAAGAATATGTTGACAGAACTATGCATATTGTGTAGTGCTGTTTACACAACCATGCTGAAAGTGTGTGTGTTGCGCAGTATGGGAGGTGGTGAGTGCTGCTATTGATGTGTGCATTCTTTTACTACATTTCTGAAATGTTGTTATTTAGTCAGTAAAGTTGTTGTTTAAGGCATGTTTAATTGTGCTGTATTAACTAACAGAGCCTTTGTTGCTGGATGGGATGCATAAATAGTAAGGATGATCATGGTGCTAGCCACAACTGGTGATGTGGGAGGTGCTGGGGAGGAAATAGCCTCTATCTTGGCATGGTATCATCATGCATATTATAACCATTATAGTTAAAGTTTTATGAAGTGTTAAATTTATGCATTTGGTAGATAGGATGGTTTTGTTTAAGATTTAGTAACTTTAATTTGGGTGGAATGGCAATTGTAATGGATTTGTATAGTGGCTTAAAGGGATAGGGAGAGAGATAGAGGGGGGAAGGGAGGGAGAGAGAGAGAGACCAGTAAGACATGAGCAGATTGTGCTAGTTGTAATGAGGGAACAGCATTGCGTGTGCCAATAGAAAACAAAGTATTTCAAATTTTTACTGTTGATTCTGTTAGAGAGTGGAGGGATTTAACAGTTAGCCAGTTGGGAAAAGTAAGAATATCGAAGGGGAGATGGATTTGAACTGTGTGAGTTTGAAATATTAACATAAGCAAGTAGTCTGTTTTCTACCTAGGATGTGATAAGTCATGTTTAAATTATGCTGAGGCTAATAGTGCATAGATTTTCAATGGCGCGTCCATACACACAGACATCTGTAAACTTAAATAATCTGATGATATAATACAAAGAATATTTTATGGTGTACAGTTATTTATTCCTGTTTTGCTACTTACAACACTTAAATTCTCTGAGATTAGGACATGTGAAACGACTGATGAGCTAGGTTGGGTTATAATGTGCAGATGCTGAGAAAAACAATGAAGAACCATGCTTGGATAGCGAGTCCGCCGACCTGTCACGTGTCTTATTGTTCATGTTGATGATGCAGAAGGTTGATACTGATGTGATTTTATTTATTGTGCAGAACTCAAAGAGGCAAAGCTGCGCAAGAAGCAGTTGCAGAGACAGTTGAAGGCAGAAGAGCAACTTGCTAATGCTGCTCGTACCTGGAACAGTGAGATTCTACCAAATTGGGATGTGATGTAAGCGGATTGCAAACAGACCCATTCTCGACTCTTTACTTTAACGTATCTGAGCCATAAGAAACATGATGAACTATCCTGCATGAATGAGCACATGAAATGTATGTATTTATTGGAATGGGAATGGGAATGGTAGTCTATAGGTCACTACAATAATATCCATTGTCATGCTTTTCGGAGTGTCTCTTCAACACTTCAGCCCATTGCTCCAATCATTAACATATAATTCTGTAAATGTAAACTAAGCCCTCAGTCTGCTATTTAAATGGTGCTCAATCTTTTTCCCTTGTAGTATTTAAATCTGGCTTCATGTCTTATTTTCGATTACGTCTAGAAAATACAAGGTGAGACCCAAAAGTTTTTAGACAACTGTTATAAAACACAGATAACTTCTTATATGCACATGATTTATTTTTATTCTTCAAAATACATTCTCCTTGATCAATACATTTGTTTGCATGTTCCTTCAACTTCTTCATGCCCTCCAGAAAAGCAGTTTTTGAAATGTTAAGCTCCCTTGTTACTGCACACTGGATTTCTTCCACTGTTTGAAAATGCCACCCTTTTAAGGAAAATTTTAACTTGGGGAAGAAAACGTAGTCGGCAGGTGCAAGATCTGGCGAGTAAGGTGGGTGGTGGAGAACAGCAACGTTCCTGTTCGCCAGAAACTTCTTTACAGTTGCATTGTTATGAGATGGTGCATTATCATGAAAAAGGAACCACTCACTGGATTGGAATTTGGCTGTTCTAACTCATCGAATTCTCTTCAGTAGCTGATCCAAAACACCCACGTAGAATTCTGCATTTACTTTCTGCGCTTCAGGGACAAACTGTCGATGAATTACACCTTCTGTGTCGAAAAAAACAATTAACATCATCTCGAAAAAAAATTAACATCATCTTCACTCGCGATTTTTTAAATTGCAGTTTCTTTGGTTTTGGAGAGTTTTTTCCCACCCACTATGCACTCTGCCGTTTGGTGGCCGGATCATAGGCAAAACGCCATGTTTCGTCACCGGTAATGATATTTTCCCAAAAACGTTCGTCTTGTCCCATTAAAAGAAGATCCTGGCAGTGAACAACGCGTTCCTGTTTCTGCTCTGTGGTCAAGGCATGAGGAACAAATCTCGCGCAGATCTTTCTTTTTCCCAAGTCTTCGGTTACAATCCGGCGAACTGTCTCCTCACGAATATTCAAACGATCTGCAATCACTTGGAGAGTGGCATGATGGTCTTCTGTCAGCAGACAATGAACAGATTCCACGTTTTCGTCTGTTCTGGCAGTCGAAGGATGACCACTTCTGGCATCATCCTTCACGTCCTCCCTTCTGTCTCGAAAGTGAGCATACCACCGGTACACATTAGCACAACTCATGGCAGTGCTACTGTAAGCCTTATTAATCAGTTTGATCATTTCCACAGCACTTTTACCAGCTTTAACACAACATTTAATTGCCACTCTCTGCTCCTCCATGACGCCGATGACAAGGCAAGAAATCTTCACTTGCAAAACGAGTTCATATTCACAGACCACTGAACAAAAACCATTGAAGCCTGGTCACGTGTTACATGAAGCATAGTACTACATAGTTACGGTGTCGGCCGCTAGATGTAATGCTCAGTACTCTTTTAAAACAACTCATCTAAAATCTTTTGGGTCGCACCTTGTATAACACAACTTGAGAACTATAAGACATAATAGCTTGAAGTTTTCAATGCAGTTTACTGGTACTCTGCTCATTGTTGTACCATGTTTATGTTGAAGATTGGATTACATAATTGTTTATGATTTTCCCATAATCTCTTATTTCTCTCCGCTTGCACAGAAGGTTTAGTTTGACGTATTTATTTAATGCGGTTGAGGGTTATGTTATTTGGGAAATGTGTTTAACAAGACTATAACACTGCACCATAATGACAGTAAATATGCTGTTACTGTCAGTACTCAGTCTACAATACAAAAGTACTCTTGGCCTCTAACTGAAAATATGAACTACTGATTCACCTTTCATTCCAGTTGGAACACTTTCCACAGTGGTTACCGTATCACTGTATTAGGGCTTCAGCTGTTGGAGTGATTTTAGAAGTCAGCTGGGTGTGAAACAGTTTGAAACGGGCCTCCATGCACAGGACTTGCAGTCTGGACACCAATAAATTGAGTCCTTCTGTCTGTCAGTGATAAGCATACAGCACACCTTCTGTCTGTCAGTGATAAGCATACAGCACACATTCTATGGTATTGTGCTTCCCCATCCCCCCATCCACCTTCTGTAGGGCAGATCACTTCAGTAAAGTGCCTTCCTAAAATTCTTTCTGATGGTTGGTTTGTTGATGGTCCACCTGGTCCAGCAGGACTTGTAGGTGATGTGTGAGAATGAGGGATTTTATCACATCCAACCTGTAGGTCAGATGGTGTGTTTTGTTTCTGTTTTGTACCACAAATTTGTTATGACCTTCTACATTTAGCAACCTCTTGAAAATTTTTGTGTACTGTTTCTTTGCTTATTTTATTTGCAGTAGGTATTGTTGATCCATTTTTTCTGCCGAATACAAGTATATCTGTGTGATAAATGCTTCTAAAAGGGAAATAACAATAATGTCTATTATATTTAAAATGGTAGAAAATAAAATAATTCTGACTTTGACTAGGATTCAATCCCATGATCTTGCACATGAATCAAGCATGCTAGCCCATGGGCAACTTTGCATGTCATGTCATGTTATATTATAAATTTATGCTGCCTAACTATAGCATTAGCAGCACAATAATGGTATGGTTGGCAGTATGTACAGTGGCAACATTGTGCTGTGTGAGTGGTTTAGGTTCTCCTGAAACTCAAAGTGAAGAATGCTTTCATATAGGATGTGAAACTGGAGAAATGGGGTGCAGTAGAAACAGACCTCTTTAACCCTGGAGATAGTGGCAGTAAGTTAATCTCAAGTGTCAGTAAATTCCTTCCAGTTTACATGCTGTCATATCCCAGGAGACAGCTTTGTAAATAGGCTTTCTGAGTTTTGTTAGAACTCCTTCTTTGTAAGTCATGTTCCTGGTACACTAGTGATTGGCGGATTGAATCATTTCATGTAATTTCAACAGGAAAATGTCCCGCAAGGCGCGTGACTTGTGGTGGCAGGGTATACCTCCATCTGTGCGAGGCAAGGTGTGGAAGTTGGCGATAGGAAATGACCTGAATGTAACACACCAGCTGTATAGCATCTGTCTTGCTCGTGCTCAAGAAAGGATGAACGCAGCCGATTCTCTGGAAACTGGGGAGGCAGCAGCAGCAATTCGAACTGGAGACAGTGTGAACAAGGAGGCCAGCATGGAACTGATTCAGCTGGACATATCTAGAACATTCCCACACCTCTGTA
>Ga0123353_10015926_pt1 | contig 10960 bp, 9 predicted proteins | sample TergutLab28metaG_3_FD_92763 | JGI IMG/M metagenome (GOLD analysis project Ga0123353, IMG submission 92763) | Labiotermes labralis P3 segment gut microbial communities from Petit-Saut dam, French Guiana - Lab288 P3 | ecosystem: Host-associated > Arthropoda: Insects > Digestive system > Gut ... | reverse complement strand
TCAGATGAACACAAAAGTATTCCACGCAATTTATTTAAGGTGTATGTATTTTATTGGTGTGGAAAACTATGAAGCTTTTCCAAAACAGAAAAGAGATCTGCACCAAAACAGCGTCCGAAACATTGTTTTAGACTCTGTACTCGTGAAAAAGTTACTCAACATTTTGTAAAAGAATTACGCTAAATAACATACCCAAGATCAGTGTACACCTCACATAAAACATACTACATTTCTCCTACAAAACCAACCGATTAATGATGTTAAGGAAAAGAGTTGCTGTTTATTCTGAGAATCATGTCAACCATGCGTATAAATACAGTGTGCAACCAAAAAGCAAATAATTCTAAATGTTCAGGTAAATGGTGCTTATAATTACCACTCTATTCCGAGTGTTAACAGATGTCTGCCAATAGACACTGGGTGCATTATTTTTTTGTCGTGAATCATCTTTACGACATGAATTTCTTCAGAATGCTCAATATGAAAATTTCCGATATTACTTTATGTTACAGGAGGATAGGACTACAGAGTTTTTCCTCCGAATCGAAGATATAAAAGTGCAGGCTATTCAGTCAAAACAATGCTTTACTATTTAATAAATCAGCTACACAGCTACTGTTTTTAGCCATCATCTTATATTCAGTGGGTCAAAACATTATTTTATATAGCGCCTAATTTTGTAACTAAAGACCCTACAGCGATTAGGATTCCATCACGGGTGTTCGTCGCCGACAGATTTTCCAAGGCAAAATGCTGGTTGCAATAAACTTAAAAATGATCGCAAGATAGAAATAATTTTGACATGATGGCCGAGAACACAGGTTACGACTTGGTGTCAACAAGGAACACAAAACATTTTCCCACGATTATATACATGCTTCAATTCTGTGGGGAAACAAAGTGAAATGTTAGTGGGTTTGACAATACATCTAAAGTACTTTCATTACAAACGAAAATAAGGAACCCAAAACACAAACACTGAAAACTTATTCTGTGACCGATCGTGGTAAATGGCGTGACTCGCGTTTGTTTTAAACACAGATCAGGCCAAATGCCTTTATTTGCAAAGGTGTAAAAAAATAAAAATACTGAAGGCTAGCCTTACCCGACTCGAAGACAACTTCACTGATCATGATCCAACGGGCTGCGAAGTAAAGCTGAACTTTCACGAAACGGCCGAAACGTCCGTGCAGGTTGATGGAAACATTTCGTGCATTCTCCAGCACTATATCAGGCATGTATGTGTAGACCAGTGGCCTTCCATTGTAGTACTCTCCACCCACGCTGAACAGTACCTTTGCTTTAGCAAACACCTGTTAACGCAGTTCAACACACACTTCACTTCTACAAGATTATTTGATTATTTAACTTTCCTATTCCAACTTTATGAATTATGTACCATGGGTTTAAAAGTTTCTCAACCACATTAATCCCGCGAAGCACAACATTTAAATAATATATGACATTCAATTTATTCCTCGAAGAAAACGCATTATATATATAACTATTAATGCATTTTAGGGTTATATTCGATGTTTACTTTGAGAAATATTTGAAGTACACAGAACTGTGGGGGACTTAAAGGGTTTAAATAGCACTTTGAGATTATATTTAAGGTTGTAATTTAATTTATGTACGGGTTCAGTATAAGGAATTATTATTTTCAATGACTATATCCAATTTATGTGTAGAAACAAGACAGGCGTACATACTTACGTGTTGTATCAGTAAATACCTGTCAAATATGTTTCATATGTTTCCCCACGGACGCCATGTTTAGTTTCAAACTTTGGTGCGTCATATAACATAACTGGCTAACGTAGGTTAAAATATGAATTACTAGTCCTTTCATATTGTGGACTGCTGAATTACGACACCATATATTGTGGTACGTGGTTACCAGAATTAAGAGTGAATATGCCTCCTCCATCTGTATGGTCCAAGTTATACGCAGCAGGAGAAAGCATTATGGTTTCTGACCAAACGGCGTTAAACCTCTAGGATTATAACAATATGGCACTGAAGATTCCGTAATCTGAGATTTATTGTAAGTCATTTGGTGAATGATTCCCTACATTTCTGAAGCATTGAATTCATTCTCGATCGACAAATAGATCAAACCGAAAGCTTGGCTTAATCCACTTCACTCAGCGTCACATCCCAGAATAGCTGAACCTGTAATAACTTCTCTGTGAAAACCTCAAAACTCTGACAAACTGCTGGGAAAATGTCAACTGTTTTCAATATTTCTTTCACTGTCAACAATGCCACTGCAGACATTGTAAGTTATGTAATATGTACGCGTATTTTTACAAACTAGGCAAGTCAACTGGGAGTTCTGACGTTGGTAAGCACAGTGTCCACGGAAAATAATGAGACTGCTTTTTGAACGCCCTGCAAACATATTAGCACAATAGTTTTCATTGCTGGAGTGTGCTCCTCTCGACGAGCACACTCTTTTCTCCATAGCCTCAACAGTTGTCGTTCTATCGCCGTCGAAATAAGGGTGTGTTTGTTTCGCGCGTCAAATGTTTTGAAGGTGATTAAATCTGATTTTAAACCGGGGAAAACTGTCACGGAAGTATACCAATACTTGAAAACTTTTGTGGTGATGACTGAAACGCGCACGAGTCTTCTGATAGTTTGAGCGTTTTCAAGAAGGCAGGGAATTACTGGAAAATCATTCTCGTCCTAGCCGGTCAGTATTCGCTCGGTCCAAAGATAATACGGAGAAAACTTGCGCCATAGGCAAATAACCATTAGGTCACTCGCTGAACGTCTTGGAGTCGGCAAGGAAGCGACCAGGAAAATTTTGGAAATGTATGTGCAGAGAAGGAAGACTTCTTCGAGGTTTGAGCCTGACTCATTAACGGATGAACAGACACAGCATCGGATTGAATGTTGTCGCAGGTTCGTTGCGTTTGCTGATCAAGATCGTGAAGTGCTGTAAAGAATTGTGATCGGTGATGAATGTTGACGTTTTTCAATTCGAAACTGGAAAGAAACGACAAAGCACAGAATGACGTGGAAAGAATTCTCCCCGGTGGAAGAAAGCAGGTTGCTAAAATCGCGTCTCAAGATCATGTAGCTCAATTTATTTCGATGTTGCTGGAATTATACACAGGTAGTTTGTTCTTGAAGACACAACAGTGAACAGTCACTATCATTTTGGGGTGATTGAAAGTCTATACGCGCGCATGCGCCGTGTCATAAAACTGGCACTTCCAAAACACAGGTGGCTGCTGTTGCATGACAACGCACCCGCTCACTGCACGTTGAATGTGAAGCAATTTCTAGCTTCCAAATCGATCTGCGTGAACCACCTTCCCCCATACTCGCCAGATTTGGCACCGGCAGACTTTATTCTCTTTCAGAAGGTGAAACTGGCCCTAAAAGCATAGCGATTCAGCGACATTAGCAAAACCCATCGTGGTGTGACCGAGCTACTGACAGGGCTTCCTTTCGAGGATTTCGAGCGCGCTTTCGACGACCTGTATAAACGATCTCAACGTTGTGCGAAGTTGGGGACGATTATATTTAAAGTCTGTAATAAAAACTTCTATATATACACATTCTTCCTTTTTTTTTTCGTAATAAATGCAGTCTCATATTTACCGGGGAATGTATATTATATTTAGGCCAACTGATTTCTGAAATATATATGCATGGCTGGAATTCTGAACAAAAGAATGTTCAGAAATTATGTCAGTTGCTGTCTTCACGTAATAATTAGTGACATTGCTACTCAGTTGGTATGTTAGAAAGAGCTATTCTAAATCATTGAAAACCAGTTCATCAGTCCCAGTATGTCCCTCCCCATCACCATTACAGCTGAGCGCGGAAACATCGAATTTCCGAAATGTCGTGGCTGTTCATAATTCTATGCCATTAGCGAAGTCTAGAAACCAAATAACCGTACATGATGTATGTGTTTTGATAACACTCTGGAAGTTAAATTGAAAGATAAACGCTTTTAGGCCTTCCTGAAAGCTTAACTAATCGCGTAAATCTTGGAACTTCTGAAAAACTTCAGCGTTACCTCATAAGTTTCTGTCTGTTACACTATGATTTACAGAGGCTGCGTCTTGTAATTCTGCATTATTTTCGATGAATGCGGTGCATTATGGAGACAGTCACAGTCTTCATTGTTCTTCGTTTTTGTTATTATGGGTTACCTAAAAATATGACCTTGCGATTAACAAGGTAGGGAATAGCGCTCCAAGAGAATCAGCGTACATTAATATAAAGAGATATACGTGTATTTTGGACATTACGAGTGGCCAGGAACTTTATTGCTATGTACCTGCCATAATTTGAAGTTCTAATTTGGACATATGAACATTTACACTTCCAAATAAGAACTGGATAAACATTAATGTGAATTTTGTTACGTAACAGGCGTATTTCGTTACGCGTACATTGTAGACATTTGCAGAATACACAGTTTCAATATTACTAATTGCAAACGGACACCAGCCGTATTGTGTAACGCTACAAGCCAAAGTATGCTTGTATTTTATTACAGAGAGTCACTTCATGTCCATGTTGGATGGATGAATACAGACATGTGTTGCTCTTACTTTGAAGCATGGAATTACTTCATAATCCAAATGAACACAATAAAAGCCCTTTTAATAGCATCAACATAAAAGGGCCATTAGTGGTAACACGAGTTCATAATTACCCTGCTTCAATTATGTGTCACAATTTAAATTATACGTAAAGGCATTTAGCGCTTTAATACAGGCCAGTCAGCAATGCTATGGCCGAAATTATGAGCATGCGTAAGTCAAACTGGACTACAGACAATTTTGTATTGCATGTTCCTTGGCATTCCCGAAATTAATTTATTTCACTCGCAAGCTGGCGTGGTAGTGATGCATCAGACTTGTGCTTGGAAAGTGCGAAGCTCTAATCTCAGGCAAGGCACCGACTATCCTGAGTGCAATTACACGTGTTTTCCTCTGTGCTTCCCGGCAGATGCTGGGAATGTATACCTACATGATCACACGCTCCTTAAAAATTCTTCCTAATTCATTACTGATCAATAATTATACAATTTCGACGCCATATAGTGTATGAGACTCAACTCTGTAAAATAAACCCGCTCTAAGTTCATCCCAGAACACTGGAAGTGCCATACTTAAAAAAAATGAAGTGTAGATTATGCAAAACAGAAAAATCTACGGACTTTCGCAACTGCATGCAGGTCTCATCATAACTATAACTTCGTACTTCTATAACTTAAGCTTTAAGCCATGTATTAATTACTGAATATCTGACGGAGTTTTATTCAATTGAGGAGTAAAGTGTCGGTCAGGATAGTGGATAACCCGACAGAAATTGCAACCAGTCTCTTCCTTAATGTAAGTCAGAAGCATTACCCCTTCAGCCAGCCAGTGTTTATTTAATGTGACACTTTTATCCTCCATCTTGCTACATTACCTGGACATTCTTCGTGAAGAAATTATTGGTAAATATGCGAAGCGAGCTGAAATTGCGAATCTGATCAAACTCGAAGATCATCTCCACAAAGTGGTTAGGGAAGGAGTCGTTTCTCCAAGCCACCCAGCCGTTTCCTGCAGCCAAAAAACCAAATATTAACGCATGAAATTCAAGCCTTTCTTGTACACAAAATTGAGTATGTCACTTGTCCTCCAATCTGCAGCTATAGAACAGGATGTATTGACATAATAATCGATACCTGAAAAGAAAGAAATATTTTCGTTCATTCCTATACTGCGTCATAACAAAGTAACAGATCTGATCGTAAGGGTTGCCTGTATTTATGCTTCCTTAAAAGCAACAAGACAGGCAATGTAAATACAAAGGTAACATTATGTCGCAATAAGTATTACATATTCTGAGTGTGTCTGTAGCCTTAGTAAGCCAGCGTACAATGAGCATGTACCGTACTATATTGTCATCTGTGGCCTGTCGGACAACCTTATTTATCCACATTATCTCACGATTTTCGACAAGAAAAAGGCATTGAAAATAAACTATGTTTTGATTTTTTCTACAAATGCTGTCCCCAAAATTTCTCATTACAAGAAGAATTCACCGAGATATTATCGTAAATATACATAGATCCTTTTGCAAAGTGCCCATTATTCTTGTCATATTGTGAAGAAACTTGAAGTTTCTCGATATATTTTTTCGAAAAATACTCAAAGATCAAATCAAATCCGTCCAGAGGCAGCTGAGTTGTATCATGAGGACGGACAGACGGACATGATGAAGCTAACAGACGCTTCTCGCAATTTTGCGAAAGGGCTTAAAAATAAAAGAAAAACTACTGTATGTCACTGGGTGCCTTCAATCCACACATAATCTAGACCGCGATATTCTGGGAAGTGATGCAGCCTGTTTTGGTAGCAATTTGCCGACGTTTCTTTGGAAGGAACTGCCTCGATATATCTAAATATGGATGTAGTAATTAACTTCCTCGAAAACATCCGTATGTTTCTTCACCATTACACGGCGTCATAACACAGTACACAGTAATTTTCATAGTTACTTCCCTGAGGACCTCATATCTCACAGGCAACATGCTTCTGCCGCTCATGAGCGCATAAGGCAGATAGGGATACTCCTTTCCACGGAAGAATAGAAAGAAACCTATTCTGCATCCCGAAAAGTTGAATTTTGTGAGATTTAATTTCTTCACAGCGCGAAAAACATGGTATAGTTGCAGGGACAGAAAAGTATACGAATCTGTAAGCCAGCCAATGGAAGGCGGTGGAACTGGCGGAGCTAAAACACTGCAACGAAGAGGACAAGGAATGGTATAATTCAAGAGTAAAAGAGAAAAATAAGTACTTATCGAGGAAATATGAATTGGGCTGATCAGGCGGTGGATGATGTCGGCGGGATAATTAAAACACCACGGAGAGTGTAAAGTAGATCGGTTCATCGTGTCACGCCTGTGCGATGGTTCCGACGGTTATTTACTTATTTATCACCGTGAAGGCCCAACTGACCCTCCCCAGACCAGTTTATGTGGGACTTGTGGTGAAAAAACTGGCAGTGGGACAGGTTTCTCTCTAAGTACTTTGGGTTTCCGTTGTCATTATCATTCATCAACTAATTTACTCACTCATTAATTAATTAATTCATGTCCAAACGACTCTACACACCCTCCATTTTAGAAACCAATAGCATCGTTAAGAAACACACTCTTGCATTGTGTTCTGTGAGGAAGCAACTAAATCACCAGGTTTCTCCAAAGCTTTGTTAATTTCTATCTAACTAACTATCGCAGAAGACAGTGATTTCACGTCGAATGATAGCAGATAATGGACAAGGTCTAGAAAGTGGAAATGCTAGAGTTATCATTGTTGCAACGTGTTGCAAACGCTGGCCAATAATCCTGTTATAACAGTTCGAATTCCTATGTAAATGTTGGATCGTGTAAAAATGTATACATTGAAGTCACTGGTTCCACTTCCTGAGGGCGAGTATTTATAATTCGTTATTCACGTCTCGCTCAACTATGCAATTGATTTTCCACTTGACTGGTTCGCCACTGTGTGGTCAAAAATGATCGATCGTACACACGCCAAAGCGCCCCGGGAATGTTGGCGGAGCTACCTATGTCGAATGTTTTGATGCCCAACTCTGGGGGAGACACATGCAAGTTCTGATGCGCGAGTAATACACGTTCTCTCTAGTAACGCGGCAATGAGTAACATCCGTTTGACTGACGACAGAAGTACAGCAGTTTCTCGCCAACTGAGGAGATATCACTCCAATTAACGCGGCTGGCATTACAGACTCTGTCCAGATGAAGTAAAGTGTGTGTGTGTGTGTGTGCATGTCACGAAGAGATAAGGAGGAATATCGGTACACTCGACACTTTCTGAACCTCGTGGCCAGCAGGGGTTCTGTGGTCAGTTTCATTTCCAGGCCGTCTTACACTGGTACACATTAAATAGGTTGCTTGGTGGACCCCAGAGCCGGTTGCGACGCTTTGGATAAAGGAAAAATTCATTGCCCCTGTCGGAAAATAAACCACGACTTCTCGGACGCCCAACTTTGAGCCTAGTCACTATACCAGTTAAGTTACATCGGCTTCATGTTTTTGGAAATGTATGCCTAAATGCGAATTTGTATGTCATTTCCTTGGCAGAGAATCTGTATTACAGTTTCGCGTGCATAGACTCCAGACCTCTGCTTATTAACTGCAGCTTCTGCTTATGATTTATTGCCGTTTTCGTCGTACCCATTTGTCACTACGTACGGCGGTAAGGCAGTGCTTTTTATCGTCATGTCGACAGTCATGAATGTCCTTACCAATCACGCAGATCAAGGGTGAAAAAAAAATATCAGCGCCTGTGTGGGAGAACCAGTTTATTGAGGTGATTTTTAAGTTATCAGTTTGCTAATTATTAGCAGTAATCGGGGTAGGTACATGTGTTTCAGTCACTACGTTTGGTGTAAAAATTCATATTACGTTAAATGAAATCCAAGGCGTAGCACCACGTTAAAATAAGAAAGCTTTCTTACATGCGATGATAATTTCACGGCTTTGAATACACAGGCTAAATTGGGACATTTCGGAAAGTAACAATGTTTAATATTGTTGGTGGTAGGTACAATTTCACAACATCACACACTGCTACTTGCCAGAATAATATACTTCAACAAAAGTCCATACTGCTTTACAAAAAGTTTGCACATACCCACCAATCGGTAACTTCCTATACTAGTATCTCAGGTAAGTTTGATTTCCAATCGGCCACCAATTCCTCTGGCTGAAATCATTTACAATTATGTGTACCGTAATACATTTTGTGTGTATTTTTTGCTGAATGCCATGCAATCTGTAGGTACCGTATATTTCGTAATTTCTTAATTAGATCACCATAATGGAATTAAATGAAAGACACAAAGCAAGAACACCTTCTTATGTAGTTTTCCTATCAGTACCACATTTTTTATGTCCTTTTGAGTGGAAAAATGCAATCCAGCTTTTCGTTCGCAACATTTCTGGGTTTCATCTAAACTCCCTATTTAATGGGTACTGGCGCCTCCCCCTTCCGGAAAAGTTAAAAATTCGTTGTGTTATTCCTCACGTCCCCCGTATGTCTTCACATCGTGGTGTTTAAATAAATACAGCGACAACTTCGTCCACACCGTCCTACAATGACTTTCAACTTCATACAGGAATTGCAAAAATTTGCATTTTTATCAAATACTATTACTTACTTAATTGCTTACTCCATGGAGCAGAGTCTTTCTTGTTTGTAAACAATATGAGATCCCATAATGTGCGTACTCACTGAATGGACCATGTCCGTATATCAAGTATTGGTCTGAAGATGGTTCACTAGAACCGAAACATGTTGCCAACTATGTATTAATGACTATATATGTGTTGTGTTTGACAGAATTAATTATATACGTTCTAGAGAAACTAACCGGTTTTCAGCTAGTCCAGAAATTCTCGCATTTTATGGAACCCGAAGGATCATTACTGCATTCACAAGTGCCCGCCACCTGTCCCTATCCTGAGCCAGCTCGATCCAGGCCATACTCCCACATTCCACTTCCTGCAGATCCATCTTATTATCATCCCATCTATGCTTGGGACTCCCAAGTGGTCTCTTGCACTCAGGTTTCCCCACCAAAACCCTGTATATGCCTCTCCTCTACCCCATACGCGCTACACGCCCCTCCCATCTCATTCTTCTCGATCTTATCACCCGAAAAATATTGGATGACGAGTACAGAACATTAAGCTCCTCATTATGTAGTTTTCTCCACTCCTCTGTCACCTCGTCCCTCTTAGGCCCAAATATTCTCCTCAACACCCTATTCTCTAATACCCTCAGCCTACGTTCCTCCCTCAATGTGAGCGACCAAGTTTCACACCCATACAAAGCAACAGCAAAATAATTGTTCTGTATATCTTAATCTTTAAATTTTTGGATAGCAAATTGGAAGACAAAAGATTCTGCACCGAACAACAGCAAGCATTCCCTAACTTCAATGTGCTCTTAATTTCTTCCTGAATAGAATTTTGATATGTTAAGGCTGCTCCAAAAATTTGAACTCTTCCACCCCTTCAGGGGAACTATTATCAATCCTCACACTGTGACTTCGTCCTGCACTCTGATCTCGAGACATGGCCATGTACTTAGTTTTATCGGCATTTATTTCTAGTCCAGTCTCCTTACTAGCCACTATCAAAGCTTTTGCATTTTCATTTACAGTATGTACGCTTCCTCCCAGTACGTGTATATTAACATCATCAGCATAAACCAGAAGCTGAAATGTTCCATTTAATTTTAAGCCATCGTCGTTTACCTGAACACTCCTAATGGCGTATTCTAAAGCAAAGTTTAAAAGCAATGGCGATAAGACCATCTCCTTGTTTCAAACCATTCCTAATAGAAAATATGTCAGACAAATTAATGCCTACCTGGATTTTGTTATATGTTTCAGTCAGACACATTTTTTATTAGCCTTACCAGTCTCATGCGGATACCAAAATCAATGAGAATATATACAAGACCTCCCTCCTAACTGAATCATATGGCTGCTGGTCTATAAATATCTGATGCACAGCCTCATTATATTCCCATTACTTCTCAAGTATTTTATGAATGAAGAATACATGATCAGTAGTTGACTTGTTGCGTAGAAATCCACATTCATAAGCCCAGTAATGTCCTCTGTATATGGAGTTACCCTTGACAGCAGGATTATGGATAAAGTTTTGTACGTAGTAGGAAAAACTGATACGCCCCTATAATTACTACAGTCTGTTTTATCGCCCTTCTTATAGATAGGTACAATAATCGATCACTTCCACTCCTCAGGCAATTTTTCCTTTTTCCAAACAGTAATAGTATGTTTATGGATGTCATAGTGAATTGTTATACCATCTGCTTTAATCAGTTCTGCTGGGATTTGATCACTACCTGGTGATTTGTGACTTTTTATCTTTTCAATA
>Ga0123353_10015925_pt1 | contig 10961 bp, 9 predicted proteins | sample TergutLab28metaG_3_FD_92763 | JGI IMG/M metagenome (GOLD analysis project Ga0123353, IMG submission 92763) | Labiotermes labralis P3 segment gut microbial communities from Petit-Saut dam, French Guiana - Lab288 P3 | ecosystem: Host-associated > Arthropoda: Insects > Digestive system > Gut ... | reverse complement strand
GACATCGCGTCGGATTTGTCGGGCCGTCGCGGACGAATCATGGGCCAGGACATGCTGCCGGGCAACCTGGTGGTGGTCAAAGCCCAGGCCCCGCTGGCCGAGGTGATGCAGTACAACAGCCAACTGCGTTCCGTGACGGGCGGCCAGGGCAGCTACTCGATGGAACTCAGCCACTACGAACCGGTTCCCAGCAACGTCCAGGCCCAGATCGTGGCGGCCGCCGCGAAGGCGAAGGAAGAGGAGAAAGATTAACGAATCTCTCTCAAAACAAAATGCGGACCGCACACAATGCGGTCCGCATTTCATTTTGAGAGAGATTGTTAATTGTGTCGGCCCGCCGTCGCCGAAAAACGTCTCGCAATGGCTCGGCCTGTTTGCGTTGTAGATCGTTGTGTAAGGCGCGAATGGCTGCAAGGCCCTGCCAGTTTGCGTTGTTAAACGTTCCGCACGAAAAACGATTCCTCCCTGGTCTCGCGTCGAAGTCGCCGGCACACAGCCGCAAAGCGGCGTCGTTTTTAGCCCATGGTGAGCGGTACTCCGCGAACCATGGGTAAGGATGTTTTATAACACCCAAGCCCCTAAGGGGCGTCGTACCGCAAGGCGCGCGTTGGCTGCTGAATACAGCACGACGCCCCTTGCGGGGCTTGTTGGCAAGGGAACCGCCAACCCATGGTTCGCCCGAGTACGGGCTCACCATGGGCTAAAAACGACGCCGCTTCGCGGCTGTGGGCCGCCACTTCCACGCGAGACCGGGGAGGCCGCTCTGTCATTTTCCATACCCTGCTACCACAATGCTTCTTTTCACCTATAAACGTAACATGCATCCGGCCGGGGGGACGTTTTCTTTTTTGCGGTAGTCGATATCGCTTACTTGCCGTCTTTTGGCAGGGCCTGCGTAATGGTTTGGCTGACATTCTGGTAAATATTCTGTTGCCACGCCGTATCGCTATTCCGGGAAATCGGTATGTGGTACACGTCGATTTCCTCCACACCCTTTGAAGTATCTACGGATCCGGTTCCCGCTTGCATCCATACACGTTCGTATGTCGTGACGGCTGCGTTCCAGGGGACGAGTCGAATCTTGCGAACCTCCATGGGGGATAACACTTTGGCCAGTTTCGCTTTGGTGGCGCGAGGAATGGCTGGATCACGAAAAGCCGCCATACTGATCGCGTTGATCTTGAATGCGGTCTCAAGGCAGGAAAATCCGGTGACGGCTGGAGCCATCACTTTCGGGTAAACGTCTGGGTTTGCCTCAATTTCCGAAAGCCATTTCCGCTCCGCCTCTTCAGCCGCGTGAATCGCGTCAAGAACCGTCCTGGTGTCACACAGTTCCCCCGCCACCAAAAGCACCGCAGACAACCCCCATTTGTTCCCCAACATGCTGTTCCCCACGATGAATACCTCGTTTTCGGGAGCGTCAGGTGTTTTGTGGAGTTTCAACATTACCTTAACCCTGCCATCACTCCGCGCCAAGGCGTCATCCAGCATTTTCCGGCATTCGATGGCCGCCTCGGCGGGTGGCAGGCTTTTCAGCACCTCTCGAAGCCTGGAAAACCGCCGGTTGCTGAATACGATATCCACATCAAATTGCGCGAACTTCAGGCCGCCGTTCAAAACCCCGGGTATCTCATACCATTCATCCTCGTAGATGGTTTCCTTCAACTCGTCCAAAGACTCATTCTGTAATTGACGAATACGCGCGAGGAAACGCTCATGAGGGATCGGGGGGTCGGCAGGATCGCCGAGATAGAAATAGCTGCTTTTGCCGCCTTCGACCTGCGGGTCCACATACACGCACGCGCGCCACGCCCAGTTGGCCAGCGGCAACAGGACGGCGATGCCGAGGCCGACGATGACGGAAATCATCACGATGCTTCGCAGTTTTCGCCTGGTCATTGGAGTCTCCTGTAGTTGATCCTTTTTTTGCCGCGAATTACGCGAATTACGCGAACCCACTGCGTGGGGGCTATAGAAAACATTCGCGTAATTCGCGTAATTCGCGGCAAAAAGTTTTTTACGACACCGCCAGCGTCATCGCCGCCAGGCCCAGTGGCGGGAGTTTTACGACGGCTTCGCCGTCTTTAAAAACAATTTCCGTGAGCGGTTTTGGTGTGATGTTGTCGGGGTTGTCGATGGTGTTGGTGGCGTTTTTGTCGCCGGTGAGGAGGTCGCCGTTGACGAGTTTGGTCAAGGATTTGTCCAACAGCCGGATGCGGACTTCGGCGGATTCGTCGAGGCTGCGATTGGCGAGGAAGACGTGCAGTTTGGCGTCGGCTGCGCCGTCGCCGCCACAACACTTTTCGCCGTCGAAAATCGCGGCCGTGTCGACGTAGTCGATCATCAGGCCGTCGTGTTTGCCGTCGGTTTTGGACTCGTACTGCGGGCCCCGGACCGCCGGTGTGAGGGAGACGCCCGTGCGTCGTTTGGAGAGCATTTCGAAGGCCCAGTAGATGGTCTGGCGGACCATCTTGTCGCCGTCGGTCATGATCGGCGCGATCACGTTGACGATCTGGGCGAGGTTGGCGATTTTCACCGCGTCGGCGTGGCGGAGGAAGGCCATCAGGAACCCGGCCGCCACCATCGCGTCCTCGACGTTGTACACCTCCTCCAGCAGGTGCGGCGCGAAGACCCCGCGGCCGTTGCCGTCGTTGGCGCGATACCAGACGTTCCACTCGTCAAACGCGAGCGTGACGCGTTTTTTCGACTTCCGCTGTGCCTGCACGAACCGGCAGGCGACGTCCATGTCCTGGATGTGCCGACTGATGCGGACGCCCTCGGCGAGGTAGTTGGGCGAATCGCCGTCGCGGTTGCCGACGTAGCGGTGCACGCTGAGATGGTCGACGAAATCGCCGCAGTGCTGGAGCACCGCGCGGTCCCATTCCAGGTAGGTCGGCATCCAGAACCCGCACGTTCCGCAGAGCACCGTCTCGATGGTCGGGTCCATGTCCTTCATGATCTTGGCCGCCTGCTGGGCGCGGATGGCGTATTGGTCGGCGGGCACGTGGCCGATCTGCCATTGGCCGTCCATTTCGTTGCCCAGGCACCAGAGTTTGACGCCCCACGGGTCGCGTCGGCCGTTGGAGGCCCGCAGGTTGCTCCACTTCGCGCCGACCGGCGAGTTGCAGTAGTCCACCCACGCCCCGGCCTCCTCGGGCGTGCCCGTGCCGAGGTTGACCGTCATCATCGGTGTCCAGGACATTTGGCCGCACAGGGTGAGGAATTCGTCGGTTCCGAAGTGGTTGGGTTCGAGACTTTGCCAGGCCAGTTCGCGGAGGGTCGGCCGCTGGGACTTGGGGCCGATGCCGTCGGTCCAGTGATACCCGCTGGCGAAATTTCCGCCGGGGTATCGCATGGCCGTCATTCGCAGTCCGGCCAGCGCGTCCAGCACGTCGCGGCGGAACCCGTGTTCGTCGGCGTGCGGAGAGTCGGGTTCGTACACGCCCTGGTACACGGCCCGGCCGAGGTGTTCGAGAAATCCGCCGTAAATGCGCTCATCGACCGGCGCGACCGAAAACTCGCGGTGCAGCGTCAACGTTGTGGCTTGCATGAAGGTCCTTTCCTTTTGGTTTTTCCTGTTGAAATTCTATAGATCAAACATCAATCGCGACGACGGTGTGAATGTGCAGACGATCTATCGTTACCGTGATTTTTCGCGAGGCCGCGTCGTAACGATATTTTGGCGCGATATTTTCCGGCTGGAGCGTGACGGATTTCGGAGGCTGGCCCGTTTTGATGTCGATCGTCAGATCGGCCAGCGGCTGAATTTCATCGTACGCCCGGATTCGCGCCTCACTATAGATGCCGCCGGTGTTGATCAGGTTCACCAGCAGTTTTCCGTCCTTTCTCGCCGTGACGATATCGACGAATTTCGGGCCGTTATATTCTATACATGTCTCCACGCCCAGGCCGTCGAGGAGTTCGGCCACCATGTTTCGTATATAGAAATCCGGGTTGTTAAAATAGATTTCGAAAAGATTGTAGTGCGCCGCGACGATGGTTCCCCGGCCATGTTTTGTTTTCGTGACGGTGATTTCCCGCTTCGGGTTCTCGACGCTTCCCGTTCCGCCGGTGGTGTGTTGTTTCACAATTTCACAATTGGCGCCGGCGGAAATGGTGTTGGCCATTCGCGCATATTGATTGACGCGGCGCGGGCCGTTGAAAATGGAAATTTTTTGTTCGCCGCACTCGTCGGAAATTGTTACAGCCAATATATCTTCGAACGCCTTGCAGCATTCATGTCCGGTAATCATCAGATTCCCGCCGCCGGCCACGAAAGCGAGCAACGCGGCCTTCATGTCATCGCGAATGTGCCTGATTTCCGGAAGAATGACGATGTTTTTGTCCTTCAGGCCTTCGGGGGTCAGCATGGAGTCCATCAGGACACTACAGGTGCGCGCGGCGTCGAGAACCAGCCGGACGGCGCCTTTGGCCGTCTCGTTTCCGCCGGTGTAAAACAGGGTGTCGACCTTGTTGGCCATGTCGAAATCGGAGTATAGAATTCCGATGTTCGAAAACGGTTTACAACCTTTAAGGATCGGCTCGCGGTCGCGCATGAATTGGGCGACGGGTTTCAGTTCGTGCAGTTCCCACACCCGCACGGAGCCGTCGCGGTTTTGCGAATTATAGATTTGAAACCCGCCGCCGAGCGAAATAACGGCGGCGGCTTCGCGGCACAGCGCGTCGGCGGACTTCACGGTGAACACGCTGGCCGGAGTGAAACTATAGTAGAAGCCCCACGCCATCAAATCCCACGGTAGCGGCTGTTCGCAAAGCACGCGGGCCTCGAACCGGGCGGAGTTATAACTATCCGTCGGGGCGAAGTCGCCCGAGAGGTAATCCACATTCACGCACACCGGCTGGGGCATGAACGAAGTGAACGCCCAGTTGGACGCGATTTCGAAATTTTCGGTTTTGGCGTGAACGGCATCTATATAGTGCGAAAGGTAGTTGAAATATTGTTTTCGGCAGAAGTTCAGAAATTCTCTATATTCCGTCGAACGCTTGTCGTATTTTCCTTCGGTGTCCTTGCGCAGCGTCAGGCCGCTTTGTTGGGTGAACGCGGCGAGAATCTGTTCGTCGAAATCGGGCACGGTCGCCCAGCATTCGCCGTCCACCCAGACGGCATCGACGCCGTAGTCGTTCGCCAGTTCGGTCAGTTGCGGAATCAGCAGGCCGTCCACATATCCTTTGAACGTCGAGGTCATGTTGACATGCCGCGTGCCGTCCTCGTTGGTGGCGGCCCATTCGGGATGAAGTTCGATCGCCCGCGCGTCCCAGACGCCGGAGTAGTGCATCGTCAGCGGAAGGCCGTACTCGCGGGTGACTTTTCGCCAGACCTTCAGCCCGTCGCTGACGATGCCCGGCGCGGGGTTGCCGACTTTGGTCGGGTAACTGGAGTAGCCCGGATGGCCTTTGCAGTCGCACTGGATGTAGTCCGGCCGAAGCGTCTCGATGATTTCGCGGACCATTTCCTCGGTGGTGTTTTTTCCGATTTCCGTCTCGGCCGTGCCGGCATGGAAATCGAAGTGCAGGCCGAAGAAACCCGTGGAACGTTTTTTCATGGTTGCTCCTTTGCGGCGGCCGTTTTCTTTGCGGCAGCGATTTTTTCCGTGAGTGCGGGCACGATGTCGAACAGGTTTCCGACGATGCCCAGGTCGGCGACGCGGAAGATGGGGGCGTCGGCGTCGCGATTGACGGCGAGGATGGTTTCGGCGGTCTGCATGCCGGCCTGGTGCTGCACGCTGCCGGAGACGCCCAGCCCGACGTACAGTTTCGGCGTGACGGTCTTGCCCGACAGCCCGATCTGGTGCGGATAGCTCAGCCAGCCGCGATCGACCACGTCCCGCGTGGCCCCGAGGGCGGCGTCGAGGGCATCGGCGAGTTTTTTCGCCAGCGGCAGATGGTCGCCCCGCCCGATGCCCCGCCCGACGGCCACCACCGCGTCGGCCTCCGCCAGGGCGTGCTCGGACGTGTTCTCGACGAACGCGACTCGTCGCACGCGGGAATCGAGCAGGTGGGCCGGCGCGGCGAGGCGATGGGTCGCGGTTTCTTGCATGGGCGAGACGCCCATGCGACTCACGGGCGGGACGCCCGTGCTACGGCGTTGGGCCACTGGTGTGCTTTTGGGCCGAATGGTCGCCATTTGAGGCCGATGGTTGGGGGTTTGAATGGTGGCCATGATGTTTCCGCCGATGGCGGGGCGGGTTTGCAACAGGTTGCCGGTGGCGGGGTCGATGTCCAGTCCGGTGCAGTCGGCCGTCAGTCCGGTGTGGACGCGGACGGCGACATAGGGCATGAGCGTTCGGCCCGTCGAGGTCGCGCCGGCGAGAAAAATTTCGGGCCTGTAAAGTCCGATCAGCCACTCCAGGCAGGCGGCGTGCGGTTCGACGAGAAAATGGTCCAGCGCCGGCGACTCGACCGCCAACACGCGGTCGGCGCCCCGCGCGAGCAGTTCGTCCAATTCGTCCGCCGCCAGCGCAGGTCCCAGCACGACGGCCGTCAAGTCGCAAGGCCGCTTGTCCGCCAGTTCGCGGCCTCGCGCGAGCAGTTCGTAACTGATCCGCTGCAATCGCCCCGCCGACTGCTCGGCGAGAATCCAGACTCCGTGGTGCATTTCCTGCATAATTTACCGCTCCGTAGGCACTTTGAAGCAGTGTACTATACCTCGCGCCTTGATGACAATACCCCTCAAAACCAAGCGCTTGCCTATAAACTTGCCTATAAGCTTGCCTATCAGCTTACCTATTTGCTCGAAAACAACGCCCCCATGAACCACGCCGCCGAAAAACGGTGCCGCCGAAACCGCACCGAGAGTGCCCACCCCTTACCGTGAAACTGATCCGCCTTGGCGGGCTTGGATGAACGCGGTTTTGGAAGGGACCGCTTCGCGGCTTCGTGTGCCGACAGGCGGTGGATGTTGGTTCAGCCGGTGCTCGTTACGAATCCCGCAGGATTTGAGCGGCAGCCGTCTTGCCTGCGAGTTCCAGGAGCAGGTTTCGGGCGAGTGGACCTGTCCGCTCCCAGGTACGCTTGATTCGCCTCGCGGATAATTCTGCTCCCGCCGTGTCGCGGGCGAGGTTCCGCACGTCGTCACTGATCGTTTCCTGCTCAGCCTTGCTCAGATTTCCAAACTCCTCGAAAATCCTGATCGCGGCGGCAATTTTTGCGTGTGTCCACGGGAAAGTGGCTCCGCAGGAATGGCAAAACGACGGCGGGGAATAATCGCTGTCAACGCCGAACACGCCAGGCACCTCGTAATGCCCGCGAATGGCGGCGTTACACGCGGGACACTGGGTAATCGTTTTTTCGCCGCACTTGTCGCAGAAATCCTGTGTCTCGCCCCAGCCGGTATTGCCGGTTATCACATGCCCCGTCACACACACTTGGGCAGTTTTGTATTGTCCCACGGTTAGCTTCTTTTCGTTCCACAGCCAATCACCGCACCCGCACCACTACCGTGCCCGCACCAAATCACCGACCCGTTCACAATCCTGACAGCCGCGACGGCTTTCCGGCGGATGTTCCTGCCGCAAGATATCCGCTGCCTGTATCAGGAGCGGCGGGATCAACTCCTCCGGGCGTAGTTCCAAAGGAAGTAACTTGGGCGCGAAGGGCATCAGAAAACTTCTTTCGCTAACGAGGACCGGCAGATTTTCTTCGCCCAGATCCGTCTGCGGCTCGTAGTACACCAGCCCCAGCCCTGTAACGGGGGTGAACCCGTAGCGGTTGCCGATGTAGGCGTACACGTTCAACTGTACATCGTACATCGGAAGGAGTTGATCCTGGCTGCCCGTGAACTTGGCGGTTTTGTAATCGGCGATGAAATACGACCCATCCGCCCGCCGAAGAATTTCGTCTGGCACGCCCGTGAGACGAACGCCGGTTTTCGCGTCCACTACGAAAAATTTCGAGTGGTGCGGCGTCGGCACGGGACGCACCAGGTTGCCGTCTCCGAATTCAGCGAACCAGTTCGGCAGCCGATCCCTGTGTTCCCAGAACACGTTCGTCACTTTCTTGGAGTAGCTATCGATGCTGGCAAAGATGCCGGGGAAAATCTGGAACGGCAGTTTAAGGTGCGATTTCAGCCAGAAGCACCTTGGGCAAAAAGTTGGCATCGCCAGTTGCCCAAGATTTTTCGCGGAAATTCGCATGGCGGCAATTTGCTTGGCGGGGCTATTTGTCATGTCAGCGTCAGGTGCCATATCAGCGCTCCACCGTCCGGGTGCCGACGTGCCTCATCGGGTTGCCGCAAAGGGGACAATTACGACCATACGGACTGTTTTCCATCCGCTCATCGACGCGACGGCAGTTGTAGTTCGAGCAGACGTAGGTTTGGATCGTGGTTTTGCTCATCTCGGTTGTTCCTTTCGCGAAAGTTTCATCCTGTCGAAGTTTGCTCAACATTCTCACGCCTCTGAAGGCTGAGCACCGTTGCGTCAGGAGAGAACCACGACGCCACAGGAGCAGCGGGACAGAACTGTTCGAGAAAAGCCACGCAGAAAAACCTCGCAGAAAAAGAGGTGTCCCTCCGTTTTCATGGAAATTTAAAGTTAACAAGGCTAAACAGAGAGGACATGCCATGAAAACGAGTGACTACCTGAACAATCCCGTGATCGCGAAAAATTTTTACAATGTGAAATGTACGGATGTCGAAGTGCTAGGCGAGTCTGATCTGCCGACCGTCATCGCCCAGCTACGAATCGTTCCGTACGAGCCATACGGCGAGGCACAGGAACAGGTTTTGCACATCACGCTTCGCAACAGCCCTAAAGCCCAGCCGATGCATGACGCTTTCCGTCAGATATTCCGCATCAAGAAATGTCCAACGGAGGCGATTGGGCGATTTTGCTCCATCTTCGTTGACACAGACGAGTATAAGGAAACACGATACTCCGCTGTTCACTTGATTCAACAAAATGACATTGCCAGGAGACAGGCGGTGACGTTGGAAAAGGCGGATCGGAACGGCGAAATCCCGTGGTCCTCCGACAGTAATATTGCACGTTAGTGCTTCGGAAAAACTTGCAATAACTGGTTCACCCCTCGATCAAAAAACGTGGAGTTCGTCACTCCGTCATCCTTGCGCCCGGTTGGATACCTTACTGACGACTGAATTCCCACGAAAATACCCCCCAGGGGGGGTGTCACTCTGCCAAATGAAAACGTGTATTTCCCCTTTGTTTGCAAGGGATTCCTGTCCAGTCCACCTTGTCGTATGACAGGAGATTTTGTGAGTCACGACACATCATCCTGTCATCTCGTTTTCGCACATGCTCCTGACGTACTCCCGGCTCTTCGTTGTTTGACCACAAACGAAGGAGCCGAAGCATGTTGGCAGCCGAACTCAATCGAAGTCGAAAACTGGGCGTCGAATACGAAATGACCTTCCCGCTGGTGGGAAGTGGAAGCGGGCGCGATGTGCAACAGGCGCTGGCTCGTGTGTTGAGTGCCAATGGACTCAATGCCGTCGTTCGCGGCTATTCGCACGAACCCCTTCCCGTCGGAGCGGACCTCGCTGTCGAATATGACACGTCTGTGCAAGGTGAAAGTCGTTATGCGGGGATCACATGGCATCCCGTCGAATTGAAAACTCGCATCATCGATTACAACGAATGGGAGGCGATTGTTCCCAAGGCGCTCGAAATCTGTAGCTACATGGGCGGAAGAGTCAACAAAAGCTGCGGGCACCACATTCATGTGTCGTTGGATGAAGTCCACCAACGCAGCCAAGGACCGAAAGTCATTCGTTCGCTGTATAATCTCGTGCATCGTTTCGAGCCGGTTATATACGGGCTTGTTTCCCAAAGCCGGCGCAATTCTTTCGGTTATTCTTCGCCCTTGCCAAACTATCCTCGCATGTTCCACGGGTGCGGCGGCATTCGTTCATACCGGGAAATTTTGTCGGGTTTCGAGCGGCGGTTCGGGTTGAACTTGACACACGTTTTGAAAGAATCACCACATGTCGAATTTCGTTATCACCAAGGCACACTGGACGTTGAAAAGGCTCGCCATTGGCTGCGGTTTTGTCTGCAACTTACACAGCACGCTGTCACACGAAACTGCGCGGCGGCGGAGAAACAGACGTGCAATGATCGAAAGGGATTCGACGCATTACGATATACCATTGGGCTTAAAACCAACGCAGGGATCTACAGCAAAATCAGCGACGAATTGAAGGAGACAGGCAAGTACCTCCTGAGGCGCTGGAACGCTTTCAACACTCAGTCATCCGAAACTTCCGGCAACGATCAAGGCGACAACGAAAACGGAGGGCAGTAACATGTGTGGCATCCTCGGATTCACAGGACAACCCCAAGAAGGGCAGTGGGCGGAAACCTATCGCCTGCTTGAAGTGCTGTTTCTTGTCAGCCAGCAGAGAGGTTGGGACGCAACAGGTTTTGTCGCCCGCACGGAACCATTCAAGCATCCGAAGGCTGGCGAGGTTGTGATGGACAAAATGCCAGTGCCCGCTCAGCAATTCATAGACAATAATGTCACATGGCGAAGCCTGCGGCATCGACGTTGCACGACCGTTCTGGGGCACGTCCGGTTGGCGACGCATGGTTCACCAGTGGACAACCGGCATAACCACCCCCTCGTAGGGCATTCGTCGTTGTATCTTGTTCACAATGGCATTTTGATGAACCATCGAGAAACCGCCCAACGTCACGGACTGCGGCTGACGACAAACGTTGATAGTGAACTGATTCTCCGATGCGTCGAAGCAGCCAAACATCCGGCAATTGGGCTTGATCACGCTTTGCGAAGCGTCGATGGATCAATGACGGCGGTTGTGTATGATGGGCAACGTGACACATTATATCTTACACGAGATGAGGGACGACCGTTATGGCTTCTGCGGCTGACGAATGACCGACGATGGTTTTTCGCTTCGACGCGCGAAATTTTGTCCGATGCATTTGCCGCCGTCATCGGGGATGATTGGATGAGCAAAACCG
>Ga0123353_10015924_pt1 | contig 10961 bp, 4 predicted proteins | sample TergutLab28metaG_3_FD_92763 | JGI IMG/M metagenome (GOLD analysis project Ga0123353, IMG submission 92763) | Labiotermes labralis P3 segment gut microbial communities from Petit-Saut dam, French Guiana - Lab288 P3 | ecosystem: Host-associated > Arthropoda: Insects > Digestive system > Gut ... | reverse complement strand
CTGGTTGTCAGCAGCATAAGAATGTCAGATTTTACACACTTTATCTGGTACATGAAGGAAAATAATAAATATGAGTTCATCCCCCAAAAATGAAGTTAACTCACTGAATTAGGGACAAATCTAAAAATTATGCAAACATTGAATAACAATTAAGTAAACAAGTTGTATGTCAACATTAATAACAGAGAATTCACTCCACTCAAAATTCTGTAAAAGCAATGTACTGTCATTCCATTTGAAACTACATATATATATATATATATATGTGTGTGTGTGTGTGTGTGTGTGGACACACGCAGATGCATGCACGCACACACGCACTCACGCAAGGTTTCTCTTTCTCAAAAAACTGAGGACTTAACTTCTGAGCAGATCCAAAAGGAACAATAACAAAATGGTGACAACAAAGTGACATGTACCTCTTAAACCTGTGCTTTAAAAAAACAGTTTTTGATAACACAGTACGCTACAACTAACTGTTATGAACATAATGCGAGCAGGACTCTGCTAGAATGGACAGCAATCAATAAACACATACTAAGGATGTCGTTAACACAGTTTTAAAAATCTATAACAAAGCCCTGGCAAATTGTTTCATTTTATCTCACTCCAGAATAACCATTCCTCTATTTCTAACATGAACTAACAGTACACAGTCTTCATGATTGGAAATGTATATATACATATTTCAATGCTTTATAATAATAAAACTCTAAAAGAGGTAAGTGCTAAACAGTTGCGACTTCATCATCAATGGCTACCACAAGTAATCACCACACCTCTGGCAACTTTGTGTATTGAATACATAAATTCAGTCACAAGCAGATTAAAATGGAATGAGAAATTCTTCAGTTCTGTTCAAAGCACTTCTGTGCCCTGACACTGCAGACAGTACAAGATATACAACAAGAATGGCAGCATGACAGAGAATACAGTAACCATAAAAATGAAGACAGGCGCTGTGCTCTGAAACACTGGTAATCAGCTGATGTGCTGTAACATACCAGAAGCTTAATCAGCACTGCTGCAAGAACCTCAAACCTTGTGTATTCTTTGTTTGTCATGAACGATACTTAATCATTGCAGTTCTTACTGATCTTGGTCTAGTCAGATACAGTGACAGCATTTCTGAAGTGAATGCATTAATAGTACAGAGTTCATTATTGTATTTTATTTTGAAGAAAAACCCAGTAAACACAATTATATTTCATTATAGAAATGACAAATGTTGTCACAAGTTGCTACATGTTTTAACCTTAGAAGTAATCATCAGGTGAAAAATTGTATAATATACAGAAGGCTGGTAAAAGGACACTGGTTTTCATGTCTATATTATACATTTTTTCCATCTGATGATGACCTCCTAGGTTGAAACAGAGCGAATTGTAAAAACAGACAATGTTTTTATATAAAGAGACAGTTGTGATGACTGAATTATTCTTTGATATACTAAATGATAAAATACAGCAGGATTTCATCTGTTAAAACAAAAAGAGTTCATTACTACCTGACAGTATTATGCGATGGCCACCAGTAGTAGATAACTAGTAAAAACTCTGGAACATGGTTCCAAGTTCATACTTTGACACAGTTAAGCACACATAGGACATCTGCCCAGATTACAGTAGCTAGGTATGTTTTCTGATACAGTGGTCTCAAACAGTTGATACAAGATTTTGTCATACCAAGTGAATGGCAAACTTGGAGTATAATGCATTGCTATTATACATGAATATCAATTAACCTTTTTTAATGGAATGAATCTGTCATGCTGTCATCTACTGAAACATTGTATAAGACTGCCTTGTAAAAACATACCAGTAGTGTTTTTGGAATGTAAAATACTTGTGTGGTCATTGTATGTTCAAATGTAACAGGTATACTTAACTTTGAATAAGTCTCAAGTTTTTTTTTATTATGACAAACAAGTACGAATTCACACAATGAGAAACACTTTCTTTCAATCAGTTACAGAATATGAAAAATCAGTATTCGTCATCCTCTGCTAACCTATCTTTATAGCAAGATAGGCGCTGATGGTATGCACAGCATATTCATAGTTTACCTCATCTAATATCCCAATATGATGCAGAATATTGGGAACTGAGAGTTTTTACAAATGATAACATCCACTTCCAAATAATACAGGAACACCATAAAATACTGCATTCTGTATTAAATACACAAAAGTTATCATGACAGCTACTGTTGGTATTGCTGCATATTGAAATAATGAATGAAGTACTAAAGTAACTGCAAAAACAATCACTTTCACAAGCAGTCAGACCCAATTTCTCAACACATTTCTTTATGACAACCCACTTTTATGATGGCTTCTCAGTATAACCAATAATTCAACTTTAAATCATCAGGATCAGTTTTAAGTCACTGCATAATTAATGTTCTGGTAATTTTGTCATTTTTAGCTGCACAGCTGCATGCAGTTTAAAGGGAACATCACTTATGACATGACTGTACCCAGACGTTTGTTACGCATATCATAATCTGACCTGTCTTACCACTGGGGGGGTCTGACTGTATAAAAAGCTGCCTCAATAAAAGTTAGAAAAATAAATGCAGGTGAAAACCACAATGAACCTTGGTATGAAAAATTAATTACAGACTGGGAAACACAGACCCAATGTCAGACATCATGTTCTAATAAACTCACTGGAGAATTCCTACTGAAACTGAAGGTAACAAGCTGCAGTTGATGCTGCTGCTACCTTTAATACTTACAAACATCATGGAAGAATTTTATTCGCAAAATCAGTCAAGAGGGGAAGAGAGGGGATTACTGTATTTGCCTCAATATATTCTTAAACTTATTTTCTTAAAATACCTATTGTGGTATCATTGATGTTCAGTCACCCTGAAGATGGGGGTAATACATGCCTTTGAAATGCTGTATACACCTCCATCCCCAACCAGAAAAAAGTCTTTTGAATGACCATTACAAAAACCTGAAAACCTACTGCATAGAAGAGTTTACTGCACACAGTTTTTAAATGCCAAACATACCACTCTGAGTGGCAGAATGTGTTCAGTATGTTAGTTTATGAGAACATGGAAATAAAAGGATGCATAACACACCATTAAGACAGCACCAGATAAATTAATTCCACTACGTGAAATGCACGAAGAAACCACACACCCACACCCGGGCATAAATATTCAATGGCCCACAGTATCCAAAATTTGACAGAAAATTGCAACATATTGGGGAAGTGGGGGGGGGGGGGGGTTGGGAGGGGAGGATTGTAAGGTCAATGTGAAGAGTAGTCATGAGGACACTCAAATGACAACATTACTATCAGATGGAACAATTAAATGCTTGGGCCACAAAATAGCAGCAATGTAATTTTGTCCATCTGCGTTTAAAATTGTTTTTCGTTATTTAATACTGCTGTATCAACTGTAGATGCTTTCTGTGCTGCATGTATGTGGATGGATAAGTACAATCAAGAAACAAGTACAGATACAATGGCTGGAAATCCAGCCAAGACATAAAATGTCACTACTTTCAGATTACAGCTGAGGCGCTGAGTTGCATGATCGGTTAATTTGCTGTTTGTTGATTAATGTGAATACAGTAGGGTCTCGTTTTACAACGGGGTTACGTTCTCAAATATTTGGTTGTAAATCGAATCGTCATAAAATGAGTACTATTTAAATGGTTTAAATTGAGATGGGTTCATGGGCCAAACAAATTAGTCAAATAATTTTACAATTTACAACATTTCTTTACATTATGACATGCAATTTTAATTTAATGAATTACGTATATAAAAAATAACACAGATAATTGAAAAAAATATAAATGAAATCACTTTTAATTTTGCTGAAGAAGGCCCAGGCCATGGTTCAGAAGACATCAAGAAAGAATGTAATGCCAACTGTTTTGACTTTTTTTATTTTCTGTCTCTTTGATGGACGTCATGGGTGTAAAAATCACAATCAACTTAAAAGAACTGCACTAAAATAGAAAAAGAAGAAACACATGCACACTGGAAAAGAGCTAGAAGCGCATTAAGTACAGAAAGGATGCTTGAGTTGCGACAGCGATGCACCACAAGTCAGGACAGCTCAGTCTGACTAGACAAGGGTTGTAAATGTGAATCGCCGTAAAACGAACCATCGCAAAATGAGACCCTACTGTATCTGAAAACGAATTTTAATATGAAATGGGTAATATTCAGATGACAGTCCACACATTTAGACCCTTCTGTCCTCCTCTGGTCGTGGTGTCATACAATTTACACAAAGAAATAATTTATTACACACGCAATTTCCTGAGAATCTTTCAACTTACCTTAACGTGCTATCTGCCATGGAAATGCGACAAAACATCTGCTAAAGAAACAAAAGTATAGCAGGAAGCTTAGATTCGTCTTTTCAGCAGTTTCTTCCCATTTATACTGAGACTAATTGTAATTAATGTATAACAATGCTGCTTGTTACTGTGTGGAGACACCAAAGTATAAATTAACTTCCCTCCTGTATGTTTGTAGTTGAGCTGGCGACAATTCTTACGTGGAGCTTCGAATTCCACAGCAAGACTGTGTGTCATGTTGGCACCATGTGTAGGCAGGCATGATTCACCCATTCAGTATGGGCCATATTCTAGCTTGTCTCTTTAACATGCAACTGTTCTGTGCTTGCTGTACGACTGCGAAGGCTCATCAAGTATGATCCGCCGCCACTCTCATGCTGCCAATGTAAGCAAAGTATCACGTTATTAAATATTATCACAAAGGATGTAGTTTGGTTGGAAGACAAAAGGACAGTTTCAATTTCTGAACTATCGACCATTCCACTGCTTGTAACATTCACATATTCCTCACACAGTTACAAAAATCATAGTATCCTTATCTTCCATGATCAAAAGATATTCTTTTATTTTGGTATGGCAATGAAAGGAATGTAAAATGGCAACGCAACCCCACTGCGGACCTGGACAGGCCCTGAGGGTTCCAGTAGGTTGAAGCTCCCAGATTTCAAGACATTTGGCACATGAGGGTGGTAATGTTGTCAGCCCTATGCACTGGCCACCTCTACCCCACAAGAAATATTCCTGGTACTCGTTCCTGCTAGGGGCTGAGTCAACCCCAGGGCCACAGTGCGGCCAAAAGGATTATGTCAATGAAAAATTCCAATGATAACATCGGGAATCGAACCCGCGACCTTCCAGTTTGTAGCGCAGTGCCTCAACCAACTGCGCCACCGCATGTTGAAACGAATGCAGCTGTGCCAAATCCTCATATAGGCAAGAGATTTTTCTCGCCTGCAAATTGTCCAGAATGGCTCTGTGACCCACCCTGCCTCCTATGCAGTGGGTACCAGTGTTACTGATGAGTGCTAAAAAAAAAGCTGAGGTTGAAAACTTACCTCCATCTAGTGACAAGGTTATAGTGAATGGCACTATACCTCTTTTCTCTCTCTACACCTTCATGGTGTGGACAGGGGTAACTTCACCTTTTCATTTTTTACCCTATCTAGGTACAGGCAGGAGGCAATTACATGCATAGATATTACAATGTTCACCCTTAGGTTCAAACTATCATTAAAAAAAAAAACTAAAGTCAGAAATGGAAGGCTGAACAGAGCTGTCTGTATCAAATATATATAATAACATGGCCAGTAATTTTTGTGCCTATATAATAGGCATGAAAGCAACATATATGTTTATATCAGAACAATGAACTGATTTAAACTCACCTTTTCCAAGTTTTGACTACTAAGAACGGACAGTGAACTTGCGCGCTTCATGCTGAAATGATAAGAAAAGAAACTGACAACCAATAATAGGAAGTTGTAATCAAATTATGTTTTACTGCGTAAAAATGAAGCCATGAAGATGGTCATCATCATCATCATCATCATCATCATCATCATCATGCCATCCACACCAATGCCGACTGGTTTCATGGAAAAAGAAAAAAGGGGCACATAAACCTAAAATGTAAAAAATTATTAGTACAGTACAATAATGCTGCCAATGGGTATGGAGACCTGGTTTATCTTGGCTCCCAAGTCGTGATAAGAGATGTCCTTCTTACCCACTGGTTCTTTCCTCTTCCGTGTTCTGATTTCACAGTTTTCTTACCTTTGGATTAAATGAATGCTGTTTACATAATTTATACTATGCAAATATGTAAAAAAAAAACAAATACATAATAAATAATCATATGGATGCAAGCGCGCACACGCATGCACACACACACACACACAAACAAACTCACATTTTGCAAGCACACTGTTTAAAATGTAAGTAAATTTTATGTAACAGTCCAATGTGGCTGCAACTTACCAATATAATATTATGGAATTTGTTAACACAAAATATAGCTAAAATAAAATAAGTATGTGTACTAACAGGACAGTTTTCAAGGACCTAGGGGCCATTCTCTGTACAAAAAAATGTTCAGCACAGCCAACAGAGACATGAAACACTGCTGTCCATGTGTCAGCAGAAGTAAAGATTGCTTACTGAATCATTCCTTAACTTTTCACAACTAATGTATAGGAAAACTACTGTACTGTGCTGTAAAACTGTCACTTCTGCAATCCAACTAAGCGATACTGTGACAAGTTTGGTTACTTCATTGTATTCAGAGAACTGTTTGAAGTTTGTTAAATTCACAGGGTCCCTGAGTCTTCACAACTTCAGAACTGTTACTTTTTGTTTATGATAATGTATTTATTGTAAATGAAGGTCGGAATCGTTTCTTTAAACAGAGGTTAAAATTTTAAAACTGTCTTGAATATAAATACAAGAGGTTATACAAAATTCCATTCAGACTGCCAGCTCATAAGGATGTGGGAAAGTCTCAAGAAAACTTATCATATTATTCCTGCATGAAATTCAAAGTTCTCACAGCACAGACAATTATATTATGGCACAAATTTACTGACATTAAGAGGAACTTGCTGTAACCATTTTAAGATGAAGGCACTATGATCCTTTGAAACATGAGGAAGAACTCTTTTGACAAAAAAGCATCACAATCTAGAAGACAATCTTCCAAATTTGATGTTCATATGACCGTGCATCCTTAATATGAAATGATGTGTGAGACCAACTAGATGTAACAATTATGATTTATCAATAATCCATTAGCTCAACATGTTTTGGGCATCATTATGCCCATCTTCAGGAGCGCTAGACTGTGTTACCGCATATGGTTTTCAGCACTTGATGTGCTGGCTGGTGTCTTGGGGAGCCGGGAAGCAGGCTGTGTGCACTGTGTAGAGGATGTGATTCAGCACATCCTCTACACAGTGCACATGGCCTGCTTCCTGGCTCCCCAAGACACCAGCCAGCACATCAAGTGCTCAAAACCGTATGCGGTAACATACGGTCTAGTGCTCCTGAAGATCCCCGAAACATGTTGAGCTAATGGATTATTAATAAATCATAACTGTTGCATCTAGTTGGTCTCACATATCATTTCAAGAATCTCCCACTAAGCTATACTTGTTCTTATTTCTGATTTACCACTGAGCATGGATCAAGGACACACATTTCTGGCAACATGGTCTCATTGCGGTAACCTTAACCCTGTGGTCACTTCAATACAGTTGCCAAGCCACATGTGTGATAATAAATTATGATGCAATGAGGTAATACTACCCATTTCTCTATTCTTTGTGTTCAGGAGTTAGAGGGAATGACCTGTCAAGTCATATTTATAAAGAAATTATGTATCCTGCACTTGCAATGGTCATGGAGTAAACTATACAGTACTCACAACAGACATTGTCCATCAAACTACACAAAAATTAAATTCATGAATCATAGGAATATTGTTGAGTATAACAGTCAATGTCAAGGTTCAGGGCTTGTCTAGATTCTGAAAGGAAACAATAAAAGAATACAATTCATGAGGCTGTGCAGAACTACAGTAGTTGATGTCATGTGGAAATGTACAGAACACAGCTTCAAAATCTGTGATTCATTTGTTGCACAGTCTGCCTTGTGACAGGTTCATAGCCTCTTAATGTGTCACAGACGGCTGTTCCTATGTAACGTGGTGAAATAATCTTTGGGCAGTATTTATTTCTTATTGTGATAACTGTGTTTATAGGCTGCTACAAGCTGGTGCCTTCAAAGTAATTCCTTTGACACTTGATGCACAAAGTTGGGTGATCTTGACTCGTTTTAAAGCATCTGCACAAGTCCTGTGTTTTGAACTCTGTAAATGCAGCCTGCAGCTGCTCCTTGAAATCATGATACAACATGTAATACCCCACTCCCCTGTGTCAATTTCAGATCCATCATATCACCTTGTGAAACGTGTAGAGTTCTTCCTGCTGATTGTAACAAACACTGACATGATGCAACCTTTCCTCACCAATCAGCAGACACACAAATTTTTTCATTAATCTGCTGCATGTTCAGATCATGTCAAACTGCTCTGGCATAATCCAAATGGGATTCCCACCCATTAGCCTAGTTATAGATACTGATGTGCCTGTTTTCATAAAAAGTTTCTTCAATTGCATCACATTTTAATGCGTTTTGTTCGTGGTTGAGGTAAGGAACACTGTCATTAATTTATGTGGCTCCACTTCAAGATGTTAAAAAGCCACAAAACGTTTCTTCCCCTTAAGTGGGTTCTAACACTCACCTGTTTCTGAAGTAGTTTTACCTACTCTGAAGCAGAACCTTACACACACGTACTGTTCTGTTACGTCTGTAATGTTCTAATATAACATAATCTCATAAGGCATAGCAAACTGCCTCAATTGGGAAGATACTACATCTAAGTGACAGATGTAAGAAGTCTGATATGACAGGCAACAGACAGCAGACTCTATAGTATCATTACTAGGCCAAGGAGTTATGTTCTCACTGCAGCAATCATACCTTGACAAAAACATTTTGTTCACAAACTCAAAAATGATCTGTATTGCCATCCTTCTGTTACAGTGTGAAATCTGGCATACTGAGATTTTTTTTGGGTTACATTCCATATCATGGAGACATTTCTTTGCGTGCACAGGTTGAGAGAGGACTGCAGTCCTCTCTCAACCTGTGCACCAGATGGCCACCTACAGGTGTGATGATACCAGATGTTATATAATACAATTTTTACCTCCTGATGAAGAGCACATAGTGTTCGAAACATGGAGAGGCATATAATAAACTTGTAATAAAACAAGAATTTGTGCATTAAGTTGGTTAATTAATAAGATTCTCAAGATTAAGTATTGTCAAATAAGACACCTGACACACTGTTCTGAATACCTAGACAGCAGGGAGTGGTGGTGGTGCTGGAGGCTGACTAGGGCATGTATGTGTATTTGCATGTAGAAATAAAATGGTAGTGTAACAGTCTGTCTAATCCAACTTTGGATTTGGATTGGACAGTCCAAGAACTAAAGCAATCCCCTCCCCCAAAAAGACAGGGTGATGGGAAGCATGTCATTAATTACTAAAAATTATATAAAAATTCTCTATATATTTATTTGGAAAATAAAAAGGGCATAATAATATACAATGAAAAAGGTTGAAATTAATGTAACAATTCATCAGAATTCAAAGACGTACTTTAAAACGTTGACAGTTTAAAATTTGGGACTCTATGCCAGTCCAAAAACTTAATGTCTATAGGCTATTCATAAATCTGTCACTGGTCCCAAAATTTCAGGATATCTCGTCACTGCAGACTTTAGGGCAAAGTTTCAGAAATCTGCACTTGAATCTGAATTTTATTTTGGCATAATATCGACATACAAATGTAGCATAACATATTTTATGCTACCACAATGATTCAGAGAATTAAGTTCTGTAAATATACTGTTACTGGCAATACTCAACACTAAAGATCAGTTCCATCAAAACCATACGTTGCATAAGCCCTCATATCTCTTTGATCTGATGACTATCACTGCATTTTCAGGCGCCACCACATTTCTTCCTCTCAAATGTAACCCAGCTGTATCACTCGGTATTCTAAGGCATTAAAAGATACATTCTAGACTAGTTACAAAGACCTATGCACTTTGCATGCCCATGGAGCAAAAATCAAGTGCTTTAAATTTGAACTGTAAAGGATGCAGGCGCCGTTCCCAGTGGGCGCGCGGTCTAAGGCGTGGGTCTGTGGCTGCTCGCCTGCTGAGATTGTGGGTTCGAATCCCACCGGGGCATGAATGTCTGTCTGAGTATTGTGTGTTGTCAGGTAGACGTCTCTGCGACGAGCTGATCGCTCGTCCAGAGGAGTCCTACCGTCTGTGGTGTGTCGTTGTGTGTGATATAGAAACCTCGTGAATGAAGAGACCCATTGGGGGCTGTCACGCCAAAAACAAACAAACAAAGAATACAAGCAAATAGCTGGCACTGTAATTCCAATAATTCACAATTTCTTTCTATATCCATATGTGGCTTTTCCGTACATACCCATCACAGTGATTTATGCCAGATATCTGTGAACAAAGACACCAATATCCCTGCCTAATTTGATGGAAAATATGTTTTAATGTTAATGACTCTTCTGTGCCATATGACTATGTTCCATGGCAAAATGAAGGTAAGAATCGTAACTTCACTCAAAACTGACTAGCAATGATGCTAAGATCAAATATGCTAGTTTGAACTGAGGTATTGACGTGATGTGTTTACATGTGTTCATTATGCACAAACGGTCATCTAAATTCATTTAAATTTAATATTTGTTTAAACCATTTCATTCAACTGCATATTCCAAATGTTGTGCTGCATTTGCAAAGGCTAGAAGTAGGAAAAAAGCATCTGCTTCTGTTTTTTGGCCATGATTTGTTGTTTACTGGCATCTAATATCTTGGTTCCATGTTTGAACACAACTGTATACAAACACTAAGAAGACAACCAAGTTACAATCCATCCAACATGCCATATATTCTTCATAGGTACAGACAGCTAAATGTCTTGACAAATCTCTCCACATTTCATGTCCAGATGTTTGCTGTAATGTTGGTTT
>Ga0123353_10015923_pt1 | contig 10961 bp, 8 predicted proteins | sample TergutLab28metaG_3_FD_92763 | JGI IMG/M metagenome (GOLD analysis project Ga0123353, IMG submission 92763) | Labiotermes labralis P3 segment gut microbial communities from Petit-Saut dam, French Guiana - Lab288 P3 | ecosystem: Host-associated > Arthropoda: Insects > Digestive system > Gut ... | reverse complement strand
TAACCATTAGTGACGAAGTCAGTAGGATACAGTCTCTTAAGTCTGCGAGTTACGAATTGCTCTTTAAATAATGTATTTGCTAGGTTGTTGGGGTGAGTGTCGAGTCGTTTTCGGTAGTTTGCACTGAATTTTCGTGCTTCTTGTTTGACCGTTGGTATTTGTAGATCACGTTTGATTATAATATTAGGAACATACCATGGAGCATCTGTTATTATGCGTAGCAGTTTGACTCGAATCGCTCTAGTATCTCTAGATTTGAGTTCATTTCATGAAAAGCAGAGTTATCCTGTGCCACAATGTGAACTCGTAAGGGGAACTGTTAAGTACTGACGTTTACTGATGGAAACAGCTTTGATCTTGAAAGCGATGAAAGGGGTCTCTTTTCTCCAGACTAACGATAACATACACGTCATGTCAAAACGCAAGTAGCTATGACAGCAAGACTTAGATTTTTGACACGACTACACATCGCCGTAACAAATTTTTAACTGGAACAAATCGGCTACTGGTCATAAATATCTTGTGACCTGACTTTCCATCCCGCCACCATGGCGAACGTCACAGCCGTTCTCGTGAGTAAACATCCACCGATATTACAGTCATCAGCTGTAGGATTCTGTCCTTCGACCTCCTCCAAGAACTATTCAGTAATACCGATGTGGTACAGACTTGGCACGTGCTGTAAACGTTGTGTGGGTGATGGCGGCCAGAGAATATTCCTGCACTAGGGGAAATGAGCGACGGTCGATCAACTGAGTCACGAATTTTTAAAGCACTGCGTCCTAAGCTCCATTAACGAATTTTTCAGGAGGCCGCAGTCCGGGCCTGCGACATTAAAACATCATTTCATGGTTTAACTTACGGGTCTATAGTGATTTAAACTGCATGGTGTTGAACACCATGATTCATGAGCGGTGACTTGGTAAGGATTAGGAAAGAAGCGGTTTTGTCTACTCAAGTGTTATCCCGGAATTTGCTTGGAATGACTGAATATCCCTGTTCTTTCCTGTTCTTCTAAGATATATTTTAATATTATCCTGAAATGTATGAGTTAGTCTGCGAAATTTGTCATCATTCACTTACTGCACGCCCATGAAAATTTCCCCCTTCATGTTTCTCATGTACCTCAAACTTTCTGGTATGTGTGCTACATGCTCCATCAGTGCCATTAAAATTACAGAATACCGTCATGTGGTATTCGAGACCAATTAAAGTCAACAGCTCAAGCATCGTTAAAATGATAAGCAAGAAAGTGCACAAGCATGAACAACATGTAGGAGTATCGGGGTCCAAAGCTTTTTGTTTTACTGGACCGGCAGACCGGGTTACGGAACGCAAGCATGTGCTTGGACAGAGAATTCGTCACGAGGAACGCCCTCTCTCGTTCTCGTTAAACGAATTTTCCGCTTTAATTAATAACTCAGATGAAATTTTGGTTACCCCTGTAACGAACGTCAATACTCTCACAACCTGAAGCAACACAGGGGCGAGCAAAGTTATCCGAACAACTCTGTTTCCTTTATGTATCACACAACAATATAAATCGACAATAAATTCAACTGTTCGCATTTTCTTCCTTTTAATCTGTTAACTGACACACGTTTGTCTATTTGGTTGGGCTGCATACTGAATTGCTGTCTCTGATGCGAGTTCTTCTTTCTTTTTGGATAATTTCGGTATTTTTTTAAGTTTCATTTGTTTTTTTTTTATCTTTGCAATTGCCACTGTTGCTCATCTGCTTTACATATCTGTCTAGTGCTTCTAATTTTCTTGTCTGTTTCTCCCCTCGCACTGTTGAAAGGATACCAAAAGGACGTGGGATATATATAAGGTTGTGGCTGGTTCCGGTGAGTTCTTGATTTTTCGTGTTGCCTAAAACGCGATGAATTTCTTGGCTAGCTGAACAAATTCTTTGCATTGCGTGGTCCGTCTCACTTCAGGTCCATAGCCTGTTACAAACCGACTTCTCCACAGAACGCGATCTAGTGTTTCCTCTTTCAATTTCCAGTATTTTCTTTCTTTCTTATGGTCATCCAGTAGATGCTTACTTTTTCTTCATAGTCGACTCTTCCCTTCCATCCGTCCTGCAGTAACGTGTTTTACACCGCAATTCCTATGCAAGATGTGACAAATCCAGTAGCCTTCCTTCGTTTGTGTGTAGGATGTTCTTTTCTTTCTTGGCTCTTTGTACTACTTCTTCATCCTTCAAATGATCCGTCCAACTGATCGAACATCAGTTAACAAGTAACTCTGTTGCATATAGTTTGTTAGACATATACGCATTTCCTGCCAAATTCTAGAAACACAACAGGTCTTAAATTGCTCATGTTACCCAAGATAGACATAACCACCCTCAGGAGTCTGTAGGAGGGTTGCGAAATTGTATGAGCACAGAGCAGCTAGGATACGCTTGAGTTTGGAGAACCATGGTTTGGCAACCCATGCCATTGCACATTTTTCTCTCTTCTAAACTCTCTCCGTTCTTGCCGTTTCTTTCTCCAGCACTTTTGTGCAATACAACCAACACGCGGGTGTCTGCCTCGTCTGACGGAATCGTGCCTTACTGGAAGTCCTGCATGCTCTAGATGTAGCAACGGTGCCACGCTTTGACGCACTGCCAGAATCTGGTTCCTACTTCCTTTTTGATCGTAAAGCGTTGCTGTCAATACCAGATATATGTCTGGTTAACAACGAATGCATATAAGGAACTGGAGCATGGCTAACGGCCACTTACATTCAACTGAAATTGCTCTGTTCCAAGCCTAAAATATGTAAAATATGCTACAAATCTGGTCAAAATTAAGCAGAATTAATTTAAAAAAACGGATACTCGCTATAGAGTGTAGCACTATACATGACATTATGAAAGCAAACCAAAATATCATGCCCGCCATGACTGTTGCGATCCCCTATCATCATAATTTGCTCTCTATGGTAACTGAAAATTCTGTCCTAATATTTCCCTCTCAGTCTTCAAAATAGACATTTCACCAAGAGGCTTTGCTTCAAATTATGTATTTCTTATATTCTGAATCATAGCCATACGTAGAACACACTGCAGTCTCATAGGCTTCACTAAGCGAATAACACCAGCTAACCTGTTGGTACAGATCACTAAGTTCACACCGACGTCACATCTCAGGCTGCCGACTTGCTTTGTTTTGACACATCGGCAATATGAACTGTTCCTACAAATAAAGAATCAGATTGTACAAGCAGCAAAACGACTGATTTGTATTACGTATATCTACCCGAGTTTTTTTCTAATTTCCTTAGTATAAAAGTTAAGTACGTGCAGAGTGGTTTATTCGTATACACAAAATTAATCCTCACACATTTCTCACCCGGTACTCGAAGCACCTTGATAAAGGACCGGGAGGTCCGCAATGTGTAGCAGGGTAATTATATGCAACGTGACATATAGTAATCAAAATCTGTTAACAGTCACAGAGATGAACGATGTAAGCAACCAACAAGATGCAACAAATTCCGTTTATTGATCTTTTTAAAGCAGCTCTACATATTTCGGGCGACAAACTCGCCCATCCTCAGGAGCACTTTTTTTACTGTATATACAGCTTTTGGTACAATACACCGATGTTGCTGCCGACCGGTGACAAGGTCCTGAGGATGGGCGAGTTTGTCGCCCGAAATATGTAGAGCTGCTTTAAAAAGATCAATAAACGGAATTTGTTGCATCTTGTTGGTTGCTTACATCGTTGTTCTAATGATGCACGGTCTCACGAACGTCAAGTCTCAGAGATGAATTATGCTGTCAGGTGGCCTATCAAAATATACGAGTTAAGTTCTTGTATTCTGTACCAATGACGACTGAAATTTTCATAAACAGCAACGCATGACTCCAAACCTACAAACGAAGAGACGAAACTTACAATGCAAATTCGCCTCTGATTTTTTATAGCTTCAAAATTATTTACTCATGTGTTACTATTTAAATTATTATTGAGTAGACACAACGGTGTGACAGGATTCACAAGTTTCTATTTTTTATCGAGAATAATAACGAAAGAGAAAATTCCTTGGTGGGAAGACACCAGATAGCGAACGGCGCGGAAAATTCATAACTGTTCCCAATGATAAAGGGAATAAGAGAAAAGGACGCCAATAATAAAAACACGACAATGTCATTTTTAAGATATGGATAAGAAAGGAGACGGTGCTTTGTCAGTATGGTAACTGTAAAGTCCCTCTTCCATACTTTCCCGCTAGGAAATTGCATATAAACATGGGTCCCGGGTTGCCCCGCGCGCAGTCGACAGGGAGAGAAAGACGTCCAACATTCCGCTCGGCTCTGCTTTACAAACTCCCAGAAGACAATTGGAAACTGCCATTTCATTTTACGTCTCAAACGCTGTATAAACACTCCCCAAGACTCATATCGAATTCAAAGAAAAACATGACTCACCCTTGTAGACATTACTGATTTCTCTAAGATTACATTTATTTGCGTCACTATAAAATATACAGCGAAGAGGAATTTCAGGAAGAAATCCTGAAACTTACCGCCTTACTACATATACTTTCCTCCATGCTACTCGGTGATTTTGTAAATGTCATTTAGCTTATTTTTTGTGGGTGTTTTAAATATACACATAATTACCAAAAAGATCTAATATTGTGGTCCGTCTGTTTAATATCAAATAATAGCCATAGCGCGAAAACCAGCACTCGATATTAAGACCGTTATCTGTAACCTAGCAACCGCTACATAAAAGAGCTTCATGTTTTCCCCACGGGAGATAATTTTCTATATGGGATTGCCCCGTATCCAAACAAAGTCGGTTGTATGGAGCTTCCCCGAGCAAAATAAAGCAAATTCGCATCAGCACCTTCCACCTCAAAAAGTTCGCGAACCGGCCATGCTGTTATTACTGATTTTTGTAAATTAGAAATTGTGGTTTGCCCCAGTGGTATAAGGGCTGTACCAATATTCATAAAAGGCAGTCATCTCTTACAGAAATTGAAATGGGAGGACACACACACACACACAGGATGAGATCTCATGAACCTACTTTTCTGTTGGAAGTTAGGGAAGTACAGTAAAAGGGATTTAATAAAACTGTAACTACGGTCAACATAAAGGACTGAAGGAAAAGGAATAAAAGTATTTATGAGAAAGTGGAAGAGATGGATTACGAAAAACTGCAAAACCACTCATCGAAATATGGCAGAATTAAGAATGAATTATGGAAAGAGAAACCAGGCGACGAAACTGTGGGAAATATAAGAAAAAAACTGAAGAAAGAAAACAGGAGCGAAATGAGGAAAGGACGACGAAGAAACAGAATTAATATGAAATGAATAACAAGTAGGAAAGATCACGAGAAACTACGTGAGTGTGTTTCAGCGTTCATCTAACTTAGGTTTAGTCAGAATTCAGTATCAATTGCCAGAAGGAACATACAATCTTCACACGCTTCTATGACCGACTTCATTTCAAATGGGTAGATCTACACGGGGTTAATACCGCTTCCTGTCACTTCTTGGGTGAATGAGGCGTTATTAATGTAAAGTGATTTGAACTCTGGCTACAGAAGCGAGGGAACCCCTTTAGCGTCACAGTATGTCAATGTAAAGGCCGCGGTCCAGTACTTTCCACTCTGCCGCCCCTTGACCAAGTGGACTGTGTCTGTATGGGATTAAGCGGCTTATAATGGAAACTCTTCAAGTTCCGGCCGGTGAAGTTACAGTTTATGGCATTCGAAGTGGTTCTTGGTCAGCAGTAACAGCAGGATTTGATTCTAACCGACATTAAAATCAGCTAAGTAGAAAATGACAGCCAGCCAGAGGGCGTATCGCAGGCAGAAAGTGCTGGTAGCAAGCCATAGAAACTAGACCGTACTGGAACAATAGCATCAGGAGTGGTATTGTATCCTAGGGGCAAAGTGATGTTCTACATGCAAAAGAGTCCCACTTATAACACGTGAACCCACTCCTGAACCCACTCCTTGTTTACCTGTTACCACTTTCTGGAGTATTGCCACTTTTGCATTAGATCGAACTGGATTCATAAAGGTACACTAATGGGTTGAGAGTTGTTTGACCGTGCATCTTCCTCATGAAATAAAGTGAAAGGCCAACTTGATGCAACTAGGTAATTTCACTGATGTACTCTTAGCTCGACATGTTTCGTGTACATACGCCCATCATCAGGAGCATTAGATGTTGAACTGCAGCATATAGTTTTCTGCACTGAGTTTTTGGAAGGGAAGTAGTCTTAAGTACGGTACGGATCGTCCCGTGCACGGCACCATCCGCACCGTACACACGACCTACGCAGCGGCTCTCAAGGCCACCACCCATCCAAAAACTCGGTACAGAAAACCATATGCTGCAGTTCAACATCTCATGCTCCTGATGATGGGCGTATGTGCCCGAAAAATGTCGAGCTAAGAATACATCAATAAAATTACCTAGTTGCATCAAGCAGGCACTTCACTTTATTTCATTAGTATAATAATGGCCTTCATAGGGCCGTGCATCGTAATATATTTCTACAGTAAAACCAACTAGATATACCAAGGTATCAAATTTATTTTATTTTGGAATGACACTCTACATGTTTCGGACGGTCTCTCCGTCCATCATAAGGGGTTCAAGACTGTACATACAGCAACACGCATTTGTCAAACAGATATTGCTGTCTGCTTGTTAGAGGGTACCAACTAGCAACAAGACAGCAGTATCTGTTTGACAAATGCCTGTTGCTGTACGTACAGTCTTGAACTCCTGACGATGGACGGAAACACCGTCACAAACATGTACAGTGTCATTCCAAAATAAAATAAATTTGATACATTGGTGTATCTAGTTGGTTTTACTACAGAAGTACAATAATGGATTTTTGTGAAAATACGAATGTGAATCTGGACCTATTTCCATCGGAATATCACACGTTTGGATCACAAAAAAAAAATCTTACGTGGACGAAGATTTGCCGGTGATGATGAAGTTACGAACGCCGTGCACACGTGGGTTCGGTCACAACAGAAAACCTTCTTCGCAGATGAGGTCAGAAGGCTTGTGAACAGCTACAGAATGTGTGTTGAAAAAAGGAATGATTATGTTGAGGAATGATGCACTTCGCATTTGTCACAAACCGTAATACACAAAGTAACTAATAAATTTACTTTCGTGTTTGACGATACCTGGCAATAATGCAAATTATGTGTTCATAAACGGCTTGGAATATCTTAACTGAACGATCAGCTTCTCTCGAAGAAACCTGTTTCATCGAGTCAGAGAGGTTCTACGATTTATGGTGTATACCAACGACATCGTCTTTAGACAAACCGTAAACGAATCTTATGTCTATTGGACCGTGCATCATTGTAATAGTTGAAGAATAAAAGACCAACTTGATGTCACTTGCTATTTTATTTCACTTCTTATGTACTTAACATGTTTCGGACATTAATATATCCATCACCAGGAGCTTGCGACTATGCTGTTGAATTACCACATTGGTCGTTTTCTTCTCGGTTCGTTGTGTGTTGGTGATTTGGTGTGGTTGGGTCTGAGTGGTGTCCGTGTTGCAGGCTTCAGCCTGATGTGGTAATTCAACAGCACAGTCGCAAGCTCATGATTATGGATTTATTAATGTCTGAAACATGTTGAGTACATAAGAAGTGAAATAAAATAGTAAGTGACATCAAGTTGGTCTTTTATTCTTCAAACCGTAAATGAATTCATTCATTCATTCCGCAGTCTGTCTGACGACAAGTCTGTAGCCTCTTCGAACGCGAGTTCTCCACAGAATGCGATCTAGTGCTTTCTACTTCAATTTCCAGTATCCTCTCCTTTCCTTAAGGTCATCCAATTGCTGCTTAGCCTTCTATCTCACCTTCCTGCCACTTCTATCCTTCTCTCTATCTTCCCCTCAATAACGTTTTAGAAGACATTTCCTACGCAAGATGTGACCAATCTAATTATCCTTATTTTTACTGTATGTAGTATATTCCTCTCTTCCTTGACTCCATATAATACTTCTTCGTTTTTCACATGATCCATCAAACTGATCTTATCCATGTTCCTCCAGCACCAAATTTCAAAACATAAACGAGTAAACATAATAATAGCTTAATGCAGTTCAGTACGTGGATTTACTTGTACATAACTGTATGAAATCAAAAAGGAATACATTATTACACGAATCCCTCGGTTTACGAAAACAATTCGTTTCTCAAAAACTGCTTGTAAGTCTAAAACTACTTAACTGCAAATTAATTTCCTCTTAGTTCCGACGTTTTAAATTTTAATTGGTTCCGCAGACCAAACTTTTCTTCCCACACATCCATAGTTCACCTTACACGACAGAACGCAGTATCAAAACTATAAAACCAATCCGCAATTACTACAGTTAACTTACATTTTTTAGCCACTAAACCATGCATGAACATTAGTTACATTCAGGGGTGCACAAATTAAAAAAAAGCAGAAGCTCCCTCAAACTTCTAGGCACCAAGAAGTTGACATGAACCAAGCACCATATTGAAGGCTAAAAAGTATTAGCCGAACCATACAGAATTTAGGCATCATGGAACCTGATGGTTGTCTGAACTTTATGCATCTCGTTGTATTGGAGAGTAAACGAAAGCAGATTAACGACCGTGAAAAACAACTGTTATAAAAATGAAAAGTTACCAACTAAATGTTTCGACCCTCTAGGGGTCACCTGTAGACTAATATTTGAAATATCTCTAGATCTCTTTAGCTTGAGTAGCAATGGCAATCTTAACTTAATGCATCCCGTTGTGTTGGAGAGTAAATAAAGGCACACCAACGGCCGCCAAAAACACGATTTTATAAAAAGAGTAAATTAACCAGCTACATGTTTCGACCTTAAGGTTACTGCAAAGCTCACAAAGGCCAGCCTCCAAAATCTGTCCTCATACAGAAGAAGACAGCCCATAGTTCCACACGCTATTTCTCTATCAATTTTAACATTTTATGTTCTTCTATCTAAGCCTAAATTTCCAAAATGGTTTCTTCTTTTGAGATAACCGAACAGAATTTTGTACACGTTTCTTATTCATTCCATGCGTGCTGCATGTCCTTCCTTCCTCATCGTTCTTCTTTTGACCATTCTGATGACCTTCAGCGAAAACACAACCGACGACAATCCTGTTAACTCTCTTCTGATTAAATCCAACATTATGCCGAAATGTGCAAGCAAATCTTGAAATTCAAATTCACAACAACTGGATCACGGAGGGAATTTTTCCAAATCACGGCAAGGGTGTCACGAATACCTCATAAATAGCTATCACACTGAGCAATCCTCCAGAATGTAATAATGGTGTGTAGTTTTCAAGTGTATAGGAAAGGTACATCGTTCGGTATCTGAGGGAGGCTCCCCCTTCACCCGCAAGCTCCGCCACGATATCATGGTTGTTCAGACACTTCCTCCCTCCCTGAGGACAAACTTAACTTGAGCTCAACACAGCAGCTGGGGGTGAGAGCCAGACACCAAATTGCCCTTATCTGGTCTATAAAAGATACGAGAAGAAGAGTGTGCGATATCACGACGGTATATTTATCTTCATATGTGATACGCAGTAGCATGCAGGTACTTAAGTGAACTATAACAAATTGCGGTTACAGCACCATCAGCTCTTTGGTGAAATGGAAGTTAGAATCAAGTTTCACACCCACACCCGATAACACCGAATTTTTAAAAAAAAAGGTTAACGGAATTTCTTGGTCAGCTTCAGAGTTGGTGCCATTGCCCTGAGTGCACCGACCGTTCCAGGCGAATGTACAAATGACTAAATTACTTGCTGCGTAACGTTCTAAACCCTTCGCCGGATTCAATCTTCATAGACACATATTAATCTTTTAGTTGGACTGTGGAACATGGCAGCATTCCGCCAATGGACACCTTCCAACTTCAAAATGAACGACTCAGCTATTTTCCCGATCACTTTGATGTGTAACATTTGCAATATTTACTGTCCCCCTAAACTAAGAAATAACTATCCAGACCAATACAAAACGAAAAGATGATATTTTCAGACGCGTCCTAGAATTGAGAAAAACGACTATAATCTTCGTCTTACTTATCCATCTGCAAATCAATTCCCACTGGACAGATTTTCTTTCATCCAATTTTCTATTTTAGCATTTTTAGGAAGTCTGTCGAGAAAATTCATTTTGCATTAAAATCTGACCAGAAATAACGGGAACTTTACCTGAATAACAGGCATGTTTATGATAATATCTGGCTGAATTATTCTTACAGTGAAAAATGCTTTAGACAACAGTTGTGGAGGCAATCAAAACACACATTTTAGGTTCAAAAACGTTTCCGCGAAAATAATGCGCACAAAATGCGATACAGTGGGACAAGACACAGACAGTGCAATACGGCACATGCTGGATACCTAAGGCTACAGAAGAGTATGTAGTACTTTTTGCTTTCCCACGGCATAAATGGTTAGGCGGAAGCCGCTCAATATTACGTTTATACACACATTGCACTTCTTGCGTTTGAAATTTGAATATCAACAGACACGTAGGTGTATCAAAAAGTTTCGTGACTAGTTCCATAGAACACCAACCAATGGCAGTACGTGAATGCGTGCGCTGTGCTTGGGAGCAGGGAACGTCGCCACTCAGTATGCCGAGTGGGGTCACTGTGTGAACATTGGGAGTTGCACAACACGAGTGTTTGTCACCACATGTGCCTTCACTTTTGCGATTTCAGCATGGACGTGATACTGGAGCAGAGAGCAAACGTCAAATTCTGCGTGAAACTCGGCAAATCTGGAGCGGAGACTTTTGAAATGATACGACGTGCGTATGGAAATGAGGCCATGAGTCGTGCGAGGTGTTTCGAGTGGCACGCGAGCTTCAAGAGAGGCAGAACATCACTCGAAGACGACGAGAGGTCAGGGCGACCTTCCACGAGCTCAGCACCTAAAAATGTGGAAACAATTCGG
>Ga0123353_10015922_pt1 | contig 10961 bp, 9 predicted proteins | sample TergutLab28metaG_3_FD_92763 | JGI IMG/M metagenome (GOLD analysis project Ga0123353, IMG submission 92763) | Labiotermes labralis P3 segment gut microbial communities from Petit-Saut dam, French Guiana - Lab288 P3 | ecosystem: Host-associated > Arthropoda: Insects > Digestive system > Gut ... | reverse complement strand
GGATGATCTCGCATTTCGCATAACAGCAGAGATGAGCGATGAGCAGGCCCTGGCGCAGACTTTCATGCTGGGTTGGGTGGGCGCTGAGCCTTCTCCTTTAATAATTGAATGGATCAGAAGCCGGAATATCGGTGGTGTGAAAATTTTCGGCTGGAATACCGACAACACCAGAAAACTTGCCGAAACCGTAGGGGAGCTCCAAAAGGCCGCCCTGGCTGCACAATTCGGAATACCCCTCCTTGTTGCAACGGATCAGGAAGGTGGCCTTGTAAGGCATGTTAAAGGCGCGACAAGCGAGACCCCGGGAAACATGGCTATAGGCGCGTCAGGCCGGCCCATGGACGCCTATCTTTCGGGTTACTACATAGGAAAGGAACTTTCCCTTTTGGGCATCAACATGAATTTCGCCCCCACCGTTGATCTTTATACCAACAGGGACTCCACCCTTATCGGTCCACGCTCATTTGGTTCTGATCCGGTGCAGGCAGGTATTCTGGGCGCGGCTTTTGTGAAGGGCCACAGGGAAACGGGAATTATTTCTACAGCCAAACATTATCCGGGCCATGGGGATACTGATCTGGATTCACACGGGATACTGCCAAAAATCTATCTGCCTTTTGATGTACTTTGGGACAGGGAACTGATTCCATACAGGCTCCTCGCAAGGGAGAGCATCCCCGCGGTGATGAGCGGACACCTGGCTTTTCCAAACACCCAGGCCGGAGAGCTGCCGGCATCGCTTTCAGCGTGGTTTATTAAAGGCATTCTCAGGGACAAAATAGGCTACAAGGGAATTGTTATTACCGACGATCTCATGATGAACGGAGCTACCATGGCCGCGGGAAGTCTTTCGAGGGCGGCGAAACAGGCTCTTATTGCGGGTAACGATATTATCATGCTTTCGAAAACCCCGAACCTTAATGACCCTGTATGGACTTACCTGCTCGCTTCCATGAAACAGGAGCCGGAATTCCGGGAAAGGGTCAGGGACGCGTGCCGCCGCATACTTGCCATGAAGATGGAATATCTTCGAGGTGAAAATAAAGTTCCTTACATACCCGATTTATCCAAAATTGACGCCGGCCTTGCAGACCCGGAAGGGAATACCTTTTTTCTGAGCCTTGCGGCCCGGAGCGTTACACTTATTAATGGCAAGGGTGTGTTTCCTGTGAATCCGGAAAAAACCGGCCGTGTTCTGCTGGCGGGGAATTTTGCGGATTTTTTTACATCCGGGAAAAATGCCTTTCCCGGCGCTGTTTCTTATTGGTACAGCTCCTCACAGGCAACTACTGAACTGATCTCTTATGCGCGTAACGCTGATACAATTATTTTCTGCCTCTCAGACAGAGCCGGAACCAGAATCCTTCAGCAGCTCCGCAGCCTGAATAAAAAGATCATTGTCTTTTCCGTGCTTAGCCCGGCATACCTTGATGAAGTATCCTGGGCAGACGGTGCAGTGGCGGTTTATAGCTACGCGCCGGAATCGTTTATAGCGGGCTTTTCCGCAATCCTGGGAAGAATTCCCGGCGAGGGAAAACTGCCTTTCACTCTGAATGGCGTTCCATAAGGGTTGTAATATGAAAAGGCGGCTTTTTGACACATCGCTTCGCTGGAGGAAGATCCCAAACGAAAAGCGATTTATAGCGGAATCATTTCTAAGGGCGCGTGAAAAGTTATGCGTAACAGCATACGCACGTTTTCTGAATGACAATGAAAGCCGGGGCCATGTGTGGTACCTGGGAGAATCCGAACATTCAATCACCGCGCTTCTTGTCCACTGCCGCCAATGTCTTTTTCCGGTATTCAATAAAAATCCCGATATCCCGGGTCCCCGTTTCTTAAGCCGCTTTCTTGGAAAAATTCCCATTCATGCCATTCAGGGGCTAAGGGAAGACGTTGAACTTCTTGAAACTCTTATGAAAGCCCAGGGTTACTTTGCGGCGGAACGGAACGATTATGAGCTAATGAGCCTGGATGACGCGCCCGCAGCTGATGCCTTAAGGGCAGGGCCGGCCGGCCTTGTTCTGCGATCGCCAGAGTCCGGGGACACGGAGTATCTTTATGAACTTCAGTCCGCATACGAACAGGAGGAGGTTCTTCCCAAAAACTCGGAGTTTAACCCCGCGGCCTGCCGCATGAACTTGGAACATATCCTTTCCTCACAGCAGACCCTTGTGGCCGAACTGAACGGTCGGGTTGTAGGAAAGATCAACACAAGCGCCGAAACGTTCACGCGGTATCAGATAGGCGGGGTCTATGTGCGGCCAGACTGCCGGGGCCGCGGTATTGCGCTTAAGATGACTGCGATCTTTGCCCGGAATCTTTTATCAGACGGCAAAGGCATTACCCTTTTTGTAAAAAAGCGCAACAGCGCCGCACGTGCGGTTTATCAAAAAGCCGGCTTTACAGTGCACGCGGATTACAGAATTTGTTATTATTAGGCAACGCGATCAGGCGCCAAGGTACTGTCAAGTACCAAGGTACCGTTAGGTACCAGGGTACTTGAATAAATATTTATCTGGTGTATAATGAACCCGATATGGGAGATCTGACTAAAAACCGGGAAAATTTGCCTTTAGATATGTGCCGCCGCAGGAGCGGTATTTTTTGAATTTTTATTTTTTAACCGCCTTATGGGCGGTTTTTTTTCGTCCCGTACCGGCGTTTCTAAGGAAAAGCCCGACGGGTAAGGAGGAATAATGTTAAAGGGAAGGCATCTAATTGAACCTCTGAATTTTTCTATGGAAGAAATGGAGGATCTTTTTGCCCTGGCGGTGGAAATTGAAAGTAATCCGGCGGCGGCAAGAGAGCTGTGCCGGGGAAATCTTCTGGCGACGCTTTTCTTTGAGCCCAGCACGCGTACCCGGCTTTCCTTTGAGGCAGCCATGCTGCGCCTGGGCGGGAGCTGCCTGGGTTTTGCCGAACCGTCTTCCAGTTCCGTTGCAAAGGGCGAGTGCCTCGCGGATACGGTAAGAACAGTAGCCTGTTACGCCGATGTCATCGTTATGCGTAATCCAAAGGAAGGGGCCGCCCTGTTGGCTTCCCGTTACTCGGAGGTGCCGGTGATCAACGCCGGGGATGGCGGCCATCATCACCCCACCCAGACATTGACAGACCTTTTAACCATAAGCCGGCTCCGGGGAAAAATCGGGAATTTGTGCGTGGGTTTCTGCGGCGACTTGAAATTCGGCCGTACCGTACACTCCCTGGTGGAAGCCCTGGCAAGGTACGATAAAATCAGTATGGTTTTTATTTCACCAAAGGAGCTGGTTATTCCCGATTACCTTAAAACCCAGGCTCTGATAAAAAATAATATTCCCTATATTGAAACCGACAGCCTGGACAAGGTAATGGGCGATCTTGATGTTCTTTATATGACCCGTGTTCAGCGCGAACGTTTCTTTAACGAGGAAGATTATATACGCCTTAAGGACAGTTATATTCTGAACACGGAAAAAATGTCTTTGGCAAAAAAGGATATGATGGTTCTTCATCCCCTTCCAAGGGTTAACGAAATTGACCTGGAGGTGGATACGGATCCCAGGGCCATGTATTTTAAACAGGCCAAATACGGCATGTATATCCGGATGGCATTACTGTCATCCATTTTGGGAGTAAAAAATGCTTAACATTGAAAAGATACGAAACGGAATTGTGATCGATCACATTAAATCCGGCCAGGGTATACGCATTTTTAACTGGCTGGGCTTGGACAAGTCGCCCCACACGGTTGCTTTTGTAGTAAACGCCAGTTCGCGCCGCTTCGAGCGCAAGGACATTATCAAGATCGATAACACCATAAATATCAACTTTGATCTTCTGGGCCTTATCGATCCAAATATCACCGTGAATGTTATCGAAAATGAAAAGATAACAGAAAAAATAAAGCTCAAATTACCTGAAAAAGTCGAGAACGTCATCCTCTGCAAGAATCCACGCTGCATCACCTCCACGGAAAAATATATCACCCATATGTTTCACCTTGAGAATTCCGATCAGAGGACGTACCGCTGCGAGTACTGCGACGAGATTCATCTTGCCGGAGATTTCAGATAATAGCGGAGGCTGCATGCGGATTGTCCTTAAAAATTTTCGCATTGTTGATGAAAACACCGACATAACAGGCAGTGTAATAATCAATGATGGAATAATTTCAGAGCCGGGCGAAAACGAAAACAATGCGGCTATGATAATTGACGGCTTAAGCCTTTCATCATCCGGCTGCCTTCCTGTCCTCATGCCCGCCTTTGTTGACCTTCACGCACATTTTCGTGATCCCTGCCTCTTCGAAAATAACACCGTACCGGGGCAGGAAACGCCATTTCCTTCTGAGCTAATCGAGTCCGCTTCCCTGGCTGCCGCTGCCGGCGGCTTCGGCACCGTGGTCTGCATGGCAAATACCAGGCCGCCCATAGACACAATTAAAAAGGCGGCAGCAATTAAAAACCGTTGTGACACTTTAGGTTTAATCGATCTTTACCCTGTCATGTCTTTAACCGAAGGCATGGAGGGCAAAAAACTTTCAGAGATAACAGGCATTGCGCCTGACGGCGGCGGCTATATTCCGCTGATGCTTTCCGAAGACGGCAGGGATTTGGAGAACGACAATCTTTTTCTCTCTGCCATGAAGGAAGCAAAGCGGACAGGCATACCTGTTTCCTGTCACTGCGATTTCGGCGGGGATGAAAACAGCGCAATCCGCCGTGTCATTGAGCTGGGGAAAAAGGCGGGCTGCCATATACATATCGCCCATGTATCCGCAAAGGAAGCGATAGAGACAATAAGGGAGTCTAAAGCCGCCATTAAAGCCGTGTCTGATACAGACGGCTTCACACTAACCTGCGAGGCAATGCCGCACAATCTCTGCCTTGCCGAAGAAGACGCAAAAAAGCTGGGAGAAAAAACCTGGGGCGCCGTTAATCCGCCCCTGCGCACGGAGCAGGACAGGCAGGCTCTTATAAAGGCGCTCCTGGACGGAACAATTGACGTCATTGCGACGGATCACGCCCCGCATAGCGCCGCCGATAAAGAAGCAGGCGCCCCCGGTTTTTCCGGTTTTGAAACCGCATTTGCCTCTCTTTATACAGAGCTCGTTCGCGGCGGTAGTCTCGGTCTTAAACAGCTATCGTCCCTTATGAGCGGGAAGCCCGCAGAGCTGCTTGGTTTCGGCGGCAGTCATAAAAAGCGGGGCCGCATACTTCCGGGCTACAGGGCAGACTTGGTTATAATTGATACTGAAACGCCGTGGACTGTTGACGTGTCATCTTTTAAGAGCCGGGGGAAAAATTCTCCTTTTACCGGCCGCCAGCTTTACGGAAAAATTCTTATGACACTGCACTCGGGCCGGGTGGTATTTGAACGGTGAGTATCCGTTCTGTGGGTGGAATAAGGCCGACCATTTATTTTATACTGTCTCCATGTATAACATGGATAAAATTTACGAATCAGTCGGGAAACGGGGCCATGTCTGTATAGGGCTGGACACGGCGGCCGATTATATTCCGGAAAAGGAACGCCAAAGCTTTTCCTCTGACGCCGAAGCAGTACTTGCGTATAACAAGATAATTATTGACGCTACCAGCGATATTGCCTCCTGCTATAAAGTGCAGATCGCTTATTACGAAGAAATGGGCCTTGATGGTATGCAGACATACGCGGCTACCCTGAAATACTTAAGGGATCGCGGCGCCCTTGTAATTGCTGATATAAAACGCGGTGATATTGCCGATACCGCAAGCCGCTATGCCCATGCCCACTTCGATGGTCCTTTTGAGGCGGACTTTGTTACCCTTACCCCCTACCTTGGAATGGATTCCATAGAGCCCTGGCTCGAGTGGGCGGATAAAAAAGGCAAGGGGGCGTTTGTGCTGATGCGTACGACCAACAAGGGCCGGCGGGATTTTGAATGCCGGGAGTTGATTGGCCCGGTTGCCCCCAGGAAACTTTTCGATTTGGTTGGCGACAGGCTTTCGGAAATGGCCGCCGCCCATATGGGCAAGTACGGCTACGGCGCATTCGGCGCGGTAGTTGGGGCTGACCCGCAATCGGAAGAAGAGCGGAAAGAAGCGGCGGCAATACGCGCCGAAAGGCCTGACCTTTTTTTCCTTATCCCTGGTTACGGCGCCCAGGGCGGAGCAGCTTCGGACGCGGCCCTGCTATTAAGGGAAGGCAACGGCGGGGTTGTGAACGCTTCCCGCTCTATACTTAAAGCCTGGCAAAAAAAGGCGGCCCCGGATGTTGACAATGTAATTGCGGCCGAGGCAGCCAGGCAGGCAGCCATTGAAATGCGGGACGCCATCCGTAAAGCGGCTAGCCCGGATAAACTATAGTTTGCCCTGTTGAGCCAATAAGCCCCCTTAGTTTATAGTATGAGTATGCGGGAACTTAAAAGAGAAGATGTGCTGGAAATAATGAACAGCTACGGGAATGACAGCCAGCAGCTTATTGCCGTACTTCTGGATATTCAGGCGGCATCGGGGAAAAATTGCGTTGAAAAGCAATGGGCGGAGCTGGCCGGAGAGGTTCTTAATGTACCGCTTTCCAAGATCTACGATGTGCTGACTTTCTACGCCATGTTCAGTACCACGCCAAGAGGCGAATATGTTATTGAAATCTGCCAAAGTACGCCCTGCCATTTTTCAAAAGCCGAAGAAGCAGTCCGGTGGTTTGAAGAAGAAGCCGGAATTAAAACCGGAAAAACCACGATGGACGGAAAAATTTCCCTGCTGCGCACAAGCTGCCTGGGAGCCTGCGATAACGGGCCGGCAGTGAAAATCGGCGATCATGTTTTTGGCAAACTGAACAAAGATAAAGTAAAAGCTTTGGTTCAATACTGCCGTGAAGGAAATTCAGAGGGGCTGCAGTCATTATGTCAGAATTAGACAAAGAACTGCAGGGCAGCGGATCACAAATCCGCTTGTTACCGAATACTATAAACCGCACTGATCCATCGGATTATAATCCGCTATCGGTTGAAGATTATGTAAAGTCGGGTGGTTTCTCAGCCCTGAAAAAAGCAGCTTTAATGAAAAGTGAGGATGTTATTGCCGAAGTCAAAAAGGCGAAACTCCTGGGGCGTGGGGGCGCGGCTTATCCCGCCGGAAGTAAATGGGAACATATGCTGCACATAAGCGAGACGCCCAAATACATCGTCTGCAATGCCGACGAGGGCGAGCCCGGAACTTTCAAAGACCGTTTTATCATGGAGAAACTTCCGCTGAAATTGCTGGAAGGCATTATCATCGCGGGTTTTGTTTTCAGGGCAAAGGCCGGCTATATTTATGTGCGCGGTGAATACCGGAAAATTCAAAAAAAGCTGCTTGCGGCAATTGAGAATACAAAAGCTGCGGGCTTTCTTGGCAATAACATTCTTGATACCGGTTTTGATTTTGATATTTATGTCATCTCGGGCGCCGGAGCTTATGTATGTGGTGAAAATTCCGCGCTCCTTAATTCCACCGAAGGCAAGGTTGGCAGGCCCAGGATAAAGCCGCCGCACCTGGCGGAGGTAGGGCTATTTCTGCAGCCAACCCTGGTTAATAACGTTGAATCTTTTGCGAATATTCCGCTTATCACGAACAATGGCGGAGAAGAATATCTGCTTGAGGGACATCCGGATTCAGGCGGAACAAAACTTGTCTGCCTTTCCGGGCACTGCAGGAACAGGGGCGTTTTTGAAATTCCTCTTGGTAAATTCAGCTTAAGGGATCTGATCTACAATCCGGAATTTGGCGGCGGCATCGCGGGAGATAAAAAACTCAAGTTTTTCCATCTGGGCGGGCAGAGCGGAGCCATCGGCGGCGCGGATCAGCTGGATACGGTTTATAGTTATACTGATCTGAAAAAGGCCGCTCTGACTGTAGGCTCCGGAGCCATCGTGGTTATGGACGAAAGTGTTTCAATTCTTGAATACCTGAAATGCGTCACAGAATTTTTCATTCACGAATCATGCGGAAAGTGTGTCCCTTGCAGGGAAGGAAATAAACAGATGCTCAGGCTGATACAAAAGCTCTCTGCGCAGAACACCGGCGCCGGCGCCGCAACAGCGGACGATCTGAATATCCTGCGCAGCCTTATCCGCACAATGACCGACGCCTCGTTCTGCGGCCTGGGACAAACAGCCGCCACAGCCCTGAACAGCGCCTGGAAAAAATTCAGGACTGAATTTGAAGGGAACGTGGGGAAGCAATGAGCCATTACAAACCTGATCCGGACAAAAACGTAAATCTCACAATTGACGGCATGCCTGTTACCGTACCGGAGGGAACCACCATACTGGAAGCAGCGCGGAAAGTGAATATCAGGATTCCTTCTCTCTGTGATCATCCTGATCTGTGCAAGCGCGCTGTCTGCCGCCTCTGTGTGGTGGAATGTGACGGCCGCGCTAAGCTGCTTGCCGCGTGCGCCAACGATGCGGGCGAGGGGATGAGTGTTGTTACCAATAACGAAAGAATTCTGAATATCCGTAAGACTATTCTGGAACTGATCCTTGCAAACCATCCCCCTGAGTGCCTTAAATGCGCCCGCAGTAAAAAATGCGAATTACAGTCCCTTGCCGCAAGTTTCGGTATCAGGGAATCGCCTTTCCGCCGCGATATGGCAGTGCCCCGCCCGATCGAAACAGCCGGTGAAACCATTGTTCGCGACATGAGTAAATGCGTAAAGTGCGGGCGCTGTGTCGAAGTTTGCCAGGAGCTTCAGTCAGCCAGGGCAATTAATACATCCCACAGGGGCGTCAATTATGAAATTTGCACTCCTTACGGACAGGCTCTTGAAGATGGTCCCTGTATTTTTTGCGGACAGTGCGCAATGGTTTGTCCTGTTGGCGCTATTTACGGGCATGAAAATACGGCCGGGGTATGGGCGGCGCTCAGCGACAGCGAGCAGTGCGTGGTTGCGCAGATTTCGCCTTCCATGCGGACAGCCCTGAACAACGAATTGGACCTTCCGCCAGAAACCATTACAAGCGGAAAAATGATAAGCGCCCTTAAGATTCTTGGTTTTGATATGGTTCTGGATGCCGGTTACTTCATGGATCTAGCCATCATGGAAAAGGGCAGAGAGCTGCTTGAACGGATAAAAAGCTCAGACAGTGTTGAAAAACCAAAACTTGAAAATCAAAGGATTGAAAATCAAAGGATTGAAAATCCTATATTGCCAATGATAAGCGTTTGTACTTCCGGTCTGATTAAATTTTTAAAAAACAGTTACGGCGATCTTCTGGATCATCTTTCCCCTGCCAGGAGCCCCCAGCAGAATTTCGGGGCTTTTATAAAAGAGAATTATCCACAGGTTTCTGGTGTGGCCAGATCAAAAATTACCACAGTTTCGTTTGAGACCTGCATCGCAAAAAAGTATGAGCCCCAATTATCCCTTGCCAAAGAATCAAAGGCAGACGGACAGCCGCCTGATTTGGACTTTGTCCTGACAACAAGTGAACTTGCCGGCATGGTCCGCCTCTCGGGCATTGATTTTGATAATCTTCCAGAGAGTCCTTTTGACGGTGTCAAACCTGAGAATGTTAAATCTGACGGTGATAAACCCGTCAGCCTTACGGGGACTTATGACAGTGAACCGGCATCCGGCAGCATCATGGGGGCTCTGTTACGCTGGGTCTATGAAGCTTATACAGGTGAAACCCTTGCGCCCGCCTGCTTCAGGGAGAGCCGGCAGGGAATCAAAGAGACCGAAATTGATCTTAATGAGACCAAAGTGAAATTTTTGGTTGTTAACGGCCTGGCAAATGCCCGCATTGTTTTAGATGCTGTCCGTATTGGCGTTTGCAGTGCGGCTTTCATAGAAATTATGAATTGTCCAGGTTGTGAAATAAACTCAGGCTGTGAAACAGACTCAGGCTGTACAGATAACGGAAAGTTAAAGCAATGAAAAAATTTATATTGTGTTTGGTAGTTTTATTTTTTCTCGTTCTTCCGGTTTTTGCCCAGAATAATACCGATGCCCTCTGGAATTATCGTACAGGCCGCGACCTTGAAGGCCGTAACCGCCTGAGTGAAGCGGAGGCTTACTATTCGGAAGCGGTAAGGATCTGTACCGAACAAATATCGCGAAACGCAGCCAGCCGTGATACTTATACGACGCTAACCTGGACCCTTCAACGCCAGAGAAAATATGCGGACGTAATAACCTGGGGGGAAAGAGGGCTCAGGCTTTACGCGGACGAGTACCGCATTGTGGAAACAATGGGGGAAGCTTATTTTTACCTGGATGATCACGATCGTTCATTGAGATTTATGCAGCGTTACGCAAATTCCATGCCGCAGGGCGAGCGGGCATCGGTTGCCTATTTTTTCATCGGAGAAATTTTCAGGCTTAGGAGACAGTTCCGCCATGCGGATATCGCCTATACTACAGCGGTTCAATTGGAGAGCGGAATTGCCCTGTGGTGGTACCGGCTTGGCCTGGTTCGTGAAGCGGCGGGGGATTTTTCGCAGGCTGTAAATGCCTATGAACGGGCTTTAAGGCTCAATCCTGATTATCGTGAAGCGAATGAAGGTCTTGCCCGTTCCCGCAGATAGAACCAAGCCGGGCTGCTTTTGCGATAATGCCGGCGAAGTAACGGCCTTCCCTGTCTGTCAGGGCTGCCCTGGAAAAGATATCCCGTAAAAAACGTTCCTGCTCTTCCCGGCCTGCCTGTTTATAGAAACCAAGGTTTTTTAAATTATCTGTCAGCTCCCGAACCATACCATCAATTGCCTCCTGGCCCAGTGGAACCCACTGGCCCTTGACTGCGCCTGCCGGAGGGGAACCCCGGTCTATTCCGGCCTCGGCGGGGGTTCCTGCCGGGGTCAGAGCCCGGAACAGCTCGTAGGTGTAGATCATTGCCGCATGGGAAAGGTTGAGGGAAGGGAATGCTTCGTCCACGGGGATGTGCGAGGCAAAATTGCAGAGTTCAATCTCTTCAGCGTCAAGCCCGGTGCGCTCGTTGCCGAAGACCAGAGCCG
>Ga0123353_10015921_pt1 | contig 10961 bp, 7 predicted proteins | sample TergutLab28metaG_3_FD_92763 | JGI IMG/M metagenome (GOLD analysis project Ga0123353, IMG submission 92763) | Labiotermes labralis P3 segment gut microbial communities from Petit-Saut dam, French Guiana - Lab288 P3 | ecosystem: Host-associated > Arthropoda: Insects > Digestive system > Gut ... | reverse complement strand
TATCCTGCCATGTGTTGAAGTCGCCATCGCAGAAGAAGAAGTCAAATTGAACGTCCAGCGCGGCACACAGGTCGGCGCAGGAATCCTTCCACATCTGGAAGATGGTCATCGTAGGCAACAGCATGATATAGGCGATTTTTTTTCCGGCGACAGGGTTGGTTCCCTCCGCAGTGGAAGCAGTGAACAGTGCGAACGCCATGATCAGTGCGAGTGCCAGAGCTATAGCCTTTTTCATAGTAAACCTCCTCAATCATTTTATTGGGGTTTTAGTTGACGTTTACCCCTTTCTCTGTTCTCGCAAGTATAGCATCTTCATTGCACAAATGCAAGTGAAATTAGGGATATTTTTTTGTGATTCAACATTGACAATGACGGGGTAGAGCACTATAATTAGGACGTAAACTTTAGTTTGATTTTTATGTAAACAGATCATTTGTTTATAAAACAAAAATGTGCAGGTGGATAGTATGCAAATGGACCGTAAGTATCCCACTGATCATGAGGCGAAAAAGCTGATCGTAGAAGTCGGAAAGCGTATGTATGCAAAAAATTTCGTAGCCGCTAACGATGGGAACATCAGCTGCAAAGTGGATGACGACATCATCTGGACAACGCCTACAGGCGTTTCCAAGGGCTTTATGGCTGAAGAAATTCTGGTGAAGATGCGCACCGATGGCACGATACTTTCGCAGGGGGCACTCGGGCCATCCAGCGAGATTAAAATGCATATGCGAATTTATCAGGAAAACCCCGAAGCCATGGGCGTGTGCCATGCGCATCCTCCCATTAGCACCTCTTTCGCAATTGCGGGAATTAGCCTGGATAAAGCGATATACCCTGAGGCGCTGGTAAACATTGGCACTGTGCCATGCGTGCATTACGAAACGCCCGGGACCCAGGGGATCCCTGATTCAATCGCCCCCTATGCGCGTGATTATAATGCGCTGCTTTTAGCAAACCATGGCACGGTAGCGTGGGGCAGTTCGCTGATGGAAGCATGGTACCGGTTAGAGGCGACAGAGCATTATGCGATGGTGATTATGTATACAAGCAATATCATCGGAAAAGCTAATGTACTGAGCTGTGAACAGGTGAATGAACTGGTTGGGATTCGCACGAAGATGGGCATCACATCCGGAGGTATTCCGCAGTGTTCCCCACGGCCTACAAATACGGAGGATGTGCTGGCGGGTCATTCACCAGCTGATACATCTCCACTGTTAAGCCAGGCCTGCGCTTGTGGGGGAGATCAAGCGCAAAGCGAACTGGATGTGCAGAGGATTACCCAACAGGTGATAGAAAGAATCAAGAATCGAAAAGAATCCGAGATACGGCGAGAAAGCTAATGAAAGCAATCATACTGGGTGGCATGGCTGCTGGCATGAGCGCCGCATCTAAGTTGAAGCGCGTACGGCCGGATGCCGATGTGGTCATTTATGAAAAGGGCAGTTTTCTATCCTATGGCGCGTGCGGACTGCCTTATTTTATCGGCGGCTTCAATACCGATCCGGGCAAGATGATTGCCCGCACACAGGAACAGTATGACCAGATGGGGCTTCGTATCTGCTTACGCCACGAGGCGCTTCGGGTGGATGTAGCCGCCAAACGCGTCCAAATTAGGAACAATGAAAGCTGCGATGTTTTTTGGGACGATTATGACAAGCTAATGATTAGCGTGGGTTGCGAAAGCGTGATGCCCAAAGTACAAGGATCAAATCTTCCTACCGTGTTCTATATGAAAACCATGGAAGATGGACTCCTGTTTCAAAAGGTGCTCCACTTTCAGGGAGCCGATCATGTCGTGATTGTCGGTGGCGGGTACATCGGCGTGGAAATGGCCGATGTGTTGCGAAATTTAAAAAAACGCGTGACGGTGCTGGAGGTTGCGGACAGGTTGCTGACCTCATTCGAGCCCGAATTTTCCGAACTGGCTGCACGGGAGATGGAACGCCAGGGAGTGTCCGTGAAGTTGGGCGAGCGACTAGCCGCCATCACCGATGAGGGGGACCACCGCCTGGTGCATACGGACCATGGCGACATTCGTGCAGATGTCGTGTTGGTGGCAGCCGGCGTCATGCCGGCGACAGAGTTCCTGAATGGCACCGGCCTAATAATGGCACGGAATGGCGCGTTGTTGGTAGACCGCCAGCAGCGTACCAGCAATCCGGATATTTTTGCGGCGGGAGACTGTGCTATGTGTTGGCATCGTGTCGCCCGGGAAGATTGTTTTCTGCCGCTGGGTACAGTTGCGAACAAATGCGGCCGTATCGCAGGCGCCAACATGGCGGGCGGCTTTGAGACTTTTGAAGGGATGTTGGGCACCGCGGCGATCAAGGTATGCGATTTGGAGATGATGCGCACAGGGCTTAGCGAAGCGGACGCTCAGCGCATGCGTGTTGATTATGGCACGAAGCTTGTGACCGCTTTGGATCATCCGCCCTATTACCCAAATCCCACTAAGTTGACAATCAAGCTGCTGTATGAGAAGCGCACACTGCGGCTGCTGGGCGCAAACATAGCCGGGGTAAAAGGCGCCGTGCTCAGGGGGAATATCTTTGCTACGGCGATCCATGCGGGCATGACCACCATGCAGCTCGGCACGGTCGATTTGGCGTATGCGCCGCCTTTTGCTACAGTGTGGGATTCCGTCCACATCGCCGCTAATACCGCTAAGTAACGCAAAAGCGATGAAGACGGTACACAATCGATGGGGAAGTGAGGCAAGGCGATGAATAAGCTAAGCAATCTCTCCCAAGCGATACAAGCCATCTCCGATGGAACACTGCTGGGAATTGGCGGAAACACCTTGAACCGCGCGCCGATGGCGGCTGTTATGGAGCTGGCCCGGCAAAAAAAACGAGATCTCAGACTGGTAAAAACCGCCGGCGGCATGGATGTGGATTTGCTTTGTTTTGCTGGATGCGTCGCCAGCACAGATGCTGCCTTCATCAGCTATGAGACCGAGTATTCCCTTTGCCAGCACTATCGCAAAGCTGTTCAGGCGGGAGTCGTTCAGATGAATGAACACGCATGTTATACGGTTATATCCGCCCTGCGCGCCGCGAGCTATGGGATCCCTTTCATCCCTGTGCGTGGATTGACGGTGACCGATTTGGTCACTGTAAACGATGCCTTTGCCGCCGTAAACGATCCCTTTACCGGCGAAACACTTTATGCCGTCAAGGCGATCAGGCCCCAGACGAGCATCATACACGCGCATATCGCAGACGAGCGCGGCAACGCGCTTATTGAGGGCCCCAAATATGATGACATTCTACTCTCCCGCGCCTCTGAAGCGGTGATCATTACGGCGGAGCGCATCGTAGGGAGCCATTATTTTGTCGCTAGTGATACCAAAGCCGATATCCCGCATTTTTTAGTGAGCGCCGTGATACACGCACCGCGAGGCGCTTGGCCCGGCTGTTGTTATCACGCCTATGACGTTGGGGATGACGGGCTTCGCTCATTTCTAGCCCTCAATACAGCCGATGAACTGGACGCTTGGCTGCAAAGGAGGCGGTGACTACGCTCAGACCCAGCGATATGATGACGGTTAGTATGGCACGCCTTATCCAGGATAGAGAAACGGTTTTTCATGGGGTAAGTTCTCACATGCCGATGATCTCCATTCTGCTGGCGAAGGCCATCCATGCGCCCAACGCCGTACACCTGAACATCCCCGGCGGTGTAGATCCACATCAGCCAAGGCTCCAGAGCTTTACTAGCGCGGGAGAGTCATTGTGGCAAACGGCAGAGGCTGCCTTCCCCCTGCAGGAGGTGTTTGACTTGAGTATGCGCGGGGGGTTGGATGTGGCATTTTTAAGCGGTGTGCAATTCGACCAGCACGGCGGTGTGAATGCATCCGTGATAGGCAACTATCACACTCCCAAGATTCGCCTGCCGGGGGGTGCGGGGAGCGCGGTGCTGCTACCGACGGCGAGGCGCGCTATCATTTGGCGCACCAAGCACGATAGACGTACTTTTACGGAAACGTTGGATTTTATTACCGCTCGCGGCAATGTCAGTGAGATCGTGACACCTCTATGTATATTTACTATGCATCAGGGAGAGCTGATATTGCGAAGCGTACATCCCACATCCAGTGTGGAGGAGGTTTCGAAGAACACATCGTTCCCGATCCGGTACCTTTCCATGGTTACCACCCCGCCGCCCACCCATGAGGAGTTACGTGCGCTCCAGCAAATTGATCCGATGGATATTCGAAGCATTGAGTTTCAATAGTAGATGATTTGAGATAAATGATCAGTAAGGAGGAAGATTTGATTATGTCCCGTTTTGATACCTATTTCCTGATGAAGATTCCTGACGTATTGGAATATGTGAGGGAGAAGGGCTACATGCCTGAGAATGCGGAACTGACATCCAAAGAGATCGGCGACGGCAACCTCAACTATGTGTTCCGTGTGACGGATGAAGAAACAGGCAAAACCGTGATTGTCAAACAAGCGGGAATAGAATTACGCATCTCGGCTGAAATGAAGGTCTCCACCGACAGAAACCGCATTGAAAGCGAAATTTTGGTGTTGCAGGAAAAATATGCCCCTGGCCTGGTGCCAGCGATTTATGGATACGACACCGTGATGTGCGCTTGTGTGATGGAAGATCTGTTCGACCATGAGCTCATGCGCTATGCGTTGATGATGCATAAGATTTTTCCGCGTTTCGCGGATGACATCACCACCTATATGGTGAATACACTTCTTGCAACCACAGACATAGCGATGGAGCATAAAGCCAAAAAGGCATTGGTGAAAAGTTTTATAAATCCAGAGCTGTGTGAGATTACCGAAGATTTGGTGCTGACCGAGCCATATAACGACATGAATCATCGCAATCTTGTATTTCCTCCTAACGCGGAGTTTGTGAAAAAAGAGCTTTATGAGGATCGGGATCTGCATCTGAAGGTTGCGAAACTAAAATTCGATTTCATGAATAACGCGCAAGCTTTGATTCATGGTGATTTGCACACGGGTTCCATCTTTGTGAAAGAAGACAGCACCCGTGTGTTTGATCCGGAATTTGCCTTCTATGGGCCAATCGGTTACGATGTGGGCAATGTGATCGCCAACTTGATATTCGCTTGGGATCATGGTTTGGCATTCGGCGCGGCTGAGTTTTGCGGTTGGGTGCTTAAGACGGTTGAGGAAACGGTGGATCTGTTCCGCGAAAAATTTTTCGCGGCATATGACCAATGTGTTTTGGAGCCCATGGCCAAGGTGAAGGGCTTTATGGAACATTACCTTTCTTCGATTTTGGCGGACACCGCTTCCTATGCCGGTACGGAACTAATCCGCCGTACGGTGGGCATGGCGCAGGTGAAGGATGTGACTACGATTGCGGATGAGGCCAAGCGCATGCATGCCGAGCGTGTAAACATTCTGTGTGCCAAGGATTATATCATACATGCTGACAAATTCTCCAAGGGAGCGGACTTTGTGGCGGCAATCCATCGTGCTGCCGAGGCGGCTCAATCGCCACATTTCCCATGAAAGGAGAAGCCTTCCATGGCTAACCAAAACATCATGAACTATGCAACCGTTACGCTAGATGACGACAGGAACGCGCTGCTGATTCTGGATCAAACCAAATTGCCCGGCCAGGTGGAAATGATCAGTCTTTACAGCCAAAAGGATATTTGGGAAGCCATCTACTTGCTGAAGGTGCGTGGCGCGCCCGCCATCGGCGTGGCGGCGGCTATGGGTATATACCTAGCGGCTAAGGCCATTCAGGCTGACATATATGAGGATTTCTACGGGCAGTTTGTTAAGGCGAAGAAATATCTCGCCTCGGCGCGCCCAACAGCGGTGAACCTATTTTGGGCCCTGGACCGCATGGAAAATGTAGTGCTGGAGAATCAGGGAAAAAGCGTGGATGCTGTGAAAAAACTGTTGCATAATGAAGCCATAGCCATTGAAAAGGAGGACATTTGGGTTTGTAAAATGATCGGTGAACATGGCCTATTGCTGGTGAAGGATGGGGATGGCATTCTGACTCACTGCAACGCGGGACAACTGGCAGCAACCAAGTATGGAACGGCCCTGGCTCCCATCCACCTGGGCAGGGAACGGGGCTATGCCTTTAAAGTGTTCACGGATGAAACGCGGCCGCTGCTGCAGGGCGCCCGATTAAGCGCGTTCGAGCTGGCGGCTGATGGCGTGGATACCACCGTCATCTGCGACAGCATGGCTTCCCAGGTGATGAAGAATGGCTGGGTGCAAGCTATCTTCGTGGGGTGCGACCGGGTTGCCGCCAATGGTGACAGTTGCAACAAAATAGGTACCTCCGGCGTAGCGATCCTCGCGAAGTACTATGGTGTTCCCTTCTATGTGTGCGCTCCAACATCCACCATTGACATGGGCATTGAGCGAGGCGAGGACATCCCCATTGAGGAACGGCCAGCTCATGAGATCACTGAGATGTGGTACAAGCAGCGCATGGCGCCCGAGGGTGTAAACGTATATAACCCTGCCTTTGATTATGCCGACAACGAGCTGATTACGGCGATTGTTACAGAATATGGCATCGCTCGGCAGCCGTACACCGATAGCCTAAAGGAGATCTTTCAAAGAAAAGCGCAAGCTGTAAAAAGTTAAGGAAGCCCTACTTGCTGGGAGTTTAGATTGATACGCCATTCCCATCGAGCATCTGTGACAGCTCTGTTTTTAGTTCCTGGCTTTCCCCACAAAGGAGTATTTTGAGCGGCTTGCCCTTCAGCAAAGTGACTGTGGCTTGACTGCCTGTGACCGTTAAGCGAATGAGCCTGCCCCGGTAGAGGAACTGAAAGGAATACCCCTGCCAGGCTTCCGGGAGGAAGGGAGTCAGGGATAGGCCGTTCACCGCGCGCATCCCCGCGAAACCATGGGCAAGAGAAAGCCAACTGCCCGCCATACTGGTGATGTGCAGACCGTCGTGGGTATCGTTGTTGATGTTGTCTAAATCCAGGCGAGCGGTGCGCCGATACATTTCCACCGCCTTGTCCCGATAGCCGATCTCCGCAGCCAAAATGCTATGCACGCAGGGAGAAAGGCTGCTTTCATGAACGGTCATCGGCTCGTAGAAGTCGAAGTTCCGCTTTTTTTCATCGCTGTCGTACAGGTGCCCTAAGAAGTAAAGCCCCTGCAGCACGTCCGCCTGCTTGATAAAGCAGGAACGGAGGATTTTATCCCAGGACCAGTGCTGATTAACGGGGCGCTCCTCTTTGGGAATTTGATCCGCAGGCAGCAAATCCTTGTCCAAAAAGGTATCATGCTGTATAAAGATGCCCAATTCTTCATCTCGAGGCTCATACATGCGAGACATAACGTCTCGCATATGGTTGAGCTCTTCCTGCGTAATGCCTAGGAGCGCTTTCCGCTCTGCCGGGGCTTGATCGGCTACCGTGTAGAACAGTTCGATACTCCAGGCTGCGATCCGGTTGGTGTACCAGTTATTATTTACGTTGTTCTCGTACTCATTGGGACCTGTCACCCCGTGAATCATATATTGTTGTACGCGTTTGCAGAAATGGACTCGGTCCACATAGAACCTAGCTATGCCGCAGAGGACGTCCAGACCATCCCGCTGTATGTATTCATGATCCCCGGAGTAGACGGTATAGTAAAAGATTGCATGAGCGATCGCCCCGTTGCGGTGAATCTCCTCAAATGTAATTTCCCATTCGTTATGACATTCAATGCCTGTAAAGGTAACCATAGGGAAAAGTGCGCCGCGAAGGCCTTGGTTTCGTGCGTTTTCATAAGCTTCGTCCAGTTGTAAGTACCGGTACCTCAGCAGCTTCTTGGCCACATCCTGACCCGCCACCGACAAATAAACAGGGAGGCAGTAGGCTTCCGTATCCCAATAGGTGCCACCGCCGTACTTCTCGCCTGTAAAACCCTTGGGGCCGATGTTGAGGCGCTCGTCTTCGCCGGAATATGTGCCCAACAGATGAAACAGGCAAAAGCGGATTCCCTGCTGGGCGGCGTCATCTCCGTCAATGCTCACGTCGCAAGCAGCCCATCGGCTTTCCCAGGCGTTCGCATGCTCTGCTCGCAGCTTCGCGAATCCCACTTCCCGGGCCCGGGATGCCGCCCGCATCGCGAAGGAGGTAAGTTCCTTTACCTCATGCTCCCGGCTGGTAAAGCATAGCGCGTATTTTTCAAGGGTTACTGTTTCGCCGGCCTTCATAGCTCCTTCATAAGCCGACTCCGCATAACCGCTACGGAGAGTTCGCTTTTCCATATCAAGCCCGTCCGCCCAGCAGGTCATGGCCGATCCCACGGCAAAGCGCGGCGCGCTAAAAGGGTTTTCTTTCGTACAGGCCAGCAATGCGAGGGAATCCTCATTCTCTTCCTCCGCCAGCGTATCCCAGAAAGTTTCACCATAATTGCTATCTCGGTTTTTCATATGAGCATCCAGGTATGGCTTCATCACGATTCGTCCGTCAAAATGGGGCGTGACGGCATAGGAGATCGCCAGCAGTTCCTTTTGAGACAGGGATACAAACCGCTCCGCCCGGACGGTTATGGGTCCCTTAGGCGTTTGAACCGTAAACCGGCGAAGAAATATACCTGTTTGCAGATTGAGTTCCCGGTAAAAATCCATCACGTGGGCATGATGCAAATCCAGCGAGATGTCGTCCACTTCCACATGGATGCCCATGAGCCGCACGGCGTTGATCATTTTACCAAAATACTCAGGGTAGCCGTTTTTCCACCAGCCAACCCGGGTTTTATCCGGAAACCATATGCCGCCGATATATGTGCCCAGATGGGTATTCCCGCTAAAGTCCTCTTCAAAATTGCCACGCATGCCCATATAGCCGTTGCCGATGGAGGTAAGGCTTTCCGATATGCGGTTTCTTGTTTCATCCAGCCCCTCTTCCACAACCTTCCAAGGATCCACCTGATACCCCATAGTGTGCCTCGCTCCGTTCCATATGAGAATCCTTTTATACGGATGATCCTTTATTATTTGACATCGTATCGAAAGCCCATATCCTTGTCAAGGTAAAAATTGCCTCCTCTTATGTTCAGGGAGGCAGCTAAAAACAAAATGTCTCTTGACAAAAAAACGGTGGATTCTTAGAATCAGAAGGTACTTACTGACTGTTCATGCTCAGGAGGCGCTAAAGAAGAAGAAAAGCAGGTGCGCCCTATGTTGATTGCCGACTTGCACATCCATTCCAAGTACTCCCGGGCTACCAGTCGAGACTGCGACGCCAGTCACCTTGATTTATGGGCCCGTTACAAGGGGATCGGCTTGGTGGGCACGGGGGATTTTACCCATCCCGCCTGGCGGAAGGAATTAGCCGAAACGTTAACTCCCGCCGAGGATGGGTTGTATATGCTCCGGCAGGAATTTCGTCTCGCCGGGGAGGCTTTGGAAGTCTCTCCCCACTCTTCCCTTTCACGCCATCCCTTTTCGGATCTTTCCGCTCCCCGCTTTTTGGTATCCGGTGAAATTAGTACCATCTATAAAAAGAACGGAAAAACGCGCAAGGTCCATCACCTGATCCTGCTGCCAAGCCTGGAGGATGCGGAGAGGTTATCCTACAAGTTGGAGGCTATTGGAAATCTCCATTCCGACGGGCGGCCCATCCTAGGTCTGGATAGCCGGGACCTGCTGGAAGTCACGCTGAATACCTGTCCGCAGGCTGTCTATATCCCGGCTCATATCTGGACGCCCCATTTTTCACTTTTCGGTGCTTTCTCAGGCTTTGATACGCTGGAAGAGTGCTATGAGGACTTGACGCCTTTTGTCCATACGGCTGAAACGGGCTTATCCTCCGATCCACCCATGAACCGTAGAGTGTCCATGCTGGACCCGATCATGTTAGTGTCCAATTCCGATGCTCATTCTCCGGCTAAACTGGGTCGGGAGGCGAACCTACTGGACACGCCTTATTCCTTTCCCCATATCTCCAGAGCCATCCAAACCGGCGAGGGGTTCTTGGGTACGCTAGAATTCTATCCTGAAGAGGGAAAGTATCACCTGGATGGGCATCGGATCTGCCACCAGCGGTTGGAGCCAGAGGAAACCCTGCGTTTGGATGGAAAATGTCCAGTTTGCGGCAAGAAGGTAACCATCGGCGTGCTTCACCGGGTGGAGGAACTGGCGGACCGCTCCCTGGATGTTTCGGCGCCTATGACACAGTCTTTTGAGAGTCTGATTCCCTTGCCGGAAGTCATTGCTGCCTCTACCGTTTCCTCCGTTGCCAGCAAGCGAACCCAGGCGATATATTTCAGCATGCTACAGGCATTGGGTCCGGAGTTTTCCATCTTGCGCGAGTTACCCATAGACGCCATTGAGAAGGTTGCGGGGCATGCCATCGGTGAGGGAATCCGCCGCCTGCGCAGCGGCAATGTACATTTGCTGGGTGGATATGACGGAGAATATGGTGTTGTTTCCCTGTTTGCCCCAGATGAGCTGGAAAGGATGGGCGGACAGCTTTCCCTGTTGGAGGGACAGGTGATTCAGCGACGTCTGAGCAAAGCACCTCCCATAAGGCGCCAAGGCGATGGGGCCTTCGGGCCTCTCAGCCAGGCGCACAAGCCAGGAATCGATTCATCAGCTTCTCCGGAAGCCTTCAATGAGAAGCAGAATCAGGCGATCACTTCCCAAGAAGCGATAACCGCGGTGGTGGCTGGACCCGGCACAGGCAAGACCCGGACGCTGGTGGAGCGCATCATCTATCTGATTGAGCGGCAAGGGGTTCCTCCTGATACAATCACAGCCGTTACATTTACCAACCAAGCCTCTGAAGAAATTCGCCAACGGATTCAGTCGCGCCTTGGCGGAAAGAAATACATGAAGGGGTTGATGATAGGTACTTTCCATGCCATTTGCCTGCGATTTTTATTGCCCAAAGTCCTAATTGGGGAAGGAGAGGCAATGAGAGTGGTTGAGGAATTACTGGAAACGCACCGAATGAATCGAAAACCGCTGGACTGCTTGCGGAT
>Ga0123353_10015920_pt1 | contig 10962 bp, 10 predicted proteins | sample TergutLab28metaG_3_FD_92763 | JGI IMG/M metagenome (GOLD analysis project Ga0123353, IMG submission 92763) | Labiotermes labralis P3 segment gut microbial communities from Petit-Saut dam, French Guiana - Lab288 P3 | ecosystem: Host-associated > Arthropoda: Insects > Digestive system > Gut ... | reverse complement strand
ATGAGACCGTTTCTATATCCGCGCCAACCGCAAAACACAATTATCGCGATGATACAAAAATCAACTATAAGAGCAGTCAATGCATAGTACTCCTTTCAGCTCTTCTAAACACAACGGCAGTATGATCTCCGGTTGCAAGAGCTGCTCCGTCGCCAAACGCAAGGATTCGATTCGCCCCTGCCGTGTATATGCTCTCATCTGACAGAGATAACTCCTGAAGATCAACGCTAAAGAAACTAAGACCATCATTGCGAAGAACAGCCAGATATCCGTCGCCGGATGACATTGAAATAAACTCATGGTCGGTATATAATTCGCCAATGAGTTGCCCGTTCGTGTCAAGCGTTATGAGTTGTCCGCGGTAGCCAACCCCATAATCAAGCAGATGTAACACTAGAAAATCACCATTCAATGTGTAGGCATGTAGACGTCTGCCCGAAAAATCAAACAACTTCCTGCCTTCACCGTCTCTGTCAACAGTAAACAGCGATTCCGTCGATACGGCTATTAACTCGTTTTCTGATAGATACCATATGTCGATAATTAACCCACCAGGAAGATTAAAAACGCCGTCAGATACCTCACTGGTTAAGTCGTGATAAAAAGTGATCCTACTGCCATCGTCAGCCAGATTCAAGATGGCCAGACTCCTGCTATCGGGTGATAGCATCGCTGAAAGGATATATCCACTGGATAAAGATGCGCTAAAGATAACGATTCCTTTGCCGCTATACACAGTCGCGATGCCTTTAAAGCCTCCAGTACCCTGTGTACATACACAGAAGTAACCTTTTTCGTTTATTGAGGCCGAAATAATCGCGCTATCCGTCTCAATCGAAGCAATGACACGGGTTTTGTCAAATACACATATAGATGTTCCGCCAATGTCGAATGCAATAGCCTGTCCGCCATTTGAACTTAATGCAGGACGGGACATACGAAAGGGATTCCTGAGCGCCTCGTTTCCTCCAGTATCAAGCACCTGTATACCTAGTGTGCCTGCAGCGGCGCATGAACTGCCTAAGTCCGCGAAAACCCTGTCCCGCCCGACATCGAAATAGTACTCATCCGCCAGTTCCACAGATTCGCGAGATGAAAAAAATGCTAAAAGCCGCGACAAACTTAAATCCCGCCCTGTTATTAGCATTATGGCGATATAGGTCAATGCGGCGAAAGACAGAAGCGATCCAATTATACTCAATATCCTGCGGGTTTTCTTTCTGGGGTTTACATCTTCGGACATATGTCGTTCTCCAATGGCAACGCCAACGCACTTTTATAAATGAAGCATGGAGGTCGCCTTAATCGCAATTAAGAATTATACCATTATTGTTGACAAAAAGAAATATAAAAATACTTAAACAAATTGCAACGAATTTGAAAACACATTAAGCGTGTCAATTAGCTATATGTATACAGGTCTTGAAATATAGGGTCACTCTGAGTATTTGTTGCCATCATTATACCGATCTCCCCATCATACCATACGCGAGTCATATACAAACCGCCTGCAGGTACAGTAGGCCCGGTGAGACAACGATCTTTATAAGCCAACAAGGACGGTAGCTTGTCTGGTGATATCTTTCCTTCAGATACATAAAGCAAGGTGCCTACCATCGCTCTTGCCATATTATATAGAAACCCGCTTGCGCAAACGCGCGACTCTATGAGCTTCCCCTTATCCTCAATCTCGAACCAGTATACCGTTCTGACCGTAGTCTTCGTCTCAGTTCCTGCCGAGCGTACCGCAGCGAAATCATGTGTTCCGGCAAAATGCTTTGAGGCCTCGCGCATCGCGGCGATATTTAAACTATTCGGATAGAAATACGCTCTTTCGTTATAGAATGGGTTGCGGATACGTGAATTGAATATTCTGTATGTATACTCTTTTTTTATACATGACAGGTTAGCGTCAAAATCGTCGGGTGCGTACAGTGCGTTCTGTACTGCTATATCAGCAGGAAGCAGGGAATTAGTGGCAAGCGGTAACCGCTCAGGAGGTATGCTTGAAGGTGTCCTAAAGTTGAAACAGTAGCATTCCGCGTGGACACCTGCATCGGTTCGTCCGCAGCCGTTGACCCGGACAGGATGCCCGCAAAGAGTTGAAAGCGCTGCCTCTAGCGTCCCCGCGATCGTTATTTGTGTTTTCTGCACCTGCCAGCCATGATATCGTGCACCGTTAAACATCAGCCGTGCCGCAATGTTCTTCATCGTTCTTCGTAACTCCCCTCCTTCAATTCTATACACTCTACCGACAGCGCTATACGCCATCGATCTGCCCTAACAACACAACTGCCGCTATGACTGCCGCACCACACAGCAAGGCGACGTAATCCATGACGGAAGTCTTAAGAGTCTTCATTCTTGTTCTGCCTTCACCTCCATGGTAACATCGACTCTCCATAGCGGTCGCAAGCTCATCGGCACGGCGAAACGCGCTGATAAAGAGTGGTACGATGAGCGGCAATATGGCTCTGGCTCTTTTAATCGGGCCACCGGTCTCAAAATCTGCTCCGCGCGCTTTTTGAGCGCTTATGATTTTATCTGTTTCTTCGATAAGAGTCGGTATGGACCGGAGCGCTATGCTCATCATCATGGCAAGTTCGTGGATCGGCAGCTTGATTCTTTTCAAAGGACCCAACATACGCTCAAGACCGTCAGTCAGAGCTATCGGCGATGTCGTATAAGTCAGCAGAAACGTTCCAATGATAAGCATTATTAGCCGTGCCGCCATGAATAAAGCGGTATGTAATCCTTCATAAGTCACTATTATAAAATGAAACTCAAAAACCACAGTCTCGCCATGAAAAAAGAAGATGTTCAGAATCACCGTTATCAAGATAATGATAAGGACTGGGCGTAGACCGGACAGTACGGCTTTCAGTTTTATCTTCGACAGGCATATCCACGTTACCAATACAATCAGCATTAACACATATGCAAAAAAACCTTTTGCAATGAATAGAGCAGTAATATACATAAGCGTCAGGGCAAGTTTTACACGAGGATCGAGCCTGTGGATAATAGAGTTTCCGGGGAAAAACTGACCAAGTGTTACATCCCTAAGCATATTCATCACCTGGTCTTTTGTCCGTAGATACCGGACCTATCTTGTAGTCACTCGTGCTCATATCTGTGAGCCGCGAACAATTAATTGCGCTTTGGCGTAACTGCTCCAAGGTATCCCGCAACTGCCCTACTGTGTAAACGTCGCTCTTGACAGGTAATCCCAGTTCGCGCAGGCGAGCGGCAATCTTTGTCACGTTAGGTGCGGATAAACCCAATGCAGTAAGACGCTTGTATTCTGAAAACACCTGCGCCGGTGTTCCTTCCATTGCAATGCTTCCATTTTCCAGCAAAACTATTCGATCAACGGACCGCGCTATCTCCTCCATATTATGCGTTACCAGGATGACTGTCGCATCGTGAGCGCGTTTATAATTCATTATATTACTCAATATACCATCTCGACCACGAGGGTCAAGTCCCGCTGTTGGCTCATCGAATACCAGTACGTCCGGGTACATCGCTATAACACCTGCAATCGCGGCACGGCGTTTCTCCCCGCCTGACAACTCAAATGGAGATTTCATTATTATCAGTTTGTCCAACCCGACAAACCCAGCCGCCTCATAGACACGATCGCGTATATCCTTTTCCGGCAGACCCATATTTTTAGGACCAAAGGCTATATCGTCATATACAGTAGCTTCAAAAAGCTGATACTCCGGATACTGGAAAACAAGCCCGACTTTAAATCTTATCTTATGTGTGAAGCGTTTAGACTCGTGGATATCGTGACCGTCGAAAAAGACGCTCCCATATGTTGGTTTTAATAACCCGTTCAAGTGCTGTATAAATGTCGATTTCCCTGAGCCGGTAGCTCCAATAATACCGAGGTATTCGCCTTTTTCCGCCGTAAAATTGATATCGCTAATCGCGATATGCTCAAATGGTGTGCCTATACTATATATATGCGTCAGATTTTCTGTTCTTATGAGCGCCAATAGTTACTCATCCTTTCTCCGACGCGGTATCATGCCTGATGCGGGTAGTCAAGCTGGGTTGTGAACGTTTTGAAGATCACGTCGGCACATTCATCGACAGACAGCGCGTCTAAGGTGAGATCATATCCATCTCTTTTCAAAGCATCAAGCAACGCGGTTGTTTCAGGGACGTCGAGTCCTGCCTGACGCAATGTATCAGTATTCCTGAATACCTCGCGAGGTTCGCCATCTAAAATCACATATCCATCCGACATGACAATGACCCTGTCAGCATAGATGGTCTCATCCATATGATGCGTGATCAGTATAGTAGTTACACCATGATTGTCGCGCAAATCACGGATCACATTGATAATGCTATCTCTCCCGCGAGGATCGAGCATAGCCGTCGGCTCATCGAACACAATGCACTCCGGTCGCATTGCCAACACGCCGGCAATCGCTACACGTTGTTTCTGCCCACCTGACAGCAGATGGGCAGCGTGCCCGCGATAGTCATACATACCCACGATTTTAAGGGCTTCATCGACACGTCTGCGTATTTCATCAGGCGAATATCCAAGGTTCTCCGGCGCGAAAGCGACATCCTCCTCGACAATGGTTGCGACGATTTGATTATCCGGATTCTGAAACACCATACCAATGCGCCTACGGATTTCAAGCGTCATTCTCTCGTCGGCAGTATTGGCTCCACTGATAAAGACACGTCCGCCAGAAGGCAGTAAGATTGCGTTAAAATGCTTGGCAAGTGTCGACTTACCAGAGCCATTATGCCCGATTATCGCGACAAAAGTTCCTTTTTCAATTTCAAGGTCAAGCCCATACAGTACCTTTTTTGGAATCGACTCATCTGCCGTGGTATAGGAGAATTCGAGATTCTCAGTTTCAATAATACTGTTCAAAGCTTCACATCTCTCTCGCATTTGAACGTCGCAAGAGCTTTCAGATCCAAGTCTATTTACGACGTTTTCCATTAGTAATCCAGTTTACGACGAAGCCGTCCATCTGCAAGAAGCGCCGCAAGGTAACGATAAGCCATTTGACATTATCGTAAGCCCGATCTCGGCACTTTGAGCATACCCTCCGAGCAATGATTTAGCAATATACGTTAAAGTTGATGGCGATAAGCCCGTTGTGTACGAGTTAATCAACACAAACAAAGGATCATCGCTTAAAACTCCGGCGCAAAGCCTTACAAAATCGTATAGTTCGTCTTCAAGTTTCCATACCTCTCCTGAAGGCCCTCTGCCATATGACGGAGGATCCATGATTATCGCATCGTACTTCCTTCCGCGACGTATCTCACGCTCGATGAACTTAACACAATCATCGACGATCCAGCGCACCGGCTTATCATCCAGCCCTGAGACCTTCGCGTTTTCTTTTGCCCGCGCGACCATGCCGCGCGCAGCGTCTACATGACAGACGCTTGCACCTGCCGCTGCGGCAGCCAATGTCGCTCCGCCCGTATATGCAAAAAGATTCAAAACACTTATCCCGCGCCCTGCCATGCGGATCATCCCTGAAATGTAATCCCAGTTGACAGACTGCTCCGGAAATAAACCGGTATGCTTAAAATTCATTAGACTGACGTAAAAGCAAAGTACACCATAACTAATCTGCCAACTACAAGGGATGTTGCCCTTATGCCATCGTCCGCCGCCGGATGTTGACCTGCTATAGCGTGCATCCTGATATTGCCACCCGGGATGCTCTTTAGGCGTTCGCCATATAACCTGCGGATCAGGACGCACAAGGATATACTGTCCCCACCGCTCCAGCTTCTCGCCACTGGAGCAATCGAGTAACTCATAGTCAATCCATTTATCGGCAAGCCACATATCTGTGTCTCCGGCAAGCATCGTATTTGCGTATTCAGAATGCTAAAGAATACAGCTTCTCTGGTTGGATACAGAGTAAAAGAAAGGATAAAAACAAATAATTATAACAGTTCAACTTTATAAAGTCAAATTTCGCTGACAAAACAACAAAGCGTATAACATAAGAAAGTAGGTATATAAAAGTGAAGATATTGAAAGAAAAAACAGGATATAGCTAAAATTCCAGCATATTTCATACGATAATACTCTATATAAGGAGCCGGTGCACGTGCTGCCGGATCCGGTTGGCGACACGGAACCGAATTGGGGATTGCGGAATGCCGCGACTTAAGGCAGGATGCCAGATGCATTACCTGAGGAGGGAACCACAATGCGCATACAAGCAATTACAGAGGTTAACACCCAACAGCAGTATCCATCACATATGCAAAACACCGACTCCAAAGCAGTCGGCAAAAGCGAATCGTTAGGTTCATTTAAAGAACACCTAAGATTGCAAATTCAGGATAGCAAAGCCCCAACAGCGACACGTAAAGCAGAGGTTGTGGCAGTCAACTCCCTGTGGGGCTACTTGATTCCGCAAGGGTTATCACCCAAACCGGAACAGAAAATCAAGACGCGCGCTTACGTATCCCTGTCGAATCTGTGAATTATCACAGAATCTGTGACGCCAGCACAACAACCGGTTCAATCGATCCTTACGGGACGAATGAGCCGGTTGCTTTTTAAACGTTGCTATCAACATCCATTGTGGCGTATGCGTTGAGATCCATACCCGCGCGAACATTGGCGAGGTGTTCAAAATACCCCTGGCATCCAATCATCGCCGCGTTGTCACCACACAGGTTCAAAGGCGGTATAAACAGCGTCAGGCTATTCGCCTCGGCTGCTTTCAGGATATCCGCGCGTATTCGCGAGTTTGCGGCAACACCTCCGGCGATAGCTATTCTATTATGTCCGAACTCAAACGCAGCCGCTATAATGCGCGATACAAGTATATCGCTCACCGCTGATGATAAAGAAGCTGCGAGTGACGCGCTGTCGAGCGCATAGCCTTTCTGCTTCGCATTGTGCACGATGTTTACCACTGCGGTTTTCAGACCGGAAAATGACATATCATAAGGCGAACCATCGATCGCGGGGCGGGGCAGAGAATAGCGTGACTCGTCACCGGTCTGCGCGAGTTTATCAAGCATTGGTCCTCCGGGATAACCTAAACCAAGTATACGCGCGATTTTATCGAAGCACTCACCAGCCGCGTCGTCGCGCGACCTCCCGATAATGCTGATATCCGTATAGTCTTGCACATCGGCAATGAGGCTGTTGCCTCCCGATACGATCATACAAAGAAACGGCGGTGTCAGTCTCGGATATGCTATATAATTTGCCGCGATGTGACCTCTAATATGGTGTACCGGTATCAGCGGCACATTGAGAGCCATTGCCAGACCTTTAGCAAAACTCACACCTACAAGCAGAGCGCCAATAAGACCGGGAGCGTACGTTACCGAGACGGCATCAATATCGGTTTTATCAACACTTGCACTCTTAATAGCTAAATCAGCAAGTCTTCCGATCGTCGCCGCGTGGTTTCGCGACGCGATTTCTGGTACCACACCACCGTACAAGGCGTGCACATCCGCTTGTGATAACAGTTCGCTCGAGAGGACTTCACGCCCGTTGCGAGTTATCGCAACTGCGGTTTCATCGCATGAGGTTTCAATTGCAAGGATTATCATGTGGACCCATGCCTCCAACGTTTCACTGGATTTCCGAAGTATGCCCCATGGAAAATGCCATAACCAATGCATCCTCAAAAGGGTTGCTATAATAATTCTTCCGCAAACGCACAGATTTGAATCCGTGCTTTTTGTACAGCATGATTGCGGCTTCATTGCTCTTTCGTACCTCGAGGAATACCGGCTTGAGTAAATTCTCCGAAGCGTATAGCAAGGTGGCGTCCATTAGTGCATCAGCGACTCCGCGACGTCTAAAGGCTTTATCTACCGCGATTTGAAGCAGTTCCCCCTCGTCCGCTAAGCACCGAAGTATCACGAAGCCATGAATGGCGTAACTCTTTTGTTCGCCAGACTGAGTACCAGCCATACCAGTCACGGACCTCTCCGCAAATCCGGTTTCACTGGTAACTGCTAGTGCGAAAAATGAATCCTCCCGATAGATCTCATTTAGAAGCGCTCCGTGTGTCCAAGGCGGTGAAATAGCCTCCCACTCGATTTCCAGAATACGTATGATATCATTCTCAGTAGCAAGTGAAATACTGATCATCTCCACGCTCCATGCTCTTACTTGGTGTCAAACCAACTCTTTCCAGCTCGAGTTTCCGCGACGAGTGGAACTGAGAGCCGTGCCGCGTTTTCCATCTCGAAGCGCAGTATCTGGCAGACAGAATCTTTCTCGCCTTCCGGACACTCCACGATGAGTTCGTCATGCACCTGTAAAATCAGCTTTGCTGACAAACCATCGGCCTTGAGCCTGTGCGCAACATTTATCATTGCGATTTTCATAATATCTGCAGCCGTTCCTTGTATTGGCATGTTAAGCGCAACACGTTCCCCGAATGAGCGCGTGTTGAAATTTGTCGATTTCAACTCGGGAAGATATCGGCGGCGGCCAAACATCGTCGAAACATGGCCAAGTCTCTTTGCGCTATCGACGACTCCTGCCATATACTCACGCACACCCGCATATTTGTCGAAATAGCTGTCGATATATGCTTTCGCCTCTTTCGGCATTACGCCAATATCGTTCGCTAATGAAAAAGCGGATATACCATAAACTATGCCGAAATTTACTGCTTTCGCCCTAAAGCGCTGCACTGAGGCGACTTGTTCGAGAGGTACTCCAAATACCTGCGATGCGGTAACAGCATGGATATCCTCACCACGCTCGAATGCCGCGATCATCATCAGATCGTCGGCAATGTGCGCGAGTAAACGCAACTCAATCTGCGAGTAGTCGGCGTCGACAAGCACATTTCCTTCCCCGGCGACGAACATTTTTCGAAGCTCGCCTCCCATTTCCTTCCTGACCGGAATATTCTGCAGATTCGGCTCAGTTGATGACAGGCGCCCGGTCGCTGTGACCGTCATCTGGAAATGTGTATGGATACGGCCATCCGTACCTATGACTTTGAGCAACCCATCGGCATAGGTGGACTTTAGTTTTGTCAGCTCCCTGTAATCTTTTATCAGGCTTATAATCGGATGCTTCCCGGTCAGATGGTCAAGAACCTCTATATTGGTAGAGTACCCTGTTTTTGTCTTCTTTGGTGCGGGCAGCATAAGCTTTTCGAATAAAACCACGCCAAGCTGCTTTAGCGAGTTGATATTGAACTCTTCGCCCGCAAGATCGAACACATGCTTTTCCGTCTGTTTGATGCTGCCGGCTAGAGTCTCCCCAAAGCGAACAAGAGCATCCCTGTCAACAAGAAAACCCTCGTACTCCATTTCCGCAAGAACGCGGCAAAGAGGAAGTTCGATTTCGTGATAAAGCTTTTCGAGTTCCAGTTCCCTTAATTTATCATTAAGTACGCCTGTAAGCAATGCAATCGCGTGAGCGTCTTCCGCAAGCGTTTTTCCTGTGTCAGTGAGCATCGTGAACTGACCGGACTCCTCTGTAGCGGCGTTAAGACTAGTTCCGCAGTAGTGCTCAGATATCCTTGGTATTGTATAGTTACTGTCAGTCGGAGAAATCAGATATGCCGCAAGTGCAGTATCGAACAACCAACCACTTGTATCGAGTCCTTGCTGCAGGCACATCCGCATAGTATCCTTGATATCATGTCCTGATTTCTTGACTTTTTCGCTCAAGATTAAGGCTATCGCCTCATCGAAACCTTCGGTCGAGCCGCTACGCATTGTATACGACGTATTCGTGTTTGGAATCGATACGGCGGCGCAATCGAGGGATTCCGTCTCAAATCGCAATGCGATCAAATCTGCGTTCATTACGGCTTCAAGTAATGCGGCGCATTCCAGTGCTGTTGAAACGCAAACAATCTCAAGTTCCGTGGCTGTCGTGGGGTTAGCGCGGCTCGAAGGCTTCAAGCCGAATTCCTTTGTCAGGCGCTTAAAGCCAAGCCGGTTGAATACCTCATACAGTCTGTCGGCATTGAACTCGCGGCGAAGGCTGTCACGTAGATCCAGTTCAAGCGGCGCGTCAGTATGGATCGTCGCAAGTTCGTATGACATCTCAGCGTTTTCCCGCCCTGCGTCAAGCTTATTCCGGACAGACTCCTTAATATCAAGCCCTTCAAGATTGGAGTATATATCCTCAATATGCCCAAACCGGCGAATAATATCAAGAGCCGTCTTTTCTCCTACCCCGGAAACGCCGGGGATGTTGTCGGAAGAGTCACCCATCAGCGCCTTGAGATCGATCATCATCGCAGGTTCGAATCCATATTCCTCAATAAAGGTCTCAGGGGTGTATTCCTTTGTCTCTGTTTGACCCATACGCGTTTTAACGTGCTTCACACGGGCGAAATCCGTAACAAGCTGCAGAGCATCCTTATCGCCGGTTACAATTACACATTCCCAGCCTTCGGATTCACACTTTTTAGATATTACGCCCAGCAGATCGTCAGCCTCCCATCCCGCAAGCTCATATCGCGGGATATTCATATCATCGAGGATTTCCTTGAGTATCGGCATTTGTATGGCAAGATCATCCGGCATGCCTTTTCGCTGCGCCTTATATCCTGCGTACCGATCATGCCGGAACGTCGGCGCCGGTAAATCGAAAACTACGCACAGCGCATCCGGGGACTCATCCGCGATCAGTCTTTGCATTATTGATAAAAAACCATACACAGCGTTTGTAGGCGTCCCATCGGCAGCTGTGAGCTGGCGGATGCCGTAAAACGCGCGGTTGACTATACTGTTACCATCGATCGTCATCAGCTTCAAAACACAACCTCCTTATCGCCGTAAGTATATCCTCTTTCGCGGCAAATAGCAAGACATAGGAGCGCTAGCAGAAGAATACAGAAGTAGAGCGCGTTCTTTCATACAGCCGCATAATAGCGTTGTCAGCGGATGTATGGAAAAGAGGAAGCGGAGATGTTGCGGCTTCCTCTTTTCCATATTTTGAGT
>Ga0123353_10015918_pt1 | contig 10963 bp, 4 predicted proteins | sample TergutLab28metaG_3_FD_92763 | JGI IMG/M metagenome (GOLD analysis project Ga0123353, IMG submission 92763) | Labiotermes labralis P3 segment gut microbial communities from Petit-Saut dam, French Guiana - Lab288 P3 | ecosystem: Host-associated > Arthropoda: Insects > Digestive system > Gut ... | reverse complement strand
TTCCGTGGAAGTTTTCTGCCTCCATATTAAAGCAAAATATATGTCTAAAATTCGTCTTTCATCACGAAGATGGAGGCAGGAAGCTGCTCCTCACAGTCGACAACTATACCAGTTACACGGTGTCATATCTAAGAAGAATCGAACCTTCATTTCTCATTTCCCCCATGCCTGCTACATGCACCGTCCTTTGCGTCACTTATATAATAATTATAATTATAAAATTCAGTAATTCACTTTGTGTATATTAACGCGCAGGCTTAACAGCGCAAGTGTCAATTCCAAGGGCAGCATAAAAACAAATAATAATAATAATCATAATAATAATATAAATGGTATCATTTACTTCTATATCATTGGGTCTGCTATTCTAACAGCGCGTTACTCTGAAACGTCAAGAATCCGCTCACATCCGATACTTATCGTGGCATTTTGTAATACGTTCGCTTGAACGGGGAGGGCACGCTAGCCCTACCACACTTTCTAACAAGGGTGACACCTTCGTCGGCTGTCTGCGAGTGCTTATTCGGTGCACTTACAGCTACGCTCTAGACACCTATACCTACATGGAAGTAGTATCCTCCCTCGCGCTTCCATCGTCAGGGGAGAAATGTGGAAGTCAGAGAAAAAGATACACTTTACTCGCGTGGACTGATCTTCAACTTTGAACACACTACCAGAGCGTGCCTTCGATAAATCGATTAACTTTGAACAAATTACATTGCGTCATATCCTAGAAGACCGTAATCTTCACAGTCACGGCAGGAGCAGATCAGGCTCCTGATCCTGCTCGCTAGCTGTCAGCAAACCTGTATGACATATACCATTGCTGTTTGTACGGTGAAAAACTCCTGATGACGGACAGAGGAACTGTCCGCAACATGTAGAGTTTTATTCCAAAAATAAATTTGAGAAATTAGTGCATCTAGTTGGTTTTATTATAAGAATTTATCACGATGCATGGTCACCTGAACGTCAAACAGAAAAGACATTTTTCTTCTGTCTTGTCAGAAGACACACGGAAGGAAAACTGAATTATTGGTGCTTTTGAAGTCGTGTGGCGGTTTGTCTGTTGAATTCTTGAATCGGGACAAGCAGTTCATTTCACTGCAACCCATCTTCGTGGTGTGCGGAAGCTATGTACATGCGATTGAACTGTATGAAACAGACAGGCGGTTCCAATCCATTATCTGAGACAAAGAGAGGTATCACATTCCAATCGACAAGTCGTGAAACCACCAACTCCTAACCCCGTATCACGATACGATAGTTCAATCGATAGACAAACAAAACTGGAAGGTAGTTGTGTAATTAACAACACCAATCTGAACGCAGTATTGTCGGCTTTGTTCATTCAGTAGCTACTGCACTAGAACAACGGAGCACGAGAGAAAAGACTTCCTCAGAAAAGTAATTGGCCCGCAGCCTGAAAATGTTTCAGAACAGAAACGGTAACTCTTTCGCCCTTTTGTCGAACAAAATTATGCACCCGAATAATTCGTCTGGTTGAAGTTTCATTCTGAAAGATTAAATGAGGTTTAAGTCATGAGAAATACTGCACACACATATAATTTCCTTCAGTGAGAGTTGAAACCTTGCACCTTAAAATAATATGATGCGGTAATGTACACGCCATATTAGAATTCTACTACCTACCAACGTGTCTTATTTTTTTATTTTTAGAATTTTTAACATTTTTATCATTTATACGTTTTACACGGGGCCTGTAGCGCGTGTCGGAGAGAAGAGAGGCGTATACAGGGTTTTGGTGGGAAAACCTGAGGGAAAGATACCACTTGGAAGACCCAGGCGTAGGTGGGAGAATAATATTAAGATGGATCTTCAGGTAGTCGGATGTGGGGAGAATGGACTGGATCGGGCTAGCTCAGGACAGGGACAATTGGGGGGCACTGGTGAATGCGGTAATGTACCTTCGGGTTCCATAAAATTCGAGGACTTTTTGACTAACTGAAAACCCGTTAGCTTTTCAAGAAGGACTCTGCTGCAAGGAGTATAACTTTCATTACATCACGCGTTTTTATGCAGTCTACCAAGAATTCTTGTGTTGTTTTCAATATTTTACTATGTATCATTGTTTTGTACAGGGTGAGATCTCGCTCCCAATTGCAGTTATACATATTCACTGAAGTTCTTAAATTAAGTTTTGATTGTGGCTTGAAAAACGGGCCAAAACATGCAGCTTAATTAACTTGTGAAGATGTGTATGAAGGTATACTGAATAAATAAATAAATATATATATATATATATATATATATATATATGATAGGTTACTTTGTGACGCTGTTCAGCTAGGACATTACTTGCAGACATAATATCAGAACTGATGAAATATAATTCTGAAAAAGGGCAGAAAGAAATAAAACGCGAAAAAAAGAAAATCCTTTAGTGGTAATGTCTGTTCCAGAAATTCAGTGTGAAATTGTGGATGTTTCAGAAAGTCTTAGTAAAAATGCTGTGACAACACTTTTTTTCCGAAACGCGCTGTGGTGGGTTGCAACGTCGTGCTATAGGATATTTCGCGACAGACCATTTCTTTGGGCCACGGAAACAACGCCTGGGAGGCTATTGATTCCAGTCATGACGAAGTGAATGTGGCTGTTCGTGAATAACTGTCGATACAAGAGAACAGTTTTTACCGTGGCGTAATTTTTAAACGATCGGACGAATACATCAGTGTGTTAGAGAATTATGGGGGGAAATGGCACTTCAGTGGGTTACGTGACTCACATTTAACAATGCCATGACTTCTCATTCAATCATTATGACCTACGGAATCTCAGTTTTGAACGTCTTTCTTTTAACAGATCTCAGTGAAGTACGCTGAGTGGGTGTGGCACAGTTTATACTGATACAGGCGACACTCAATGCCAGACTCTTGTGCCACGAAACCGTTAAATTCCGTAACAGAGGCTAACCGACCGAGAGATTATTTGGTTTGAAGAAAAACAGCTGTGCTCCGGGTAAACAGACGTCTTAGGAAAGTGACGCCTTTGCGTCGTCGAATCTACATGGTGTTGCTTGTTAAGTACGAATGATTGACACACCATCGTAGTGTTTATATTACTTTCACAGAGGCGTGGGTTTGGGTGAGCAAACGTATAATTATCAACATAAGATATAAAAATGTTTACATTACAGAAATTATATGTGCGGGCACTCTACATATATCGATTAATTAATTTGACAGACACTAGTTACTCTGTCTTCCCCCCCCCCCCTTCCATAACATCTATATATAGAATGAGATGTGGGCAGGTGGCACGAGGGAAACCGGATTCAGAAATAAACATGCATGGGTAGATATCTGTTTGCAGAAAACTGGTTTTCATGGTTGCACCTGTAAATCTGTAAGAATGATGTCGGTTCAGCAGCCCGCGAAATACCGCAGTGTCTTGTGTGGAGCGAGTTCCCACCTCTGAGATAGGCCTACGCATGGCACCGAGCTGCGTGCCAAATGGGGAGAGAGAGAGAGCATTCGTTATTACACGGTCGTTACGATGTAGACTGTGCGTGTTGGCACGCGCTTACACAAACCTTGGTCTGGGGGCACATGACTGTCAATACCGTTCCTTCCCCTGCTTTTGTCTTCTCAAACTGTTCATCTTCATAACAGAGAAGAGGGTAAAAATCTAAGAAGGAACTGCATTTAGTTGTGAATAATAGCTGCTGACTTAGCCTGCAGTCAGTAAGTTTATGTGTGTGTGTGTGTGTGTTTGCGTGCGTGCGTGTGCGTGCGTGTGTGTGTGCAATTTTAAAATCCATATAGGCGAGAACACATGTGGTCGTTCCACACACACACACACAAAGTCAAGTCGCCTTAGTAATAAGTGGGGTTTCAGCGATCAGTCCTTTACACTGAAGACCGAAATAGTGTGTGAACCCTCCCTCCTGTTATTGCCATCAGCTGGTTTGGTTTTGTTTTCAGTACAACGAATGACTCCCATCGTATTCGAAATTTGCGTTCAGTGATAATTCACGGACAGAATGAGGCAGAATGACGTGGCCACTCTACGTTATTAATATCGTGAATTATTTGCCTATATGTGGGTCTGAAGGGTGGTTAATTTTGTATCGTGCTGCTGACCGAATGGTATTGCGAAACGGCGGAGGCGAGAAAAAACTGCATGTATGAAGAAAGTAATAACTGATTAAATGTGAAGGACGCTTGCTGCCACCGCAGAATTATTTTGTCGTGCCGTTTGCTGCGTATTCACATAAAAGACTAAAATATGCAGAACTATAAGTTTTCCTGATGTTTTGTTTGGGAGTGAAACTTGGTCTCTGATATTAAAGGAAGAACAAAGATTGAGGATGTTCGAGAAAAGGGTGATGAGTAAGGTGGAGCATAAGGGAAGGAAATACGTGCATAACGAGGAGCTTCGTGATTTGTACTCCTAATCAAACATTATTACTTTTATAAAATCAGGAACGATAAGATGGATGGGGCATATGGAACACAGAGGGAAGAAGGGATATGAATGCAGGACTTTGGTAGGGAAACGAAGGAAACAAACCACTTAGAGGACCTAGACGCAAAGGGAAGGATAATATTAAAGCATATCTTAAAGAAAACAGACTGACTGGGCGTGGACCGGATTTGTCTGGGTCTGGAGAGGGACGTGACGGGCTCTTGTGAAGAAAGTGATGAACCTTCGGGTTCCATAAAACTGCAGGAGCTACTGCTTCACAAAAAAAATGACCTTTCCTCTTGGACTGTCAGTCAGCCAGGTATTTGGCCAGCTGAATTTTTCATTCGACATCTATAAGCGACAAATTACAGGCTTCCTTGCTTGGTGGGCACACCTGACTGATACAATTAATAGTGCCGTCACGCGCTCTACTGATATTTGTATGAAGAAACAGGGGGAAGAAGATGTGTACGGGCGTATCCAGATTGGAATTCGAACCCCGCTCCCAGCAGCAGCAGCAGCAACAGTAGTAGTATTAATAGTAGCAGTAAACTATACTGACACAATAGTCAGTTACATAATTAGATGTCAAGTTCTTTGTAATTCTCAAACCATTATTTCACTAAAATAAGCCCAATATCGCATACGTTAATAATTAGTATTATGAAGCTGTAATTGTGTAAGTTACTACCACCACCACCACCACCACCACCACTACTACTACTACTACTACTAATAATAATAATAATAATAATAATAGTAATAATAGTATGCCGGTATGCCGCTATTAGTACCACGACCACCACCATTACCACTGCTACTGCCCCTACTACTACTACTACTACTACTAATAATAATAATAATAATAATAATATGCCGCTATTACCACCACGACCACCATAACCACTGCTGCTGCCACTGCTACAAGCACCATTACTACTACTACTACTATTACTACCGCCACCAATACACAGGGCACTCCCTGATGACATATGCCTTTTAAGTATGGAGCAGTGAACATGGCGCACTTATACCACTGTAATTCTACATCTGACTGTTGTTACCATAGCTGATACGTATGTAAAAAATAAACACACACATTCCGACTCCGTTTGTATCCTACTGTAACATGTATCGCTTAATCCTTTGAAGCATGAAGTTCAGCTAATAATAAACGTTCCTATCTCACAGCGAACACACTTCGTCTGCATTGCAAAGGCCAGCCAGTTAATGCTGTGTAGCGATACAGACTCTGTTTGTTCTAAGAATCATAATAAACCCACATACACACATTGTGTGGGCAAAATGTAGACTTTTACATCACAGCAAGCGGCACATAGATGGTACTACTATGCTGTAGAGAGTTCGAGGAATGCTTTCTACGTACTGACTTCCGTTTCTAAAATACAGAATTTTTAAAATCGGCGGTACGCGAGGAAGTTTACAGCTGTTTCCATTTATTAACACTGACAAGCTTGCTCACTTAAACTAATAATAATAATAATAATAATGTTACATTCACATGTGACTGCACAAAGCTTTTGTTTGTGTAATCGCCGGAACCACTGGCTGGAAATTACAGAACACAACACAACATAGACATCCTACATGTGAAACAGGGATGACCAGCAGTTACATGTAAACGACCTATTTTAACAACACAGTAGACGTACGTACGTCATCATACAGTACATATAATCCTTATCTCATCAGTTCAAATTAAAAATGATTTTCAAGAATTATGTCCCAACATTCTCAGCTCATAAATAGCAATATTCAGACTCCGCCCAACCGATTTTTGTGAGATATATTATTACACCATGGAGCACAGCCCTTCTTGAGGGCCTACGTCAGGCATCTGCACAAGAATATTCGTTAACCTGTTCAAAAAGCCCACCACTGTATCCTATCCTTAGCCGGATTAATCCAGTCCACAACCCCACACCCACAATCAGTTTCACAACAAAAAGAAGGCAGAATACTGTATGTGCATCTGGTCACAGTGTCTTTTACTGTAGTTATCGCCTTAACGTAAGGGTAGTCACCAACAATTCACATTTCTTATAGCACACACAAATAATCCACTCGGTTTCACAATAGATCTGTAGTTTTCTCTCGGTGTCTTGTTTTGGATCGGCCTCTTCAACAGAGAGATGCAGTTAATAAATCACAGAAAAAAAATTTCATGTCTCTTTGTTGATTTACGATCGAACAGGCTTTTGAAGGTTCATTTCTTTTGGAATATTACGCCGTGTCGACTGGTAAATAGTTACCGAAGATTCGAAGAATCGTACTGCCTTCGTCGTCAGGGTCAAACAGGGTTCTTTGACTACTCGACCTTGAAAATGAAAGCACTAAGAACCTCGTAGGGCATTGTTTACCAGTCGACACGGCATAACATTCCAGAAGAACGGAAGGCTTTTCTCGTCAATAATTCGGTTTGCGTGGACGTTAAAGAAACTCTTTTAAAGTGTTATTTAACAACACTTTCTACTGCTACGATTATACAGCGTCATTGGTTGATGGATGAGTATGGGAAATTTATGGAATGATACTGACCTTGCGAAAGAGTTGTACTCAGAGAAAACCCTGTCTCAGTGCTGTTTCGTCCAACACAAAACCCACATACACTGGTTTGGAATTGAACCCAGACCTCTTCGGTGAGAAGCCGGCGATTAGCGTTAACGTAATGATTGTAGCAGGTTCGTAATAGATTAAGGCGGAAATTCGTTCGATTTAACGTGTGCGTTAAACACGTGAGCTTCAATTACAAGCGTATGTACCTAACCCCATTTGACTTGGCAGAACTGGGTTTCCCATGCACTGGCAGTCTCACACAAGGAGACACTGCCTGACCACCTGATTCAACAGAAACCATGTGTCAGCAGAGCCCGTAAGTCCAGGTGTTTGATGATAAAAACACGACACAGCACCAATCCGAAAGCCGGATTCCTTACACTGTCCGCATGACGGTTTTAACCCTACGAAGGCAATGTAACAGATACTTTAAAACTGATGGCAAGCCTCACAGAAGACACTTGGGTCAGCATTACAAAGATCGTAGAAGACAGTACAGGAAAACAATAATGCTATTTTTATGTTCATACCGTGCATATTCAATAATAAATGTTTATTATGTACCAAAATATGCACAAATAAGTGGTGTATAGTTATATTAAAATTGCTCTGACATGTTTCGGTGTTAATAGCCATCTCCAGGGAGTCTACAAATTGTGTTAGCTAAAGTTATGAATTATTAAAATGATAACATACAATATCATTTTAATAATTCATAAAACTGGTAAAATACAATATCATGTTAAAAATTCATAACTTTAGCTAACACAACTCTAAACTCCCTGAAGATGGTGTATTAACACCGAAACGTGTCGGGAGTAATTTTAATATAAATTTACACTACTTATTTGTGCATATGTTGGTGTATAGTAAACATTTATAATAATGCTACTTGTCATGACATTTCATCATAAGGCTTATAAACTTATCCTATGCTATAGGCCACGTGAAGGATTTGTTTACTGTTAAGGGTAATTGGTACTGTGCTGTACTGGTTTGTGAGATTCTTGTTTCAATTTGGCAATGCTTCCTTCTATTTACATTCTGTAGGTATTTTGGTGTTATCAGTGCCTGACAATGGAAACCACGGTTCTGTGGCCATTATCCTATCTGTGTGTCCTGAAGTTAGGACGGTCATGATGTGAAATTTGTGCACAATCTTGCACCTACACGAAGTGATCACAAATATTCTTCAACGCCTTTTATTGTAAAATAATCAGACAAGATACAACATAACATTCAGCATTAAAATTAAAGGTTTTTAGAACTCCGACGTTTGCATTGTCATCTCCGGAAATTTTGTCTATATTGCCTGACTTATGACAAAGATGCTAATGGTTAAAATAACTTTTATAAATTTACACTTTGGTTGCTGCTAACGACATTCAGTTGCCCTTACCAGTTGTGTGTTTCCATCTTCACGTTAGGTCCGTTTTCTGTCATTTTGTTTCCACACAATGTAATTGTATTTCTGTCTATATTAATACGTTCATAAATCAAAAATTCCAAAACGTATTAAGTAGTACATGAAAGCAAACTGTTTTCTTCACTCTCCTGTTTTGACTGTTAATTCTAACACCCAAATGGAAGCAGACACAATAAAGAGAGCAGCAAAAAGAGAAAGAAGTAGGATTCAGAGAGGGAGAATTTGCGTATACTGCATTCCCCATACAGGCATATTTGAACACCCCTGTTACAGGAAACACTATATACAACACAAATCTCATTCGTATCAATGGATAATTAATTACGTACCCTATAATCAGTCCTAAAATGAAATACAGACGGTAAAGATTAATCCGCGTGATTACAAACACATTCCATGATTGAACACCTCAGAACAATGCTTCAGTTCTAACTATTCATATCACGGAATATAAACGCCCCCTGTAAGAACAAAGAAATATTATTACAAAGTTGTCTACCTGCTAGAGGCCTTGTTGTTATGTCGAATGGTGTTCGTCCTTCTTCACATTAAAAGCAGCAGTTTCCTTTGAAGGTTGTTTGTACAGTCGCTTGATAGTTCTGTGTCTGTACGTGGTTTCTCTTGTAAACACAAAGATATTCGCGTTGCATACGAATGAATAACGAACCGTCTTACACATACACACACACACACACACACCATCACACCGCGTCTCCGACTCCATCTTGTTACTTTGAGCATAGCCAGTTGATAGCCTACGTGCGACCTCTTGCGGATCATTCGGAAACTACACTGCTGTCCCAGTTACAATGCACACGGTACATCGGTTACGCGACTAATGCAGGCTTGGTATAAAGTAAATGCTACAATACAGGCTATCTGAAAATCTTAAGATGCACATACACATTTCCCCAGCACAGTTATGTCAGGTATTTCATATGACGTGAGCATAAATATATAAAAAATATTAATACAGTCATCATGTAACAGTATGTTGAGAAAAGAAAGAAATAAGTAGAGAAAGTAACAGGTTATTGAAGAAAAGTGCACGCTGAGAACTTCATACTTTGTACTCTTTTCCAGATATTATTATAGTGATCGCATCACGGAAAATAAATTGGGCGAGGAGTGCATCACGTCAGGGGGTAGGGGTGAAGCAAATTTCATTTCTAAATTCTGAACAGAACACGGGATACTCAGGCTTAGGTGGGAGGATAATATTAAAATGTATCTTGAAATTGAATATGAGGGTTTGGAGTCGATTAATCTGGCTCAGGGAACGTCCAATAAATATATGATAAAATGTACTGCTTGATTACTCAGTTACATCACGGCTGTATGTCAAAGGCCGATATGACTCATAATTCGCTAGTCACGAACATTTCTGAATCCAGAACGTAGCAGACAAGACACTGTTTGCTCCAGACCAAATCGTCATGTGATTTTCGTCACTACCGCTAATGTTACTGCCGTTACGTACGTGAATTATCAGCATTATTACTTCCTGCCGTCCTTCTCATATCCATGTTTCATGTTCGTACCTCGGTCAAATGACCAGCTGTCCTGACTAGACCTTTTTTTTTTGTTTTCCTATTCCCTTCCAAAAATAATGTTACAACCATACCGTAAAATATATCACAAACGTTTCCTTTCTAATCTGTCGCAATTAATCCTTGCAACCGTCTATCATATACAATACACATGTAAATGATAAATGGTTTTTAGTTACATGAAGAAAGAGCGCCTTTATAATCAGAAATGAACTTGCTTTCTATAAACTTCAGACACCCAACCTCTATGTTCTGGACTTCGAGTGCAACTCGTTCATTTTATTGTCTGCTTTATAAGTCCATTGCTTTTTCCAACGCACGTTCTCCACAGAGTGCAATCCAGTGCTGCCCATTTCGCTTTTCGGTATCCCTCGTCTCCTTAGGGTCGTCCACTAGTTGCTTGCTTCTTCTTCCTCGTCTTTCCGTCACTATTACCCTTCCTTCTTTCTTTTCTCCAATAACGTGTTTTAGAAGGCATTTTCTTCGCAAGACTTGACCAATCCACTTAGCCTTCCCTCTTTCTATTATGTGTAGCATATTCCTGTCCTTTACTCTGTGTAATAATTTTTTATTTTTTACACGATCGGTCCAACAGATTTCTCCATTCTTCTCCAGCACCACATTTGAAAATCTTCCAGGTATTTCTGATGCGTTTTCCGAAGTGTCCAAGTTTCAGTACCATGCAAAACTACGCTACAAATGTAGCGCTCTACTAGTTTCCTCCTTAAATCTAAGTCCAATCTGCTGGAGAAAAGAGTCGTCTTATTCTTACTGAAAATTGCTACTGCCATGGCAATCCTAGATTTAATTTCACGTGTATATGTTTATGACTGCAACTGCAGATGATGAAGTATTTCCTTTTTTTAACGCATGGTTCCGTGCATCGTAATTCAGTGTTAATAAAAATCCAACCACATGCAACAGTATGCAGATATTTATTTACTGCAAAGTCACTCTACATGTTTCGGGTGTCACAGCACCC
>Ga0123353_10015917_pt1 | contig 10963 bp, 6 predicted proteins | sample TergutLab28metaG_3_FD_92763 | JGI IMG/M metagenome (GOLD analysis project Ga0123353, IMG submission 92763) | Labiotermes labralis P3 segment gut microbial communities from Petit-Saut dam, French Guiana - Lab288 P3 | ecosystem: Host-associated > Arthropoda: Insects > Digestive system > Gut ... | reverse complement strand
GATCAAACTATTGTACAAAGAAGAGGTACGAGAGTGCGGTAGAAAATTAGGCTTACCGGAGGCTTTTGCGAATCGGCAACCCTTTCCCGGGCCGGGCTTGGCGGTGCGCTGTTTAGGTGAATTGACCAAGCCGAAACTTGATCTTTTGCGGGAAGCGGATGCGATTTTCTGCGAGGAGATTGAAAAGGCAGGATTACAAAAGGAGATACAGCAATACTTTGCGGTGTTGCCCGGCGTTCAAAGCGTGGGAGTGCGTAACGGTGAGCGGTGCTATGAGGAAACGATAGCGTTGCGTGCCATTACAACGAGGGATTTTGTAACCGCAGGTTCCGCTCGGTTGCCGCAGGAACTGATTGAAACGGCAGCGCAGCGGATCACCAGCGAAGTGAAGGGTGTCAATCGGGTGGTGCTGGATGTAACACCAAAACCTCCCGCTACCGTAGAGTGGGAGTGAAATTCCAACCCATTTAGTGAGCAGACGTGGTATAGTAGTCAAGCACGACGGAAGCAAGGACACGCAGAGTGCCCATGCGTTAGTCCAGCCGTTCTATCGCCAGTTTTCTATCAGCGTTTCCACATCACGCCGCGGATACTGCAACGCTTTTTTCGCGGCTTCTTCTACCGCCTTTCGCAGCAGCCGATAATCGGGATCGTTCTGGTCGGCGTAAATTGCTCTGCTGCACCGTTCCTGTCCGCCTGCCGCACTGGCAAGCGGAGCAGCAAGGAACCGACTCTTTTCCGGTGCCTTCAAATCAATCCAATCGAGCCGCGAGACCGATTCAGTGGCATGACATTCCGCACAACGCTTTTGATGAATCGTCAAAACAGTCTGTTGCAACTTCTGATCCGCCGGCATATCATATGGCGGATGCTTCGGTCGGGAATTGACGAACCTATCATGATATTGAGCGTTTGCGTCAATCCACGTTACAAGGCAATACCAGTCTTCATCGCCCGGCTTGATATTGATATGTGCCGAACAAGGTCCGGTCAATATCGCTTCAATCAAATTACTCTGCGAGGAACCGAATTGTCGAGTTTGCGCCACTGCGCCTGCCCAATCGTGCTTGTTGGAATAAACCACGAGTTCGTTCTCGATGATCGTCCGATACGCCCGATTCGTTCCGTCGAAATTGAAATTTTTCATACCGGGCCACGCCTGTTGATGAGCAAGCGGTCTCGTCATCGGACCGGGCGGCATGAGTCCGCCGGAAAAGTCGAGTCCCGCCGCCGGTTTCAAACCAGAATGACACGAAACACAGTGCCGATCAAAAACGGGCTGCACGTCAACGAGAAAATTGATGCACCGCTCGGTTCCCCACGGCGGAGGAGTCGGAGTGGACGGCGTTCGAGACATCGCACGGGTCATCTGAGTGTTAACAGGTGCTTCCGCTCGTGTTTCATGACATCCGACGCACCCACGCGACTCGCCGGGTTGAAAACTGATGAACGAACGCATCCGCTTGATCTCCTTCTTGTCGGCATCGAGAAATTGAAAATAGACCGAAACATGCGAAGGAACATAAAACGATGCACTGCCGTCTTCTTCGACAGGGACTTCGCCGAAGACCAGTGCTGGTGCCCAGTTCAATCCCCAACTGCTACCATCGACTTCGTAACGCTGTCCGCCGGTCTCCTTCGTGTAGGGCCAACCAATCCGCCGGGCAATGCGGAGGTACTTGATTTCACTCGGGTCGACATCTTCGACACCATACGCAGCATCGCTGACCGTACACAAGGCTCTGTCTCCAAGTGTGGGATCGTAGTTATCGGGCAGGATCGGCGGTCTCGGTCGAGGACGCAACGGCATAGGAAACGATGAAGAAATTTCTGTGTCTTTGTAGATCAATTCCTTGTTGCCGAAAACATCGATCAGATAGAGACCGTATCCTTTTTCGTCGGCTCCTCGGCTTTCTTGTCCGCAACCGGGTGCAGGGTCATTGGAGTAGGTGTAAGAGACAAGGAAAAACTTGTCCGAAATGGGGAAGGGATACATATAGTAGCCTCCGTCATTAACCACTCCGCCTTCGGGCACAGGCGTGCCGGACATTCCGCCTTCGGGAGGAAAAACGCCCGGCGTTACAATAGCGATGGCGGCGGAATCGTTGAGACCGACATTAGGGGACAATACACAAACAGGTCCGCAGGCGAGAGTATGATGGGCGGCGGCAATGGAAACAAACTTCCGGTCACCGGTGGGCATCGGGATTTCGCGAGTGTTTTGGAATGCCCAAGGATTATCCAGATGTTGCTTAAACAAGGCATCGGCACCTGTTCCGTCGGGACGCACATACCAAACCGACTGAATCGTTGCCCAGCCTCGCTCCTGATATTCCCAGCGGCAATAACCGATGGTGCCGTCATTGAAAACATGCGGTTGATAGTCGCCGTCCTTGTTGTAACTGAGCCAGCGAAGTCCGGTGCCGTCCGGCTTGACAGAATAAAGATTGCACGAGGTTTCGTCATGGAAGGGACCATTATTGCACTGCAACGAAAAGCCGCAACGTTCGGAGACGAAAACGATGTCGCCATTCGGTAAATACGCCGGATCAAGATCGCTCCACATTTCATGGTCGGTAATCTGCCGTAGCCCTGTACCGTCGATGTTGATTTCGTAAATATGAATCGGCTCTTGCGAAAGTCGAAGATCGTGTCCCTTCATTCGTTCGCCGCCGTAATTTTTCCAGGGCCAAGGCCACGGTTCGGCAAGCCAGTCCTCCGTTTGTTGAGCGTAACCGAAAACGATTTTGTCGCCGTTCCAATGGAGGTCAATTCCACGAATATGACCAGTGCCCAGTTGACCGTCGATGATGTTCGTTACTTTTTGCCCTGTACCTTCGGTCGAAAAGGGATTCTCTAATATGCAAATATCGCCGCCCGGTCGGGAAACCCAGGGCATGTGGTTCAGACAAATGTCAGGATACGTTTGTTGCGTAAGACGTTTTACGAAGAGCAAGCGGTCAAAATCGAGTAACGGATTCATAAAGGCGAGTTGCCGTCCGATTCGTCGGAGACGCAGATATTCTGTTTTTTCTTCTGTTTCGACAGTCCGTGCGATTTCTTTTTCGAGGTTGGCGATATTATTAACGTCTGCTCCTAGTTCTTTGAGATGTTCTGACAATTTGAGCAGACGTTCTCGAACCTCCTCGATGGGAAACGAATCGATGCTTTCTTCAACTTCACGCGGACTCCGTCGTCTGACCGACCACTGACTGATGCTGCATTGATCCGCTGGCTTCCAGAGGGCAATGTTTTCCTCTGGTTTGTCAAACGAATAGATTTCCACTTCGTCGAGATGGTAGAGGATCGGATTTTGTGAAGCAACCTGCAATCGGACGAATCGTGTAGCGAGTTCCCCTTTCTTGAACGTTAAAGTGAGCGGTCCGAGGTCGTTCATGCCGCCGAAATGTTTTCCGGCACAATCGTGAATCTGTTTCCACTGTTCGCCGTCATCGGAAACAAGGACTCGCATGGTATCGTTATTGTGAAGACCCGGCGCATAGTCAAGGCGATTGTAAACGAGGATTTTTGCGATGGGAACAACTTTTTCCAAGTCCACTTGCCACCACGGATTGGGGGTTCCGCCAGTATGAAAACCGTACTGTCCGTTTTTGATACCATCGACTGCACCGAGCGCATCTTGTGCCGTTGGCGGGGCTTTCGGAGTTTTCAAGTCACGCCAGGACTGCGCCTGTTGGAGCCAATCGGCTTCGACTAAGGAAACGTCAAATTCTGCTGCTTTTGCCACGCCGAAGAGAAGCGGCAGAAGGATTACGAACACAAAACGATAGTTTGCCATGACTATTTTAGGGTTGTTTCGCTCGACCTGTGGGTAGTCTAGCACATTTTCCGTCATGCGTCAACGGGAAAAAAATCGGGGCACTAAAATAACGCCATAATTTTCGGATCATTCAGAGCAGTGGCGACGATTTTGGCATCGGTAAACACGCACAGAGCATTGTGTTCGGTACGTACCGCTGCGGCAACCGCACCGGCATGATGTGCTGCTGTGCAGCCCGCCGCACTGTCTTCTAAAACAAGCATTTCCGCCGGAGCGATGCCGAACCGTTCCGCCGCCTTCAAATAAATGTCCGGTGCCGGCTTGCCCCGCTCAACGTCATCGAATGTCAACACGAAATCGAATCGACGCGTCACGTCTTCTTTACGGCGCAACACTTCCGAAGCAATGTGGCTATCACTGCTCGTACAGATTCCTTTGGGAATGTTCCGCTGTTCTAAATGATCCAAGAGTTCGTACAAGCCCGGCATGGTCGAGAAGCCTTCGTCGATGAATTTCAAAAAGAGGTCTTCGGACTCGCTTTGCAATTCCTGCCACGTTTCGGAAAATCCAAAGGTTTCGATGAAAAGTTCAAAACAATCTTTCGCTGGTCGTCCCATAGCGGCATGGTCAAGTTCTTTGGTATAAACTTCCCCCCGCCGTGCCATAAGAGTCGATGCCACCTTCCAATAGACGGCTTCGGTATTGAACAACAAGCCGTCCATGTCGAACGCTACTGCTTTGAATTTCATTGATACAACGATTTAGGAATAGGGTAATAATGGGATAGCCACGTATACTCTGCCGCTACTTTTTTTTAGTATCGGCACTGGGGAAGGAGAAACCGATTTGGAGGGCGAGTAATCCCCAGGGACATTTGAACGGAATCGAGATCGGATGCGCCTTCTGCGGAAAATGGAGCCAGCAATCATCGCCAGAAAGAACATTCGGCAAACTGATGCTCAACTGATACTGCGCCAGTTTCGCTTTGGCACTTCCACAAACCATGTTGGTAAGTTCGCCCACCGTGTCGAAAACGTCGTCGTTAATTTCTGTGATTCCTTCCATCATAAGCATTGTTTCTGTTGCTTTGATGGCGACGGAAGGCTGCATCGACAGCACGACCGTTCCGACTCCCTTTCCGCCGATTCCGACGATTCCGCTGATGCGATAGAGAGCAAGACTGTTTTCCATAAGTCCGAGACCGGTGCGCTCCACGTTGCAGTTCAGCATTGTCTGAAAAACTTCTTCAAGTCCCAGTACGACAGGATTAATGTAATCAATTTCAATCGACATAGACAATTCCGCTTAAAGGGGTGAAAAAACCGAAACCGCCGTCATTGTCCCAAAAATTTTTCTTTTTTCAAGTGGTATGCGTTCACGGTTCGTGGTAAAATCTTATGCCATGCTCGCCACGCTTCGTCTTATCACTGCTCTCTCCAAGACCGCCCGCAAACTTGCTGATGCACTCGAACACATTCTGCGGCGTACGCCGGAACATCCTCTGCAACAACTCCTCCAAACGGCAAACGAAACGTTCGGCACAAACATGGAATCGAGCGAGTTCGCCGATCTGTGTGCCCAAACGATCACCTACGGAATGTTCATCGAACGATGGGGATTCGAGAAAAAGAAGATTCCAAAGCCGCTGCCGTTGCTTCAAAAACTCTTCGATTACACAGAAAGTCCCGATGCCGACAAGCGAATTCGACAAGTCGTTACCGAATTGGAAGACCTGCTCAAACTTGACCATTCGAAGACCGGCATAGATGCAACGGTCTATTTTTACGAACACTTTTTGGCAACGTACAATCCTGAACTGCGTAAATCGCGCGGAGTCTTTTACACGCCGTTCGCCATTGTGCAGTATATCGTCCGAGCCGTCGACGCAATTCTTCGGCATGAGTTCCAATTCCCCAAAGGACTGGCAGACGAAGTTCACATTCTCGATCCGGCAACAGGAACAGGAACATTCCTCTTCGATGTCATTGGACAAATCCACGATCAAATCGCTCTCGAAGAGAATCACGACGTTTGGAAAAGCTACGTTGCCAATGATCTCCTGCCTCGCTTGCACGGCTTGGAAATTATGATGACTCCCTATCTGATGGCGCATCTAAAATTGAGTCTGTTCCTGCACCAATCGGGCAGTGCATTGGAAAACCAATGTCTTAACATCTATCGGACAAACGCTTTAGAGTCGCAAGACCGATTCGAACAATTTCCTTTTTTGGTCGTCCTCGGTAATCCGCCGTACAATGTTTCAACGGTTAATCAGAGTGAGTCCGCAAAAAAATTGATCGCAAAGTACAAGGAAGGACTGGAACACGAAACGAACATTCAACCGCTTTCGGACGATTACATAAAATTCATCGCACTGGGACAGCATCTTATCGGTTCGAACCAGTCCGGCGGAATTCTTGCGTACATTTCCAACAACAGTTTTCTCGACGGCGTGATCCACTGGAAAATGCGGAAATCATTATTGGAAACGTTCGACAAGATTTACGTTTTGAACCTTCATGGAAACAAGCGAAAAAAAGAGATCGACCCGAACGGCGGAAGAGACGACAATGTTTTTAACATTCAGCAGGGAACATCAATCAACATCTTCGTCCGTAATCCCAAAAGGAACATCGAATCAGCCCCAACGGGGCGTAATGTCTATAACCGCCGGTATCAACCGGCAGATGAAGTACCGCTGGGCAAAGTCTTCTACGCCGACCTCTACGGCACACGCACAAAGAAATACGAATTCTTGAAAACGCATCCCTTTGCCGACACAAACTTTACGGAACTTGTTCCGAAGGCACCGGACTACTTTTTTACACCAAAGGACTTGTCGCTCCAAACGGAGTACGCCAAAGGTTTTGGTGTCAACCAATTGTTTCTCACACATGGCACCGGAATCAAATTCCGCAAGGACAATTTGTTGGTCAAAAACCATTTTACCCGGCATGATGTCGAAACCATGCTGGACGACATCGCCCGACGGGACGACAAGCAGGTGCTTGACAAGTACAAAACGAAGGAGACGAAGGACTGGAAACTACAAGACAAGCGGCAATACTTTTTGAATTACAGTGCCGAAGATATTGTACCGGTCTTGTACCGGGTTTTTGATGAGCGATGGACGTATTTTCCGATGGGCAAGATTTCTAACATCATTGTTCGCGGCGATGCCCGAAAAAGTTTGATGCGGCATTTGTTTCGGGACAATGTTGTCTTGCTGACTCTCCGCAATCAGCCGACCGTTCAGGATTTCGACAGAGTTTTTATTGCGTCGGGCATCATCGAGCATTGCGTCATCGGACGTGCAACGTATGCGTTTCCGTTGTACTGTTATGATGAGAACGGCGAGCGACAGTTGGATTTGAACGAGGAGATTGTGCGTGAAATAATAAATAAAGCAGAGCGGGGCGACGCAAGTCCTCCGGTGCGTCCAGACATTTTGGCACAGCACATTTTCGATTACGTTTACGGTGTTCTCCACGATCCTGCCTATCGGGCGAAGTTCCAAGAATTTCTGAAAATAGACTTTCCTCGTGTTCCGTATCCGAAAGACAAGGAAGAATTCGACTGGTATGTTCAACTGGGAACACGTTTGCGGAGGCTGCATCTATTGGAGGAAGTACCGACGATTCGCACATCGTTTCCGATTTCGGGAAGCAATGTCGTTGAACACGTTTACTTTACGAACGGCAAGGTCTGTATCAATGGGTCGCAGTATTTTGAGAATGTTTCTGTATCCGTTTGGAATTTTTTCATCGGCGGTTCTTGTCCTATGCAAAAATATTTGAAGGATCGCAAGGGACGCGTGTTATCGTTGGCGGAGATTCAGCATTACCAAAAGATTGCGGCTGTGTTGCAGGAAACGATAGACGTGTTCGCTTAGCGTCATTCCAATTTTTCAATCTCGCCGTTGATTTTTAGTTTGATGGTCTCAATGCTTTCGAGCCCTTCGTTGTCCACGACTTTGACCGCAATGGTATGCGTACCGGCTTGGAATGTGTGCGTTGCTCGTCCCTCTTTATCGCCTCAATCTTGCCTGTTCACGTTTCAAGAGCCACAGCGATGCGAGCAACACAACGAAGTCGGTCACGGGAATGGCAATCCACATTCCGTCGAGTCCCCAAAAATAGGGCGTGATTAACAACATCGGCACAAACACGCCGATCTGCCGGAACAGCGTTAACCTAATCGCCATTCGGGCATTGCCGACGGACTGGTAATACCCGGAAACCGCTATCGTTATGCCGCCTGCCGCTAAAAAGATGCACGATATCCGCGTTGCCCGGCAAGCCAGGAACAGTAGAGTCTCCCCATTGTCTCCACTGACGAAAGGACGCAACAACACTTCGGGAAATATCATCAACACGGCAGTGCAAAAAAGAGCAACGCCGGTCACGTAGTACACCTGTAACTTCAACGTCTTGGCAACACGGTCAAAATGTCCCGCTCCGAAATTATAGCCGATGATCGGCTGCGCCCCCTGATTGATGCCCAGCAACGGAAAGATCGTTACTATCCAAACGATAAAGAGAATTCCGAACGCGGCGAGAGCAATATCGCCGCCATGTTCAATGCCGCGCTCGATTCCGTAAAGTTTTCCGTAATAAGCGATTTGCCGTACTTGAATGACCTGTATCACACACGTGACCACTTGCATAATCAAAGGAGGCATTCCGAGCGCGAAGACCTCTTTGGCGAGTTTTCCGTCCCAGCGAATATATTTGAGCCGCCACCGAAGCAGTGTTCTGCCGGACATATAGTGCCAAAATACCCAGCCCGTCGCGCAGGCTTGCGCCAGTACCGTCGCCAGTGCCGCTCCCCAAACGTCTGTCAGAAAAACAACCAGAAAAAGATAGTCAAAAAGGATATTGAGAATCACCATGATCAACATTGTGAACATGGCGACGTGCATTTTTCCTTCGCTTCGCAAAAAACTATTCACGCCGAACGAGATCATGTGAAAGAAGGCACCGCAGACAGTAATGGTCAGATACTGCTTGGCGGAGGGGAGCACGCGGTCGCTGGTTCCGAAAAGTTTGAGCAGTTGCTCTTGAAACAGCAAGCCGAAGACCATGAAGCCGATGCCGAAAATGGTGAACAGAAAGAGGGCTTGTCCGACGATTCTTTCGGCTTCCTCTTTCTTTTTTTCGCCGAGTCGAAGGGAGATGAGCGTATTGGAACCGATACCGACTGCCATTCCGACCGCGATCATAATGGTCACGATGGGCAACGTCACGGTAATGGCGGCGATTCCGATTTCGCCGCAGACGGGACTTTGTCCGACAAAGATACGGTTGATGACGGCGTGGGCGGCGGAGCCGACGGTGGCGGCGATGGCAGGAAGAGAAAAACTCCAAAGAAGCCGACCAATGGGTTGTTGTTCCAGCCGGAGAACTCGTTCTGCATGACTCATATAAAAAGAACGTTCCCGTATCGAAAACAGTAACTCCCCATCGTCTTCCCGCATGTTATCAGAAAATTGACGAACGTCAAACAGGAGAAAGGGGTTGAATGTCCGTTACGATTGCAGTTCCAATTTTCTATGCTACAATATAGGGTGTTATGTACATTTCACTCGATTGGATTTCCGATTACGTCGATCTGACCGGACTCGACATTGATACCATTACGAACCGATTGACTCTCGCTACCGCCGAAGTCGAAGGAACGAAAATCGTCCGCCGATTCGTCAAAGGCGTTTTGGTCGCCGAAGTCAAATCGGTCGAAAAATTGACGGACAAGTTGACATTTTGTCACGTCGATTGCAGTGCACAAACGTACACCACCGTTTGCGGTGCGCCGAATGTACGTGTTGGTCTTCGGACTCCGTTTGCACCAGCCGGTGCAGTGCTGGCAGGTAACGTTACCGTAGAAGTTGCCGAAATGTCCGGCAGAACGAGTCAGGGAATCCTATGCAGTGCCGCCGAACTCGGAATGTCCGATTGGCACGAAATTCTTCTGGAGTGTCCCGATTCCATCGAAATCGGTACGCCGCTCGACACACTTATTCCAGAAACCGACACGCTCATCGAGATCGACAACAAGAGTCTCACTCACCGTCCCGACCTATGGGGACACTACGGCTTTGCCCGCGAATTTGCCGCCATTTTCAATCGGAAACTCAAACCGCTGCCGCAGATTGACCTGAAACAATTCGACTCGCTCCCCGAATATCCCCTTAAAAATGAGGACTACGAAAATTGTCCCTGTTACGGTTGCATCGAATTTCAGACTCGGGGAACGATTCCGTCACCGCTGTACCTACAACGTCGTTTGCATGCTCTCGGAATGAGGTCGTACAATCTGCTCGTCGATGTTACGAACTATGTCAACTGGGAGATTGCTCAACCGACGCATGCCTTCGATGCGGATAAACTAGGCGGGATTCGCATTGCCACAGCAGGAGCGGAGGGTGTAAGCCCCCTGGTTTTCACGACGCTTGATGGACAGACTCGAAAATTGTTACCAGAAGACCTGCTAATCTGGGGAACATTGGAGACTACTGAAAAATCTGCTGCCGTCTGCCGTCTGCCGTCTGCCGTCTCCTATCGTCCCGTCGCTCTTGCTGGCGTAATGGGCGGACTCGAAACGGAAGTTAGCGAGTCGACGGTGAAAATCCTTTTGGAGTCGGCAAATTTTAAGGCATCGAAAATCCGCAAGACGGCAACCCGGCTCGACCTGAAAACCGACGCATCGCAGCGATACGAAAAGTCTCAACCGCCGTCGAATGTCAAGGTCGGCATCGCACGAATTCTCAAATTGATTGAAGACTCCGGTGCCGATTTGAAAGTGTTGAGCCGATTCACTGTCGACGGCGACTTGCAGGAAGCAATGCGTTATATTGACATTCCGGCGGAACGCTTGGAACAACTTGCCGGAATTAAATTGCCGCCGGAAAGGATTACGCAGATTCTCGAATCGCTGGGATTCACGGTGCAATGGCAAAAGTGCACGAAATCTGAGTCCGCAATCGTTTAGCCGTCTCACCCTTTGAGGCGCAAAAGAGCCTTTTGTTTATTGACAACCGTCAGAGAATTATCTGACACGTTCTGACGTTCGGCGTGTTACACTTCCATTGAAAATTGAAACATGGGATTTTGGAAGGACGCAGCACGGAGCAAGCTGCCGTGTGAAGTACTTCGAAAGAGTGTCGGGCACTGGGAGGGTTCGCCG
>Ga0123353_10015915_pt1 | contig 10963 bp, 7 predicted proteins | sample TergutLab28metaG_3_FD_92763 | JGI IMG/M metagenome (GOLD analysis project Ga0123353, IMG submission 92763) | Labiotermes labralis P3 segment gut microbial communities from Petit-Saut dam, French Guiana - Lab288 P3 | ecosystem: Host-associated > Arthropoda: Insects > Digestive system > Gut ... | reverse complement strand
GTTATTCCTTCCAAATTTCAACCCAAACATGGACGAACAAACCCTCCGGCCCGAACCCCAACATCACAAAACAGCTGACGAACCCCCCACCAACCCCCCCCACCCCAAACAAACCCCGTTATCACCGACTGCCACACAACTCACAAGTACGGGATTCGGAATGACCCCAAAGACATAACGCTGATACTAAATTTCGTCAAACCACGGTAATTGTGACGCACACACAGACAGCATGGCCTGTCCACAGGGAGGTAACAACCAACTGCAGCCAAAATTGGTCATCAGGCCAGACAAGAAACTGACGGTGACGAGGAGTCAAAATATTTATACAAACAGGTCAGGGGAAATGAGGTGTTGGTTGGTGGTGCGAGACGACGCAGGTAACAGGGGTCTCCGAAAACAGCAACACAGGAAGCGCTCAGCACTCCACTGATGCGTGTCTCCGGAGTAACAGCAACACACGAAGCAATCAGCACTCCACTGCTGCGTGTCTCCGAACGGAATGACAGCAACATAAGAACCAATCAGCACTCCACTGCTGCGCGTATCCGAACGGAATAACAGCAACACACGAAGCAATCAGCACTCCACTGCTGCGTGTCTCCGAACGGAATAACAGCAACACAAGAACCAATCAGCACTCCACTGCTGCGTGTCTCCGAACAGAATAACAGCAACACAAGAACCAATCAGCATACCACTGCTGCGCGTATCCGAACGGAATAACAGCAACACAAGAGCAACCAATCAGCACTCCACTGCTGCGCGTATCCGAACGGAATAACAGCAACACAAGAGCAACCAATCAGCACTCCACTGCTGCGTGTCTCCGAACGGAATAACGACACAAGAAAAACCAATCAGCCCTCCACTGCTGCGTGTCTCCGAACGGAGTAACAGCAACACAAGAACAACCATCAGCACTCCACTGCTGCTCCGATAGGCAACCGAGCGCCACCACAGCACACTGCGCCTGTTTATTCACCACCCTCACATCCGTCGGTTCATCACTTCACTGTGATGTGGGAGGCAGAAATAATGAAGTGATCACCACAAACACGTCAGAGTGGAGAATGTCAATGTATTGTATAGGCCCATCGTGCTTTGGTGGTGGTGGTGTTGATTTTATACTGCTCACCAAGAGCACGGTATTACGAGTACATTCAAGTTCAGCATTTAATTTAAATTTGCCAATTGGTTGGCGTTTACGTAAACCAGCTGGCATTCACAACTAGCCGCAGAAGCTGCGCTTTCTAACTTTGTGTTGAAGAACAGAAGTCTGTTTGGGGATGTGGGCTAAGGGCGTAATTAGCGGACTGCCGATGGCCGAGGCCCTGGACTGATCATGACTCTGCGCGTACTTCGGCACTGGACGGATCACGACTCTGCGGGCACTTCCAACACTTCCGTCTCAATTACCCCTCCAACTTCCACATACACTCACCATCATCCAGGGTGGTTGGGGTGGGGGTACAGTGGGTCCCATGCAAGCCGCAATTCCAAGAAACACCCTCACCCCACCGTAACAATAAACGAAATGACGTTGCGAACGTCTGTTCCTTCACCTCCTTCCACTACGAAGTGTACTGTAACCGTCCGTCCGACTCCCTTCAGTGCCATGCACAGGTGTCCGTCCGTCAAACTACCTCCACTGCCATGTTTGTCTGTCCGTTTTCCAACCCCCTCCCCTGATGTGTGGTTGTCCAACTCCCTCCACTGCCATGTGAATCTCTATGTACGTCTCTCCATCCGTCCGACTCCCTCCAGTGCCAAGTGTAGCTGTCTGTCCGTCTGTCCAACTCCCTCCACTGCCACGTGTAGCTCTATGCTCGTACTCCTCTAGCCCGCGACAAAGATCTGTATCTCACGAGCTACCCTACGTGACACGCAACACTCCAACTTCGGTCTTTACAAAAACGTCATCAATAGGCCATTTACGTAACGCTGCAGCAAAACTAGCGACAACGATGGTCAGTGAACAAGTGGCAACCGCCGGTCGGCATTCCCGTGGAGGGAGTCAGAAAAATTATAGGGGCAGGTTGGAAGCAAACTGCAGCTACAGAAATATCAGGGGTTTGTGCAACGGACGTAATGACGCATAGGGGGCCTGGTCATGGTTCGGGCTGTTAGTCACCGACCATTCACCACAGAGGCCGGGTTCGATTCCAGACCAGTCCATGCTGGGTTTGTGGTGGTGGACAGTGGCAGTGGGGCAGGGTCTTCTATGAGTACTGGGGTGTTACCCGTCACTTTCATTCCACCAACGCTCCACAACCATTCATCATGGACAATATGTAATCTTAGCACCCGACGGCGTTGCTAAACAACACGGTGCAGAACAGCGACCCTGCACCGGTCTCCCACTGCACTGCAACCAGAATGAGAAATGCACCGGACATCGGTCAGCTATCAAACTGCACTGGCATCCGGTCATGCAGTTGCAGCCAGAACCGAAATGACAAGACGAAGCGCTATAAACACAGCAATCAATTTACTTCCAGCAAGAATAATTCAACGACGCAGCAAAGAGTGCTGTCAAAGTAACATTCACAATAGAGCAAAACTGCTACCAGACGGTGAAAACAAACAGTTATTGATTGCATTCATAGAGAGAGAAAACTGTTGAAACTTCCGCGGAATTTCTCTTTTGTCATCCTCATACAAAAGCGACATTTGTCTGGCGCGGTACGAACTTGGGAGTGCAATTACCGACCGATAAACATGAAATGTTCCGAGTTTCGTAATAAGCTGCAAACGTATGACGAAACACGTCGCATTCGACAAACTGTGGCCACTCAACGTCACATTACATCACCTGTTCAAATGAAGATAAAATAACGCATCATCTGACGCAATCCGCATACGGAAATATTTGAATTCACAGCGAGATATCATATCATATCATATCATATCAATACGCACTTTACGCTACAATCATCTTGCAGCGACAGATACGGCCTCTCGACCACTTCCCGTGTGTCATCCAACCGTTACCTCAGGGAAGCAAAGACGTCGACCTTCCTGTGTCATCCTCCACCCGTTCGATCCGTTCTCTCCTGTTATGTTTATTGTCTCTCATTTTACCTAAAACTCGCCGAAATTGTAACTACCGCCTTACATTTTCATTTCGAAACTGACCATGCAAGGCACAGCTCTTGATTTCTCTGAACAATTTCATTTCTGCAGCCCGAACAGCCGCAGTTTTACAGAACCTCATTTTGATGCAGGTCATAATATGCCGTCAAGAGGGGCGACGCAGCATCACGACAGGGTGGTAATGAACATGTGAACTGTAGCGACAGCGGCGTAGACGGAAAAGCTGGAACGAGTTTCAAAAACGCTAAACCGTTGGCAAAGACTGCAAGGTGCCTCGGAACGCTGGTACACCCGGCCAGAACCCCATGAAGCGTGGCTGCAAATCAGATCTAGCCCGCGGACAAGAACAGGCAATTCCTTCAACAGTTAGGGCTAGTTGTGTTGGAAGGCTACTGTCTTCAGGCCAGAATTCAAACACAACAAAGATGGGCCCAGAAATTCCCTTACCCTCCACACACACACACACACACACACACACGAAGTTACGCTACAGGAAGAGCTGGTTAAATCCAAACGATTTGCGCTGTACGCCTAGAAATAACCTCGCAGGCAAAACTGCAGGCTTACTAATATGAACATAATGGCCAGTTGAACTATCCAAGTCACGAGCAGTTAAACTCACGTGACCACATTGGGACGTAACTTCCCTTCTGGAAAACGGAAACAAGACGACTGTGTCCACGTCCATTTGATACAGCAAATTCCAAGCGACGCAGTACAATTCAACATTCTGCACAACAAAACTTTACACAAAGACACAGAAACACAGCTGTTACGCGTAAATTGCTGTGACCAGTAACAATACATCACATAGACGGCTACCGACCACGCTGGTTCAAACAGTAACCCTTTTCATTTACGGCCAAGAGTAGTCACGTTCGAATCTCGGCCAACATCTTACGTGGCTTTTTCGTGATTTTCTTCAGTAAGCCTACCACCAGTACCTTAATCCTTCCAACAATGCGTGTTACTGTGAACTTCAGTGAAGAAGCAAATGACTGATGTATCTTGTGAAAGAAACGCAACATCGGCAAGCCCCAAGCTTTCCAGCAATCCGCTCACCACTCCATACAGGCATAACGACGGCCAGCCACATCGCAATAATTTTAAAATTATATAATGGGGGGGAGCAATTTATGGTCGGCTATGTCACTGGGTCACAGGGGACGCACATCAGTTTCCCGCTGTCCGAGGGTCGGCGTCGGTCGTCACACTGCCCGGACGCTGTACACCTACAGCAGACAGCAATGCCCCAACCAACATCAACTGCTGTGACACAACGTTCTGCAGCGCAAATCGAGACGCTAGACGCCTTCCTCACATTCAACGACTTTCCACAATTTCTCCAACTAAATAATGGCCTGCAAACGAAAAGCACCCTACGCGACATGGCCGGGTTTAAATTCCAACCAATGCACAGCACGGCGACTTGTAAACTTAAAACACGCTAAAATTCACTCACCCATTCACTGACCCAGTACGGTACACAGTGCCGGGCGATGAAGGGCGAAGGCCTCTCCTATTCATTACTGTCCAAGTGAGGCCTTCAAACGTCGTGAGAAACTGAATAATACAGCAACTCACCAGTCTGCAGGCGGCTACTGCTGACATCCGCACTGTCTGAGAGGTGGTGGGTGCTGTGTCGTTGTGTAAAGAGCTCCCGACGTTTAAAAATATCGCGGTCGGCATGTACAGAGCTACACAGCAAAAGACAGAGCGGCACACGTTCTGACATGAGGCGGACTGCACCGTCCTTGCCGGTCCACAAACTGCGGACTGTCCGCTGGCTGCTGGACAGTCGAAAGGACTAATGCACCAAGCTCTGGATTAACAGTAAGCTAAGGCTCGTCCGCGAAATAATTACGGAGCGAACAAACATCTCGAACTATGAGTACTGCAATTAGTGGCAACAACAGCAAACCCAGATGGTTTTTAGAAAAACAATGACCCGATGCAAATCAAGTAAAGCGAAAAACATTAGCGGAATGGAAGAGGAATTTAGGGACGAAGTGACGTTGAGGAACCAGAGTCACAGTGAGCCGCAGTGCACTGTTTTTGCCCTCGGCGAATGCTCTGGACACGATCAGTTACCTGAGCTACACACCGCCGAAACGACGGTCCAGAATAATCTCACAGGGAGACCGAAACTGTTGCCGATACTCCTGTTGCACGTTAATCGCTGCTGCCACAACGCATTCGTTAAGACTTTCGTAACCGCCGCCAGCTGAAACTGACAGACAGTATGTCAGAGCTGCTTAACCACACAAGTGCACAACGTGAAAATACGCAGGTATACGTCGTGGTCCTTGCACGGTATACATTGAGTGGGAGATAGGGGACCAGAGCCTGGCGGGAAGTTTATATACAAGCATCACAAACCGCCAACGGAATTACGATGCCGCAACTTACAATAAAATACGGGGGGGAAGGACTTCGGCTGTTCGTTGGCTGCGCAGTAAGTAACGAGACCGAACGTTTATTAGCCCCAAAAAGTGCAGTGGTCACTATTTGTACCGCCAGGTTTAGCACTGGACATTCTACGTTCCGCCTACACAGTGCATCTGTTTTGCATGCATCTCAGGAGCACATAATAATAATAATAATAATAATACGTATCTGGGCCTAAGAGGGAGGAAGTAACAGAAACGTACAAGGAGAGATGGGCGAGGCATGCGGCACGAATGGGGGGGAAAAAGAAACGCCTCGATGGTTTTGGTGGGGAAACGTGAATTACGGACACCACACGGAAAACGCGGGGGAATTCGGGAGGATACTGAAACTGATTTTTGAGAAACGGGCTGGCAGGGCGTAGACTGAATGAATCTGGCTCAGAACAGGGCCAAGTGGCGCTGTTGTTGTGGTAATGAACCTTCGGGTTTCATACAATGCAGGCAGTCTTGACTAACTGCGGTACTATCAGCTACTCGACGAGGCATTCACTCCAGTGATGGTGATGGTGATGATGATGATGATGATGATGATGATGATGATGAAACTGCAAATCCGTTTATCGGTGACGCAGACAGACGCTGTCAACTGGCACCGCCGGCCAGCCCTCCACACACTGTCCAACAGTCAACCTCACTTACATTCGTACAGCTCTGGCACGCAGACAGACAGACAGACGTCTCCAATTCTTTGTTTCGGAGGAGCTAGCTGTCTCACGCCCTGACGATGGAACCATAAAGTTACGTCGAAACGTTGGTACGCATCTCCTGACGTCACATACCACAAGCTAATTCGAGACACTCGATCGCTACAGCCGGCGACTGGCGTCCCGACGAACATCCGTCAATGTGACGCCGTGCCACCATAAAAACACGAAGTGCGTTTCGGCCGTTTGTAAGGAGTAAAAACGACAGCGCCTTACGTGGCGACCACGCCGTGTGTACGATTTTCATGAAAATCAGTGCAGAAGATATCAAGACACCGCAAGTTTCGTGACACTTGGTACAGTGACAGGCATTTTGCCGAATGACGTTAAATAAATGTGTAACCACTTCCCCTATTTCCTGACGGATCTGCGCGAAATTTGGTGTCAGAGATCTGAACATAACGCTGTCCAACATTCACGAATTTTGTGAAAATCGGCGTCAAGGCATGCCATGCTGCTCCTATGGGCGTCAATGGAATTACATTTACGCGTGAACCGTAAAACCAAATGACATTTTGAAAGTAAAGAACCCCTTGGTACAGTTCGTGTCCTACGTCACGCAACGCACCCCCCCCCCTCCACCCCCTCTGTGAGCACGCACAACGCAGTTAATGATCACCGCTCCACGCCAAGTCCCAACCTGTTGTGAGCACTACGAAAGCGCACCCCCCACTTGTCACAAAAACTATACGTCTGTTACGGAGTTACGATGCCCAGTATTGAAGACAGGACACAGCACACGGCGGAGTGGGGTGTGGGACAGCGAACATGTGCAGTGCTGCTAGTACCGAGTGCGTGTCACTTGCACCATACTATACTGCCTGAAAACATTAGCTGGCAGTCCCGCTGTCACCTTGCCATCAGTACCGGCCCGCGGCACATCGGCACAAATTAACAGTAATTATACAGACACACACACATTCACGACACACGAAGCACAAGACGGGCAACTTGGCATTGTTAAGGATATTATTGCTCAATACAGCAGCTTTTAAAAGATGGCAGATCAAGTACAGAACTCTACAAGGGCAGCGAAACGGACAGTTCTGATTTTCGGTGTGGTGGGGATGGCTAAGCAAGTGCGGGTCGTATACAAGACAGTTTAAACACTGGCACTCACAGCGGTGCTAACGAAGTTTCAAGTCTTCTGGAACGTGAAGCCGTACCGCCTGGGTACGGGCGTTTCGAAAAAGCGCGACGCATTCATCGTCAGGGCCAAGCAGACCGACAAAACATCGGTGGGCCATTTACCAGTCGACACTGCGTAACCTCCCAGCTGATTGTGAAGTGAGCGAGAAAACCAACAAGATGCAACAGTTAGATGTTTATTTTCAACAATTTCTCCACATGTTTCGGGCATCATTATGCCCATCTTCAGGAGAACGAGACGTATGTTACTGCATGTGGTGTGCTGCGCTGGTTCTGCTGGATGTGGTTGTTAGCGGTTGTGGGGCGCTGTGTTGTAGGGTGCGAGCACTGTAACCTTCACATGTGGAGAAATTGTTGAAAATAAACATCTAACTGTTGCATCTTGTTGGTTTTCTCTCTCACTTCACAATTTGCTCACGATGCACAGTCACAGAAACCTAAAGCTCCCAGCTGAATTAATTCTTCACAATCAAGAATCTGTAGGAACGTAACTGAACAAAACGGGAAGAAAGTTCTTGGTGTCGGGAGCACATCAGGCCGCCCCAGCACACAGCAGTTATGGCCAGTGCCACGTACAAAGAAGTCCGCACGGGGTCAGCAGATGCGGAACTGATCTGCGGCGTTCAGCAAGCGTTGGGCAACTCTCGACGTGCCGGCGATGTAAGTATGTTGCAGTTGAGTCAGTGGTGGAGCACCGTTAGAGCAGGCCGAGCAGCAGTGACCTCGTGCACCTCCATCTGCACTCGTCCAGCGGCTGCACTCCGCCCAGAAGAACGGTTCGTATGCCACAAATTGCGGCCCGTCAATATCCAGCAGAATGCGATAAATTATTCAGGCCGGAGTGGCCAACACGCTCTGCTGGTGTTCAAATCAGACAGCAGAGCTAGCCATTACCGTAACGACATGAAAGTTGTAAATTCTGAAAAAAATTGGTTACACGGACACTTATTCCTAATTTACCGCTACATTATACCGAAAAAGCATCACGAAGTTGTTCACGATTATTCTACAACTTCAAATTTACCTTCCATATGCGATCCGTGGTGGGGAGAGTGAGACGCGTTTTTCGCACAAAAACGTCGGTTTTCCGCTGTCGGTAAATTCCAGCAGCTCAACACTCATTCAGTTGCCTATTGTCGACGCTATATGCTTTTCCTCAACTAACGTTCCAGCCCAACCAAGGAACAGAACCCTGTTCCCCCCACAGACGCTTATTAAAGCTTGGTATCTGAGAACCTGTTCAATAAATACGACGAACTTTCAGCGGACCAGAACTGCGACTGGCTCGCTACCACCCTGACCTTGACATAACAGTCAATGAAAAAGTGTTAGGCAGTGAGTGATGAACATATGGAAAGAGGATGCGAGATGAAGAAACGGGAGGGAGTGAGGAATGCATTTTGAAAGAGAAGTCGTGTTGAAGGAACGGGAGGGTGTGAAGGCTGAAGACTCGAATGACATCAAACATTAAAGTACAAGGACAACCTCCCCGGCAGATTAACCGGCGCTCCATCAGATCCTTCCTTGGTTGGCCCCTGTGCATCCAGCACAGTCCGAGACACAAGCAAGGCCTATGAACGCCAGTTTCAGCCACACCCCTCGATGTAACAGCTGTAACTCACAGTAAGACCAGCCCAACGTCTGACACCACATATGTGGCACAGTTTCAACACATCTCACAGCTCTGCTGCTTACAAAAAGCTTGGCTAAACATCGCTACCATCCGTAACTGTGTGGGCCGGGATAGCTCAGTCGGTACAGCGTCGCGCTAGAGCCTGGACGGTCCGGGGATCGAATCCCGGTGGGGGGCGAGATTTTTCGCACCTGTCCAGACCGTCCCTGAGGCCCACCCATCCTCCTATACAATGGGTACCGGGTCTTTCCCGGGGGTAAAGCGGCCGGGGCGTGACGTTGACCACCCACCTCCATCTAGCGCCAAGGTTACAGAAAGAGTAGAGCTATACCTCTACTCGCCCTCTGGGCCTTCGTGACCTGTTCTACGGTGAACTTTACCTTTTTACCAACCCTAACTGTCCCTGGAGATACCACCACCATCATCATCCGATTTGCCACAGCTGTACTGTAGGATGCTACCGAAGACTCCGACGAACACGCAGCCTCCATCTTCAGGTTTAAAGGAAACGCGCTCCAGCTGCTGTAAGCAATTAGTGCCAGCTGCAGTATTTATACCTACTGCTCCAACAGAACAACACAATCATGTTTGTTGCAAGTTGCAACAAACGTAAGAGGTTATACAGAATTCGTCTTCCTATAGTCATCAGCACCTCTGTGCAGAACACAACTTGGCACACACTGGCGCAGATGGGAGTGGGGTGATGGCGTGCACACCGATTCATTAGCGCGGGTTAAGCCCGGAGGCTGTTGGGAAGATTGTACTAAGCCCCGGGCGTCCATAAAATTCAAACTTCATTACCAGCTGGGAAACCATAAGCTTCTAGAGGAACCTGCAATATGCACTGGTTACATCACAGCACCTAAACAAAACAATTAGATCAGTAATACACACATTACTGTTCCGCTGAGTGGGTTGCGATAGCTCAGTCGGTACATCGACTCGCTGCGGGGTGGACGGTCCGGGTACGAATCCTGGTGGGGGCGGGGGCGAGATTTTCCGCACCCGGCCGGCCCTGGGGCCCACCCAACCTCCTATACAATGGGTACCGGGTCTTTTCCGGGGGTAAATTGGCCGGGGGGTGGCGTTGACCACCCACCCACATCCAGCGCCGAGGTTAAAGAAAGAGTAGAGCTATACCTCTCCTCACCCTCTGGGCCTTCGTGGCCTGTTGTAGGGTGACCTTTACCTTTACCTGTTCTGCTGCACTGAAGGCTGCCGAACACTGGCAGATACGAACAGCCAGCAGCAGTGCAGAATGGCCGGCTGTGTTGCCGTAAGGAGGCAGATCAACTGCACCCTTGACTGTCTCAACACTTGGTGTCACTCACGGCTATTGGTTTGACGGAATTCACCCCGCTGTGCTACGATTAACTGACAATATATTATATACACATTACAATGACATAACACGGGAGCTGACAGTTACGGAGCAATGAAAAGAATGGCTTGCAACAATTCCAGATGGAAACCTGCCAACCAATCGAAAGACTGAAGGATACGAAGAAGAGAGTGACATTTGTACAATTCGTGAGACCTCACAAATTGTAAAATACATTTCTAATGCATGTCCACTTTGGTTTCAGATTACGCAGCCTTGATAAATGACGGAGGGTCGACAAACACATGACCCAAACATGCGGTATACACTCAATTATTTTACCAACCACTGCACTTGTATAAATTTATAAAATTTACACCTTAAAACATTAAAAACGCATGCTGCTACAAAACCAACTGGAATAGTGAAATTAATATGACTTTTAATAGTGTAACTTTAGCAAGGACAATATAGCTCCCTGATGATAGTTCACTTCCCCCCCCCCCAACCCCCCCTCCCATTTTGCCGCGGCAAGGCGTACCGGCCCCACCGGTCCCCCCCCCCCACGCAGGCCAACCACCCCCCCCCCTCATCGGAACCAGCAGGGAAG
>Ga0123353_10015914_pt1 | contig 10963 bp, 8 predicted proteins | sample TergutLab28metaG_3_FD_92763 | JGI IMG/M metagenome (GOLD analysis project Ga0123353, IMG submission 92763) | Labiotermes labralis P3 segment gut microbial communities from Petit-Saut dam, French Guiana - Lab288 P3 | ecosystem: Host-associated > Arthropoda: Insects > Digestive system > Gut ... | reverse complement strand
GTGCCGCCGCGGGCGATCAGCTGCAGATCGTCGGTGGCCCAGATAAAGACTTCAAGATTTGCCGCGTCCGCCTTATAGGTGTCAAGAATCATACCTTCTTCCAGCGCGATTGTATCGCCGCCGAAATTGACCCTAAACTCGGATAAGAAGGCCGCGAAAGCAATCCCGTCCTCAATGCTCTTTGATGCCAGGTCAGCCGCGAAATATTCGTCGTCGTAACCAGCTCCGAAAATCGCTTCTATTTCCGCCGTATCATCGAAAGGATCGATGTCTTTGATTGTCGCCAAAGACGCGGCGTGGAACGAATACTTGATGTCTCTAATGACAAGGTTATATTCCGTTACGCCCGTGCCGCCGCTGATAACAATATTAAAAACGGTCTTTACCGCGGTGCTTTCAAAGCCCGGCATAATCGTTCCGTTGCTTGCCGCTCCGCTGACGGTAACCAGCACGGGCTGGTCAACGGTAACAGTATTATTCGTCTTATTGGTTTGGTTGAACCATCTTGCGGCGAAGGCTACGACGCCTACCGCGGAAGCGCAGAGAAGCAAAGCGAGCAAGGCCGCGAAAGCTACGCGCCGGGTTGTTTTACGGTTGGTTTTGTTTTGAGTGTTCATGTCGTGTTTCTCCTTTTGTTTTTATTTTTTTATTTTCGCTTCGCGGAAGTATATCCCCTCCCGGCGTTAGCTTCTTTCGTTTATGCGGCCGGACGTTTTGTCCGCCCGCGCTCTTTAAAATTGATGCCGACAAAATCGCGCGCTTCAAAGAGTATTCGGTATACCTCGTCCTTACTTTTAAACATGTATCCGACGGGAATCCGGTACCAATTCGGCGTTTTTGGGAAGCCGGCGCGGCAAACCTCGGGATACCGGCGCATCAGCTCATCAGCGTAGCCGTCGGTAATCTTCACGGTCATCAGCACGCCTTTGTCCGTTCCGTACAGCATCGCGTAAGCCTTGTTTTTGTATTTCAACGTTGTAGGCGACAGCGGATGGTGCGGCCGTTCTATTACGGTTATATCCGGAATATTCAGCGCGCGGGTGTATTCGGCGATTTCTTGCCGCGTGATGAAACCGTTTGTTATACCCTCGCTTTCAACCGGTTCGAGTTTTTTGATTTTGCGGCTTGTTATTATAGCTTCTGCTGTCAATACGGCTGCCGTGACCGTCATCCCCAATGCCAAAGCCGCTATAAATTCTATGAAATACATATCTTTCACCGTCCTTTCAAGCTTTTGATCCGGCCCGGGGCTTACCCATCATCGCGTATCCGGACAACACCAACATACTGCCTATCAGCGTGCCGATCAATACCCACATCACCACGCCGCCCAGTCTTTTTTCAACTGTTTTGCCGCCCTGCGTGAGCTTGAGGTTAAAATGCAGAACGCCGTTTGTCGCTTCGAAATCCAGGTCGTCCGTTGCTCGGATCGACAGGATGCCCTTCCCTTCCGTCACGCTGTCGTCCAGCAAGCATTCGTCGTCCAATAAGATTAACGGGCGCCACAGATTGCCGTCCAGACTGTATTCCCATTGCCCTTCGTTCATATCAGCGAACGCCAGGCTGCCGCCGGTAAATTCGACCTCGTGGATTTTTAGAGCGAACGGCCGGAGTCGCACCTTAGGCAACCGTACGTTAAAACCCAAATGGACGATCTTGCCCGGCGTACCGGGAACGACGGACAGCCGTTCGTCCCGAGTGTCATAATCGATTCCAACCCCCTTTGAGCATCCGGACAAAACCGAAACGCAAAGAAGCATCGTCACAAGGAAGGAGATTGCGGAGAAAAATGCTCCGCGTTTTTTTTTCGCTCTCGCAAACATTGTTCAGCCTCCTCTTTTTCTTTTTCGTTTCGCTCTGATATAAACCGCGGCGGCACCTGCGCAGACCGGCAGCGCGATCAGAAATATCAGCGTACCGCCGTTGGGCGCCCCGATATACCGGATGCGCTCCTTTTCCCATTTGGCGTAGAGTGTCATGTTCGCCGTGACCGCGGCCGAAGGAACATACGCCAGCGTCATCGCCGCGTCGGTGTACAAGCCTTTAAACACATAGCCGGTCGCGGTAAAATTCCGGGCTTCCAGCGTTTCGTCGGAGGTTACGATCAAGATCGTCGCGCTCATTTCGTCGGGCGAATGCGTAATTGTCACAACAAAGCTTACCGATAAATTGCTTATTTTTAAGGTCGCGATCACCAAATCGTAGCCCGCGTTGTTCGCCGCCTTGATTGTGAAGGTGAACTCGCCCGCTGTTTCCGGAACGCCCGCGATCAGGCCGCTTCCGTCCATCAACAGGCCGTCGGGCAGCGCGCCGTTCACAACGCTCCACTGCGCAGGCTTGTCCGCCTTCATCTGATGACTGTACGCTTTTTCGACATAGCCCGACGGCAAGTTGATCCAAATAACCGGCGGCTTCATGTATACCCGCAGCTTAGATACGGGTCCGTCGGTATAATTCCCGTTTTCTTCTGAGCGGGCGAAAATATGGTATTCATCACCGGACAATCCGTCAAAATACGTGCCGGCTTGCCAGCCGCCGAGTATATCTGTTATATCCGCACTCGCGCTCAGCGCGTATTCGACGCTTTGGCCGTTAGCCGGCGCGGCGACGGCTTTGATAACAATGGTATCGGGCAGAGAGTACAATATTTCCGGCGTATCGACCGCCGCGCCCGGCGCTTTATCGATTTCATAAGTTTTAACGGTAACTCCTATGTAAAGCCCTTTTCCCTTAATTTCAACGGATACGGTTCCCGCGTTAATACCCGCGCTTGTTCCGCTGCCGTCGGTACTGATTATTTCCCAGGTATAATCGACGTTAAAAACGAGCGTGACAAGATTGTATTCCACTGTCACGGAGGGCGTTTGCAGACTGCCGTTGTAGACAAAGGATGCCGGGTTAAGCGTAATATCTGTCTCGGAAATATCGGGACGCGTCTGCGGCGTGTATTTGAGCTGCGGATAAAAACCGTCCTCCAAATGCCAGATGCTTTCGTCCCAGGCTTTTCCGTCCAACCAATTGGAGGTATCGCGGTAAAACGCCGCGGTTTTTGCCGTATCTTCGGATACGTCCGCTCCATTCGGAGTTTCAAGGCCGACGCCGACATGAAGATAACCAACACCCGGCATCGCCGTTCTGCCGTAGTTGAACCTCCCGTAGAATGTGCTGCCGCTCGACGGATAGCAGATTCTTCTGTTATTGTTATTGTTTCCGCCGATAAGATTGCTGTTCATGGCGACGCAGTTTGCAGTCAAGGAATTTGCGCCCCCGGCGGCATCATACATCAATCCGATAATACCGCCGATTATTGTACTGGCCGACCGGACTACGCCCGTTGTATAACAATACAAAATGGTGGAATTAGCTACGGAAGTTCTGTTTTCATCACCAATAAGACCGCCCAAATTTCCAAATCCGTAAATCTCTGCTTCCGAGTAGCAATGAGTCACTTTGCTTGTGATAACCCGTCCTATCAGCCCGCCTACCTGATATCCTCCGGAAACCGAGCCTTTGACGTAGCAGCCTGTCACACTTCCGGAAGAAAACTGGCCTGCCAAGCCTCCGGTAAACCTATTCGCGGTGATTTTGACGCCCTCCAACCGGACATTTTTGATTGTTCCGTTGAGCACATTGCCGAACAATCCGGCGTAATCGCGGGCGATGGTGGTGATCGTCAGCCCCGAAATGATGTGCCCGTTTCCGTCAAAGTTTCCGCTGAAGGCATCGGTCGCCGTACCTATAGGTATCCAGTTATAGGCGGAAAGGCTTATATCGGCATAGAGCCTAATATACGCGGTTTTATAAGTCGGATCGCCGCTGTTGACGCTTGCCGCGATATCGGCGAGATCCTGCGCCGTTTCTACCGCGTACGGATTGTTCGGTGTGCCGTCGCCGTCGATTGCGGCGCGCGCGGTACGAGGCGCGGACGCGAGCGCAAACATCGCGACCAATATTACGCCCGCAACAAATATTACGCCCGCAACAAAAACGGTCAGTTTTGTTAAGAGTTTTGTTTTATTCAGAATCATTACTGTGTTGCCCTCGCGGGATTTTCCCGTCATTTGTTTGTCAGTTCTGGCATGTACTTTCTCATAAACATCTTTTGATTCTTGACGCCGGCCTTTTTATAAATATGCCGCGTGTGCGTTTTGACGGTGTTCTCGGATACGCCCAACAAAACGGCGATTTCGTTGCGGGATTTGCCATAGAGCAACAATATGGCGATGCCCTTTTCCCGTGGGGTTAAATCGGCCGCTGCCAACGATTCACTTTCCTCAGACATGATCCTTCGCCCCCTTCGCGAATTTCTGATGCGATTATACCGTGGTTTTCCGGCTCCGTCTTCATCCTTTCGGACGAATTTCCGGCGTTTTCTTCTCGTACTTTCGGGGGATTTTAGGCAACTTGACGAAACCCCCCTTCTTTTTAGCGGGGTGAAATAAAAAAACGCCTCGTTTTCGAGACGTTTTTTGTAAATATCGGATGGATGATTACTTTGCTGCTTTTGAAAGAGGCTTCGTATTAAAATACTTCACGGTTCCCCGACCGGGATATGGACAATCGCGTTGATACGGAACGGCAAAGAGCGTAGCCGTATCAATCCCCGCTATTTGTCAACTCTTCCCCCGCCGCTGTCGTCGGAATCCTCACCTTTACCGAGCATGTATTTGGCGATCAACGCTTTTTGACTTCTTACTCCGCATTTGGAAAAAATATTTTGCGCATGTGTTTTTACAGTATTTTCAGATACAAATAACGCTTCTGCGATTTCGCCGCGGGATTTTCCGTACAGCAGCAGCCCGGCCACCTCCTGCTCCCTGGCGGTAAAATTCTCCATGGGCAAGTGTCTTGCTCCGCTCACAGGTACTTCTTTGATGACAACCACCGTCTTTTCTTTGATAAACAATTGTTTTATCGCGCGGGCAAAATCGCGCAGCGTTTTCTTTTTTACCGTCACTAAATAAACGATGTGCGCGGCGAACGCGAAGAAAACGGCAGCGCCCGTAAAAATAAACGCGTATTCGTACGGATACAACCCGCGCACCGTCAATACGGCGTTCTCAAAAATAAATCCGTAATTTTGGGCAGACAACCCGCCCTTAATTTCGATGACGTGCGCGCCGCGCTTTAATCTGCCGCCCGGGACAGTCATAACGATGGTTCCGAAACCGTCCACAACGCTTATATTGTCATCGCCCGCAAACCCGTAAACATCGTAATCGTCGTAACCGAAGGAAGGGATGCGTCCGTACCGGATTTCCTTATCGTGCGCCGTTATTTTCAACGAGGCTTTTTTAATCTCGTACGGCGCGACAAAAATGACATAATCATAATCGGTTTCCGCAATCAATTCCGCGTCGTAAAGCCCGGCGTCAATAAAGGTTTCTCCGGTCGCCATCGCCTTGGCCTCGATAGGTCTGCTCTCGTCATACGCCCCGGAAAATATGATTTCCGGCTCAAAAGGCTGCTCCGCCCGGTTATTATAAGTTTTCCCCACAGGCGTAATCAGCACCGCGTTACTGTACTCTACCGGCGGGAAATCTTTGGGTAAAATAAGCGTCGTATTACCGCGAACCCTTCCCGGAATAAAGTCGGACGGTTCCGCGCTTATAGACAGCGTGGCCGTTCCGAAAACTTGATCATCATATATGTCGGATTTAGTTCCGAAAACGCTCGCAAAAACGAACGCAAGCATAACGGCGGACGCGAGAAGCGGAACTATTCTCCGGTGTTTTTTTAAGGGATGGATTCTCTTTTCCATAATTTCTTTGGCTTTATGATAAATTTCCTAAATTATATCATATTCCGCTTGTTTTGGCGATTGAAAAGCCATGCTTTTTACACAAATATGAACTCCCTGCGACGAAAACCATTTACTTTTACCGACGAAGGAAGTAAACTGTTTTAAGTTGAAAACATTCAAAAAGTTTTTAGAAGGGGGCGCGGAGGGGGGCCTTTTTGTAAAAAGGCCCCCCTCCGCTTCGATAACAAATGAAACTGAATGTAAAACAAACCGTGCTGGTGGGGCTGGCGTTTTTCACCGTATGCGTGTTTTGGCAGCTGTATGATTACATCATGCCGTTGTTTTTGAACAATTTCGGGCTGTCCTTCGTGATGATCGGCTTTATCATGGCGTGGGACAATATCCTCGCGATGTTTATGCTACCGCTGTTCGGGAGGCTGTCCGACCGAACCCGGACAAGATTCGGCAAACGGATGCCGTATATCGCGGCGGGCTCGGTGCTGGCGGCAAGCGCGCTGCTGCTCGTCAACACGGCGCACAACAGCCGGATGTTGTGGCTGCTGCTGCTTTCGACCGGGTTTTTGCTGGTGTTTATGTGCGTTTACCGTTCGCCGGCGGTGTCGCTGATGCCCGACGTCACGCCCAAGCATCTCCGTTCCAAGGCGAACGCCGTCATCAACATCATGGGCGCGCTGGGCGGCGTCATCGTGGTCGCCTTGACGATGTTTATGGTCAAAGAAACGATTTTGAAGCCCGAAACCGCGGACGAAATGGCGGTGATAGGCATTGCCGACGGCAACTGGGCGCTGACCGGGCTGGTCGCCGGCTTGATGATTTTGGCGGCCGTCGTGATGATCTTCACCGTCAAAGAGGATAAGCTGGTCACGGCCAAACGGAACATGCTGCAAGCCGCGGGAATCGACGAGGACGCCCCGGCGAAAGAGGCCGTATCCGCGGCGAAAACGGCCGGAACAGTCGGAAAAACGGGCTTAAACCGCGCAGAGCTGTGCTCGTACGCGCTGATCCTCACGTCGGTATTTTTGTGGTTTTTCGGGTATAACGCGGCGACAACGTTTTTCTCGATCTTCTCGTTCAGTCATCTGGGCGGCAACTTCCCGCTCCCCTTGCTGATCGCGTACGCAGCCGCCTTTGTCATGTACGTTCCGTCCGGTATCATCGGCGGCAAAATCGGCCGCCGCCGCACCGTGCTGCTCGGGATCGCGCTGATGGGCGCGGGCTTTTTGCTGGGCGCGGTATTCGTCGCCTTCGATCCGGGCGTAAGCGCGCTTCGGGCGGTCATGTTCCCCGCGTTCATTCTGGTGGGCGCGGGCTGGGCGACCATCAACGTCCACTCTTATGTTATGGCGGTGGAACTCGCCAAAAAAGGCAACACCGGCCTGTTTACCGGGCTGTATTACACCTTCAGCATGGGGGCGCAGGCGCTAACCCCCGTGCTCGCCGGATTGATCTACGGTTGGAGTTATAAGCTGCTGTTCTTCTACGCCGCCTTCTTTACCGCCGCCAGCTTTGTCACGATGTGGTTTGTCAAACACGGCAACGCCGCCAGCGTGGACAAAGAGCCGGCCTAATACACCCCGTTTGTCCTCTTCTAACGCCGCTGAAGCGGAGCTATTCCATCGACAAAGACTGGCTGGATGCCGTACTGGAATACTTTGAAACCCAGTATCTGGAATACCGGGTGTATATGTTGATACGACCCTTCTGGCCATAGATCATTATGTACAAGTGCCGCGCAGCCCGGATATACACATTGGCTATTGTACACACGGTTTCTTGATACCGCTCGCAGAACACGGATGCTTGAAGCCGCTCGGTAATGTGCTGGAATATGAACCTGGACGGAGCGGCGGACAGCACGATACGCCAAAAGATGGCTCGCTGGTTCTGTTAAAATTGAAAAACATTTACCCCGCGGGCCGTGTACCGCGGGGTGTTTTTACCCTTTTGAGCGGCAGTTTCCGGGAGTTGGAAAAACGTAAAATTTTCCAAACACGCTGGATATAGTTATGTAATCATAAATTATATCAATACGATATGTATTCATAACATTTAATTTTAAGCATTGCTTTTTCAAACATCAGATTTTGCCCAATCTCTTTTGGATTTCTGTATGTTATTATGCCGGGCGCTCTTGCATAAAGATATTCTTAGGCCTTTGTCAACCGCAGATAACGAACGCCGCGATTTCGTAATATATATCTGTTGAAATGCCCTGCGTTTAGGGCGTGTTGACACAAAAGCTTTAATTATGACGGAGCGGATATTGGAAATAGTTCTCGCATTCTTTGGCGCGGTCGATAATGGGCTGTCAGCAAGGCAAAAATACATCTCCTAAAGGCCAAGCTTTTGTGTCAACACACCCTAATCGAAATAGGTGTATCTCTAAAAGCTTTTTGCTTTGCGTGCTCGAGGCGCCTCCCTAGCATTGCATGAAGATTTCTTGCAAAACACAATCTTGCAAAAAAAACCAACAAGGGAATGGCTGGCCGCGAAATGCAAATTGATGACGCGCTATGCCAAGACCTTCTCATAATGCTTGCGGCAAATTTCAAGCCGGAGACATCCTGCGACCAATGCTCTGCTTTTTGTTTCAAAAATTCGAACAACAATTGTTTAATGCGTTCCACGTGGAACATTAGCTATGGCGTGAGCTTTTTCTATCACGCAAACCAAGTATCGGCAAGTCCGACATTCGGCCGGCCGCTCCTATGCCCTAACGGTTTTCGAAGGTTAGGCGGAAAAATGTTTTACATAATGGCCTTTTGGGATTTGCGGTTTGCGAACCAGCCGGACCCGTGTATGCGACTCGCGGCCAAGCGATTATCGTGGACAAAGTCGAACTTTATAGCGCTATTGTTCAAAAAAGCCGCTCTATTGCCTTTGGGTTTTAATGATATTGCGTAATGCGTAAGTTTTAAAATTTTTTAAAACGTTCCACGTGGAACATTGATAAATGCCGCGAAACCACTTGGCTCTTCGGATGTCTGTTTTTTTAGACTGCTTTTTCTCAAGAACTCGTAGACGGGACATCTGCGTGGCCTAAATCTGACTCGGGTTTTGTATAAAAAACCTCAAACGACGCCTTAAAGGCCCGGCACAAAGCATGCGGTTGATTTTTACTGCGTCATGTTTCGCACGCGCTCTTGTAATTGAGGGGTGAAACAAGCAACGTCAAATATTCCACAGGCGATGAAGGTTGAGTCCACGCAAAATAATAAGCGCTCGTTTCTGGCGAGACAGCCTCGCACTTACCTCAGACCGCTATAAACACAATACGCATGGAAACTATATAGTTATGAAATCATATTATTATCTTTAGGCGCAAATTGCTTGACCAAGGCGTGGATGCGGTCGAGGTCGTCGGTGGTATAATAATCGATAAAAATACGGCCTTTTTTCTCGTTTCCGTAGACGGAAACCTTGGTTGCGAAAGCGCGCTGCATATATTCGACCAGTTCGCGAAGTTCGGCGCATTGGTCGTCCGGCTTTTTGGGCGCTTTAGGCGACAGGTAGTTGCGCACCGCTTTCTCCAGATCGCGCACCGCGACCTTGTTGTCGCAGGCGGCGGCGGCAAATTTCGCCTGCACCGCGGGATCTCCGATGGGAATCAAACAGCGGGCGTGGCCGGCCGAAAGCCGGTTTTCTTTGACCAAGCTGATTACATCCGGGGCAAGCGTCAACAAACGCAGCGTATTGGTGATCGTAGGGCGTTTTTTGCCCAGTCGGTCGGCGACGGACTCTTGCGTATAATGGTACACATCCATCAGCTCTTTGATCGCGCGCGCGGCGTCGATCGCATTGAGGTCCTCCCGCTGAAGGTTTTCGATCAGCGAGATCTCCATGACCTCTTTTTCGGTAAAATCCTTGACGATTGCGGGAATTTGCGCAAGGCCCGCCAGCTTAGCCGCGCGCCAGCGGCGTTCACCGGCGACAATCATATAGCCGTCCGCGCGTTTGGTCACGATGATGGGCGAAATGACGCCGTGCGCTTTGATGGACGCGCTCAGCTCGCGGATCGTCTCTTCGTCAAACTGCTTGCGCGGCTGGTTGACGTTGGCGTAGACATCGCCGATGTTCAAATGAAGCGGTTCTCCGGTCACCGCAACCGGCACGCCCGAACCGCTTTCTTGAATTTCCGCATCCAAATCGTACTCGTAATCCGAAAAAAGCGCGCCCAGCCCCTTGCCCAATCCTCTCTTAACGGCCATTTATCGTACCCTCCCGGTTTCGCCAAAATCTTGCAAGAACAGTATAAACGATTTTCACGGCAGAATCAAATAGTTGATGGGAACGGCCGGATTTATTCTTGCCGAAGAGATCGCGCTAAGCGCGCTAAAGGATTACCACTTCGCCGGTGTGGCCGGATTCGGCCAGAGAAAAGACGGCGGCGGCAACTTCGGCGGGGGTAATCAGCCGGTCCAGTCCCAGTTCGGCGGCGGAGTAGGGGGTCATCGGCGTATCGACCGCGCCGGGCGCGACTGCGTTGACACAAATCCCGCTCAGCGCGAGCTCGTCCGCCAGCGCGCGGGTCAAGCCGATTACGCCCGCCTTTGCCGCCGCGTAAGGAACCTCGCAGGAGCCGCCCTTAAGGCCGAACACCGACGACACGTTGACGATCGCGCCGCCTTCGCCGCGAAGCATCACGGGCACGACAGCGCGGCACATATTGAAAACACCGTCCAGATTGACCGACCTAATGCGGCGGTAGTCTTCGGCGGTTAAGTCGACAAAGAGTTTTTTTTGCGCCGCGCCCGCGCAGTTGACCAGCGTATCGATGTACCCGTACCTGTCCGCAAAATATTTAACGGCGGTTTCACACGACGCAAAGTCTCCGACATCCGATCGACATACATCGATAAAGCCCGGCGCTTGCGTGTTGATCTCGCGCACCAGCGCATCCGGCTCCGCATTGCGGTAAACCGCCAGTATCCGGAAGCCCTTTTCAAAAAATAACCGCGCCGCCGCGCCGCCGATGCCGCCCGCCGCTCCTGTTATCAGTACATTCCTTGTTCTCATATCTCTCGATTGTTATAAACATGCGTTCTTTTAAGGTGCCCGCTTTATGAACTTAGTAATTATATCATAATTTCCGGAATATGGCGCGGGCATCGCGCATATATTACACCGGATAGGGCTTATCCACTTTTTCACCTACCGACATTTTTGGTGGATAGCGTTGTGGATAAGTGGACTATTGCG
>Ga0123353_10015913_pt1 | contig 10964 bp, 10 predicted proteins | sample TergutLab28metaG_3_FD_92763 | JGI IMG/M metagenome (GOLD analysis project Ga0123353, IMG submission 92763) | Labiotermes labralis P3 segment gut microbial communities from Petit-Saut dam, French Guiana - Lab288 P3 | ecosystem: Host-associated > Arthropoda: Insects > Digestive system > Gut ... | reverse complement strand
ATTGGCGTGTGCTTCGTGTAGGCTTTCTATTTTGCCGCTGCTTACAACTTTTGCTCCGCGTATTCCGAAGTCCTGCACATAATCTTGCCACTGCTGCATTAAATGCGGCGGGGCAATAATAAAAGTCCGCTGAATATCTAAATTTATCGCAACGGCAGAGGCTATGACGGATTTCCCAAGACCGACAACGTCAGCGATTATTACCCCGTTATTTTTTTCAATACAATTAATTGCTTCCCGTATTGCGTCCAGCTGATAACGCAGGTTCGCAAATTTACCCCCTGAAATAGCACTTGGCGTTTCAATATCTGCGCTTTCATCCTGTTTGTAAAGCTCATGCAATATTCTGATAAAAATCTTATATGGGTCAGGCGCGGAATGTATCCAAAGGCGACGCTCCAACTCCTCGACGAAAGACGTGTCGCTTTCGGTTGTTTGAATATCTATTGCCTCTGAATCGTTCCACGCTTCATCAAACCTGCTGCGATACTCATCATAACGCTGATTATCGTTGAACCTTTCATTTAATTCGCCTTGTCCAAGCAAGCCGGAATAGGTAAAGTTTGAGGAACCCATAAACACAACGCCCTTTGAATCGCCGTTTGCCGAAGACTCCGGCTTATTCTTCAGGATATAAAATTTTGAGTGATCCGCTTCGGCTGTCATGCGGATTTCAAGCGTACCGTTACGCAGCTTTTCTTCAAAAATAAGTTGCATAGATTGACTGTCTGCGCTGTCAAACGAATCAGATAAGGCGGATCTGTTATATAATTGGATGTGACTTTCGATGTATTGCCTTCTTTTTTGTGTCCTTGAAAGTGAAGGCCAGTGGCTGTCCAAAAAGTAGTCAAGGCTGGTATCGCGCTTTCCTTTAACAGCGGCACTTAAATTATCTACGACCTTCGGGTCTATAGAGCGTCCTACAAGTATTCTTATGTGTTTATCTCTCAATTCCTCGGCAAGCATAGAAAAGCCGGAAAAATAAAAGTAGCCCGTAAGTATATCAACGCTTTCGGCTTGCGTCAAATCATTTTTTAACGCGTCTTCAAGGGTGTTGTGTCGGTTGTCGATTATGGTCGCCATTTATGCCCTCCCGAATGTAGATGGATAAAATATCATTTTCTAACTCAGAGTATTATACCAAAACTGAGAGCAAGAGGCAAGCTGTTCAACCGTAATCAAAACTAAATGCGAGAAATCTTGAAACTTCTCGCATTGCAATGATTCAGCTGTAAATTAACTCGCTTCGCACAATCTCATCCGCGCAATTCCTGATATTGTTTACCTTGCCTACCCAGAGCATTGCGTCTTTAGCCTTGAGTTCCTCGGTAACGCCTTGCGCTTTCATCATCTGCTTGATAATCAGCTCCCAACGTTCAAATGCGGTTACATCAATCTCATGCAGATGCTCAGCTAGCTTGCCTTTCATAAGCAGTATGCTATAAAGCCCTTTACGGTGCTTTTTCAAGTAATCTTGCCGCTGCCTTCCCCAGATGCCGATGTGATATTCGGATTCGTCCGGCAGGGTTAGGTTAGGCAGATAGTAATCGCCAACCTTGTTGTAGGTTCCGTCATGCGTTTCAAAATATGATTTCATAAGTCAAATCCTCTCAGATTATTATTTTGCAGAGTTGCTGTAAACAATGTATTGATAGGTCGTTTTAACGTTTGATGTCATTGTCTTTAAGTAATATAATCTGGCCACTATCTCTATCTTGGCCCGCCCGAGCATCCCTTGCAGGAGGAGGGCCAGACCCTGAAAATCGGCGATGACCTTTACCGCGTCGAGCGGGCGGAAACCGTTTATCTTGCGGAGGAGCCGCTTTATGTCTGGGCGGTCATCCGCAGGCAGGTCAATGAGTAGGCAGGTGTCAGGAGGGAGGCGGCAGGTGCAATTTTTGCACTGTTTCCCCCGTCCTAAATCCTGACGACTGGAAAGGAGCAAGCAATGAGCGCAATATCCGCAATGCCGGCGCAAATAGCCGACTGGCTCAAGGAGCAGCAGCCCCTGGAGGGCATAGTTTTTATCCCGGAGTATCCGGCGGTGAAAAAGGCCGTCCCCCTGCGGCAGGCAATAGTCGCGGTGGGGCTGGAGAACGTAGCCATCACCGACAAATTCACGGACAACGGCCAGGGCGTGCTTGAGCGGCAGGAATATTGCCGCAGCGCGAAGCTGAGAATCCGCCTGGGTGTCCACGCGCCCTACGCCTTGGGCGGCGAATACTGCCACAGCGTATTCACGAGAGTCGCAGACTGCCTGACCTTCGGCAGCGACCTGGAGATAACCCAGTCCGCCGCGGGGCGAATAACCAGCGACCGCGACACCGACGCTTTCGTGCTGGACTGCTACCTTGACGTCACGGCGGATTTCTGCCCGGCGGACAGCTCCGGCCTGACTTTGCCGTCGTTTATGAATAAGGAGCTGCTCTGCGGCAGCCATATCAGCGACGGTGGCAGGCATTTCACCGACGAGAACGAGAAGCAGAATTTTTTGAAAACCTTTATCACCGGGTTCTATACCGGCACCGACGCGACGGTCCGCACTATCGCGCTGGGCTTCGCGCCCAGGCTGGTATTGGTTTCCGCCCTGGACTTCCCTCCCATGGCGACGGCCGGCGGCTCAAGCTCCCAGGGCACCTACTGGGGCATGGCTTTTAGTGGAGGAGGAAAGAGCCAGGGCATCGCGCTGACAGGCACGGGTTTTCAGCTGCTTTCCTCAAGCTCCCAGAATATACGCGGCGTGCTTCCCCGGCTCAACGAGATGGGGCTTGGCTACGGGTATGTGGCCTGGCAATAATAAACAGTAAATGTTGGATTTTAGTCTGCGAACTTCAAGGCTCCGTCAGGGCTCAGTCCTTTGCCGGAGCTTTTCGTTTCGCTCATCTAGAATCTAACATCTGTACTCTAAAATCTGTTATGTACATATTTCAAACTCAGGCTCAATTTGTCAACCCCCGTTTTCGACATATTCCATCACATTTCAAGCTATGTGTCCAAGCCCTGAAAAACGCATATACTATAATTAAAAGCGCCTGTCAGATATAGACAATTTCAAAAGCTTGAAATTCATGTGAATGTGGTGTATAATATTATGCGAAAATCAAAATCCGTAAAAAGCTTATTCAAGACTACAGGGACGGAGGCGGGAATATGACGGCGTACCTTGACAACAGCGCGACCACCCCCGTCTCCCCGGAGGCGCGGCAGGCAATGCTGCGGGCGGCGGACGAATGCTGGGGCAATCCCTCCTCCCGGCACGCCCTGGGACTGGAGGCCGAGTCCCTGCTGGAAGGCACCCGGGCCGCAATCGCCGAAAGGCTCGCCGCCGAGCCGGAGGAGCTGGTTTTCACCTCCGGCGGCACGGAGGCCAACAACCTCGCCGTATTGGGTGGGGCGGCGGCAATGAGGCGCAGGGGCTGCCGCGTGGTGACAAGCGCGGTTGAGCACCCCAGCGTTTACGAGGCCGCCGCACACCTTGAAAAGCTGGGCTACGACGTTGTGTATCTCCCGGCGGACAAGCATGGCTGTATCCGCGAGGGCGAGCTGCGAAAGGCAATCACGGCCTCGACCATTTTGGTAAGCGTGATGTGGGTCAACAACGAGACCGGCGCCCGCCAGCCCGTGGAGCTGATAAAGCCCCTCCTCCACGCGGTGCGCTCCCCCGCCCTGCTCCACGTGGATGCCGTACAGGCCTTCGGGAAGCTACCCGTGCGCCCGGCGGAGATAGATGCCGATCTGCTCACCGTCAGCGCCCACAAGATACACGGGCCCAAGGGCGCGGGTGCGCTGTATATCCGCAAGGGCGTGCGGGTCTTGCCCAGGGCCTACGGCGGCAGTCAGGAGGGCAAAATACGCCCGGGGACGGAGGCTCTGCCGCTGATAGCGGGCTTCGGCGCGGCGGCTGAAAACCTGCCCGATTTGGACGAAGCCCTTGCTAAGGTAAGCGCCCTGCGGGACAGGCTTGCAGAGGGACTGGCGGAGCTCGGCGGCATCGTCATCAACTCCCCGGAGGACACCCTGCCGCATATCCTCAACTTCTCGGTGCCCGGCCAAAAGAGCGAGCCCATGCTCAATTTTCTCTCGGAGCGCGGCGTGTATATCTCCAGCGGCTCTGCGTGCAGCAAGGGCAAGCCCAGCCGGGTGCTCAAGGCCATGGGACTGCCTCCGCGGCTGCTGGAGAGCGCCCTGAGGGTCAGCTTCTCCCACCGCAATACCGCCGGGGAGGCGGACATGCTGCTGGAGGCCCTGGCTGAGGCCAGGAGGACGCTGATTGGGGCGTAGGCGGCTTTTCTTTTTGGAAAAGGAAAAACCACTGAAAGAGATTGATGCCGTGTGTAGGGGCGAGCATCGCTCGCCCGTTGCCGGACATCATCCGGTTGAAGGTCTTAATCCTTTGATAAAGTTAAAAAGCACGATTAATCTTGCTACAGGTGTATTTTTTTACAGCGGGCGAGCGATGCGCGCCCCTACAAAGCACATCAAATCAAAGTATCGAGGAATATTAAATGCGCGAAGTGATCCTAATCAAATACGGCGAGCTGGTGCTAAAGGGCCTGAACCGGCGCAGCTTTGAGGAGCGGCTGATAAAAAACCTGAAGCGGCGGCTGGCTCCCCTGGGCGATTTCGCCTATACATACGCCCAGTCCGCCCTGACCGTCGCTCCGAAAGACGGCGCGGACATGGCGGAGGCCCTGCGGCGGGTGGGCACGGTGTTCGGCATCGCCGCGTACTGCCGTGCTCTCTGTCTGCCGAAAACCATGGAGGCCCTGCTGGAGGGCGCGGGCGCGTTTTTGGAGCGCGAATTGCTGGCGGCGAAAACCTTCAAGTGCGAGGCCAAGCGCGCCGACAAAACCTTCCCCCTGGGCAGCCCGCAGATTTCGGCGGCCCTGGGCGAGCGCCTGCTGGAGCTTTTCCCCCACCTGCGCGTGGACGTCCGCAGCCCGGAGGTTACAGTTACGGCGGAAGTGAGGGACAGCTACATATTCGTCCGGGGAAAGCAAATACCCGGCGCGGGGGGGCTGCCCTCCGGCACCTCCGGGAGGGCGCTGCTGCTCATCTCCGGCGGGATAGACAGCCCCGTGGCCGGGTGGATGATGGCCCGCCGGGGCCTGAACATAACGGGCCTGCACTTCGCCTCGCCGCCCTATACAGGCCCCCGGGCGGAGAAAAAGGTGCACACCCTCATGGAGAAAATCGCGGCGTATACCGGGGGGAGCTATCTGCACACGGTGCAGTTCGCTAAGGTGCAGGAGGCCATCAAGCGGGACTGCCCTGACGAGCTGGGCACCGTCCTCACCCGGAGGATGATGATGCGCGTGGCGGAGAAAATAGCGGGGCCCGAGAGGGCTGAGGCCCTCATCACCGGGGAGAACCTGGGCCAGGTCGCCAGCCAGACACTGCCCGCCCTGGCCGTCACGGACAGCGTATGCTCACTGCCGGTTTTCCGGCCGCTAATCGGCATGGACAAGCAGGAGATAATCGCCATCGCCCGGAAAATCGGCACCTTCGACACCTCCATTTTGCCCTACGAGGACTGCTGCACGGTCTTTACCCCCAAGCGCCCGCGCACCCGTCCCAAGGCCGCACTGGTCGCCAGGGCCGAGGAGGCGCTGGACATTGAGGCGCTGGCCAACGAATGTGTTGACGGGGCCGTAGGCATGGTTATTACATAGAGGAAAGCCACAAGGCAAAAAATAAACGAAAGGACGGACGCGGGAAAGGAACGCAATAAATTTAATCAATAATTAGTGCGCGACCTTTCTTCGCACAAGGTGCGATGAAAAAAATCAAGGTGAAAAAACAGTTGAAAAAGGTCGGCGGGGTGTTCGGCGAGTTCAAGGATTTCATCCTGCGGGGCAACGTGCTCGACCTGGCGGTGGGAATCATCATCGGCGGGGCGTTCCAGAAAATCATCACCGCACTGGTCAGCGACATTATCATGCCGGTGATCTCCCTGACGACACTAAAGACACTGGACCTCTCCAGCCTGTTCGTCGCCCTGGACGGCCAGCACTACGACACCATGGCGCAGGCAAAGGCGGCGGGCGCGGCGGTGCTGAGCTACGGCTCCTTCCTCACCATGGTGCTGGATTTCGTCCTGATGGCGGCGACGGTTTTCCTGCTCATCAAGGCCATCAACGCCATATCCCACGCCCGCAACAAGGATGCCGGCAACGTGATCCTGCCGGAGAAAAAGACCTGTCCCTACTGCCGGTCGGGGATTCCCGTCGCGGCTACCCGCTGCCCGAATTGCACGTCCCATTTGCTGGACGAGGAGTAGCGAACCCATTCGCATGTGTAGGGGCGATTGTCCCCAATCGCCTGCTTATAAATTCAATAAAACATTTTGTTTTACGCCGGGAGACCGGGGACGGTCTCCCCTACAAAATACAATTTTATTCAGGAGGCAGATAATCATGGCAAAGCTCAGCAAGTACATCGCCTGGGAAAAATTCTTCGCCGGGCAAAGCGACGAAAGCGTCACGGTATCCCTGGAGGCGCTTCGCAACATCCTCGACGGCCCCATGCCGGTGTCCGCGAACCAGCGCACCTGGTGGGCCAACACACAAAAGGCGCCCCAGGCTAAGGCCTGGATGTCCGCCGGGTACATGGTCAGCGGCTTCCTCGGCAACGCGGTGACCTTTACCCGGGCGGAGCTTATCCAGGCGGAGCCCGCCAAGCGCCGGGGCAGGCCGCCCAAGTCCGGGGACGGCGCGCCCAAAAAGCGCGGACGCCCGGCGAAGAAGCGCGGCGCTCCCGCACCCGTGCAGGAAAAGGCCGCGGAGCTGCGGGTCGCCCTGCTGGGCACCGGGAACCTGGGCTCGGCCATATTGCAGGGTGTGGCAAAGAGCCGCAGGGTAAGCGCCAAGGCGTTCATGCTCTATGACAAGGACGCGGAAAAGGCCAAACCCCTGGCCAAGAAATACAAGACCGGCCTGGCAGAGAGCGCGGCAGAGGCTCTTGAGGGCCGCGAGCTCCTGCTGCTGGCGGTCAAGCCGGGGAACGTCGAAGCCGCGCTGGAGGAAATACAGGCCGGGCTCGAAGAAGTCAGGCCGCTGGTCATTTCCGCGGCGGCGGGCTGGACCCTGAGCGATCTGGAAGCCGTTGTGCCGGAAGGCACCGCCCTCGCCCGCATAATGCCGAACCTGAACGCGGCGGTGGGGCAGTCGGCCACGGTATACAGCGTCAACGGGGCCGTCACCGAGGAGCAGAAAGCCGCGCTCACGCTCCTGCTGGAGGCCTTCGGCTCCGCCCGGGAGATAGACGAGAGCCGCTTCGGGGCGCATCTGGCCCTCAGCGGCGCGGGCCCGGCCTTCGTGTATCTGTTCGCGGACGCTCTCGCCCGGGCCGGGGTCAGGCTGGGTCTGCCCCGTGACGAGGCCCTCGCCGCCGCCGTGCAGACGCTGCTGGGCAGCGCGGAAACACTGAAGGCCAGCGCCCTGCATCCCCAGGAGCTTGTGGACAGGGTGTGCTCCCCCGGCGGCATAACCATCGAGGGCGTGCTGGCGTTGGAAGAAACCGGCTTCGCGGCAAGCGTGGCCGGGGCCGTCAGCGCGGCCTTCGAGAAGAATCTGGCGCTGTGACGCTTTGACGAAATATTGCGGGGGGGGGTGCGCGTCCCCCGCTTTTGTCTGTGGGGGCTGCTCTTGCCCCTCCTCATTCCTCAATTGCTGTCGGCCGACAGGCGTTCCCGCAGGCCCTCTATCCACTCAACCAGCTTGAAGCGTACCTCTATTTTGGGGTCAGACTCTATCAATTCAAGGGAGGAGGTGTCGAAGTATTCCTCAGGCTCCGCCCGGGCTGCGGGCAGACACAGGGGCGGGAACATCACGCACCACCAGTTTTGCCCACAACCCTGGCCGATGACCGCCTTGACCGCCGTATACCGTCCGGCGGGCAGGGTGATGCCATCGTAGACACGCGTGGCAAAATATTCCTCGGTGATGAAAACTAATAACTCGTAATCCCTGCCGCCTTCGCGGATGGCCGCCTCGCCCGCCTCTTGCAGGGCTGCCTGGTTTTCTGTAAGCTTTTCGCGCACGTTCTCAATATCCGCCGTGCCATCGAAAAAACTGCCGCCCGCCTGAAGCAGAGCGTCACGCACACGGAGCTTCAGGGCCTGATCCTCAGGGCTGTCCGAATTTGCCAGGACGTGCAGGCGCAGCACCTCGGAACGCAGTTCTCCGGCTCTGGCGCAAAAACTCCACGCGGACACCGCCGCGCAGATCAGAAGCGCGGCCGTCATGGCAATGGCAATCAGCGATTTTGGGTTCTTAAACATAATATTCCTCCGCAAAATGTGTTACGGAGGAATTATTGGCAATTATTGGACTCAATATACAATAATTGTTAATCAATTTGAACGATATACCCATTGTTTCCCAAAATGTTAATAAATATAACTTCTTATTTACAATTTTTTTCAATTTTATCTCTTGCAATGAAAGCATAGAATATGGTATATTTTGTGCACAAGGAAGTTAAACCGCACGCGCCCCAGGCATAGGAGGTAACGCAATGAAATCTCTAGGTATCGTCCGTAAGCTGGACGAGGTCGGCCGCATAGTTCTTCCCAAGGAGCTTCGCCGCAAGTTCAGGATCGAAAACTCGGAGGACGCTGTTGAAATCTACACAGAGGACGACAAAATCATTCTCCGCAAGTATCAGCCGTCATGCATTTTTTGCCGCAACGAGGACAGCCTTTTCGTTTTTGCCGGGCAAAAAGTGTGCCGCGAATGCGCGGACAAGCTCACGGCTGAAGCCACAGCAATGCGCTAGAGCCTCTCGCAATTGGGTTTGCGCTTAGAGCCTCTCGTATTTACACCCCTGCCGATGAAAACCGGCGGGGGTGTAGCGCTTTATATTGTGAGTGCGCATTAAATTATTCGGCGGGACATTTATATTTTCTCCGTTTCGATTTTCCTGAAGGCCTCAATCTTGCTGCCGGTATTCGAGCGGATGGAAAAGCCCATATTAACGATATGGTCGGCCACCCTCTGCATGGCGAACAGAACAGCGTAAAGGCTTTTGGATACCTCAACGGAATACATTTTGGAGCTCAGGCGCGAAACGTGCTTGTCTTTGGCGGAGGCTATCAGTGCTATTATTTCCTCGTGTATGCCGGAAATCCTTTCCAGATTATTTATTTTGCGGGTTTTAAAGGTGTCCAAGCTCAGGTCGAACAGCTTGGATATTTTGGCGCTTATCCGGCACAACTCGGACTTGGTCTTCTCTAAGAAATACGCGTCCCACTGCTTCATGTATTCGATTTCCGTAAGCAGTGAAATAGCGTAGTCGCCTATTCTCTCAATGTCGTTTATGACGTGGTGCAGGCCGCCGATAAGCTCTTCATGCTCGCTTGACCGTGTGTTTGATGAAATCTTTATAAAATAGCCGGCAAGCATCCGTGTTATATCGTCGATCACATATTCCGTGTCGGATATTTTTTTGTTATGCTCTGTCGTCCCCTGAATCAGGCCGTCAAACGCCAGCGAGAAGTTTTCCTGCGCCATCACCGCCAAATTCGCGACCTCTTTTAATGCCTGCTCTATGGCGATCGCCGGGGTGGCAAGCAGCCTGTCGTCTATATAACAAACCTTGGCCGCGCTTGAGGTCTTGTCCTTTATCAGCTTTTTCACTAGCGCAACCATGGGGTCAAGCAAGGCCAAAAGCACAAGGGTATACAGCGTGTTGTAAATCAGGTTGAAGGTGGGAAGGCTGAATTGCGGATTATTGGGGTATACGCTCTCGAACATATCCACAATCGGCATCCTGAATATGGCTAAGATTACTGAAAACACGACTGCGCCTATGGTGCTGGTCAGCGCGTGAAAAACCGCTACGCGCCTGCCGTTGGCGTTGGTGCCGATAGACGCGGTCAAACCGTCAGTACAGGTGCCAATGTTCGCACCCATGATGAAGAAAAACGCCTGGTCTATTGAATCGATGACTCCGGTCGTCAGAAAAATCAGAAACAGTCCCGTCGCCGCCGTTGATGACTGTATGATGCTTGTAAATATAACTCCCAATAAAACAAGCAATATAGGATTGTACATTATCTCATATTGAAACACCTTCTGAAGCTCAACGCTTAGCATGGAGTCACTTCCGCCTATGGCAAACTCCATGATTTCAAGACCCGCAAACAGCATACCGAAGCCCACTAAAAACTGCGCCAGCTTATCGTGCTTGCCAGTTACATAAACGCCCACAAAAGCCAGGGACGCGAATATTGCGCTTATGTTGAAGCCGCCCTTGTCTATTCCCGAAAGGGCGAAAACAAACGCCGTGAGGGTCGTTCCCACCTTGGCGCCCAATATGATGCCGGCACCCTGTTTGAAGTCCACGATTTCGGCATTGGCAAGACCGACTGTCATAATAGTGGTTGCGGAGGAGGATTGGACGATTGCCGTCGTGCCTATTCCCACGCCGTAATTGCCAAGCCTGTTTTTGTCGATTTTTTTAAACATGTTGCGCATACGCGCGCCCGCGCCGTGCTGTATGCCCCGACTCATTTGCTTCATTCCGTACATAAATACGGCAGTGCCGCCCAGCATGAGCAGTAAATTCATAAACAGTTCCATAATGCCTCCTGTTACCCAAAATGCTGACAGTTCGGTCTGATTGCATTGCCGGTTATTCGTTCAGGCAGCGCAATCACAACGATAAAACCAAGCTCACCGGGCAGTGGTCAGAGCCGTGAATATCGGCGTGTATGGCCGCCTCGCTCAGCCGGGGCACAAGCCGCTCCGACATCACGCAGTAGTCTATCCGCCAGCCCACGTTGCGCTCCCGGGCACCCATCCGGTAGCTCCACCAGGAATACGCTTCGGACATGTCCGGGTAAAGCACCCGGAGGCTGTCGGCAAAGCCGCTTTCCAGCAGGACGGTGAATTTGCCCCGCTCCTCGTCGGTGAAGCCCGGATTCATGCGGTTCTGCTGGAAAGCGGCTTTGCCGACAGCCT
>Ga0123353_10015911_pt1 | contig 10964 bp, 10 predicted proteins | sample TergutLab28metaG_3_FD_92763 | JGI IMG/M metagenome (GOLD analysis project Ga0123353, IMG submission 92763) | Labiotermes labralis P3 segment gut microbial communities from Petit-Saut dam, French Guiana - Lab288 P3 | ecosystem: Host-associated > Arthropoda: Insects > Digestive system > Gut ... | reverse complement strand
GTCGGGGCGAGGCTGTACTACTACAACGAAACGGCCCTTGAGCCCGGCGACGTCATCGAGTTTTCGGCGCTGTTCCGCCGCACCGAAGGCCCGGACGATGGCGAGCGCATTGACGCGCTGAGCGCGAGAGGCGCGTTCCTGGCGGCGTTCGCCTCCGGCGATATTGATATAGTCGGCGCCGAAGGGCGCTTTTTGTACTTTCCAAAAAGGTTGGCTGAAGCTGTGGCCAACATGATCGACAGGCTATATTCCGGCGACGTTTCGCCGTTCATGCAGGCGTTACTGGTCGGGAAGCGCGACGCGCTTTTTATGGACACGGCCCTGAACGCCTCACTGTCCGGCTCCGGCATTGTGCACGTGGTCTCAATATCAGGCATGCACGTCTCGTTCCTGATGGGTTTCCTTGCTCTCATTGTCCGAAACAAGCGGCTTTTCGCTATAGCGGGGCTCCCTGTGCTGTTCCTGTTCATGGCGATGACCGGGTTTGCGCCCCCGGTCACGCGTGCCGGAGTCATGCAGGCTTTCATTATCTGCGCGCCGATTTTCCGCCGCGATAGCGACAGCATAACCTCACTGTCAGCCGCGCTTCTTGTCCTCCTTGCCGTGAACCCATACTCATGCGCCTCTGTGGGCCTCCAACTGTCCTTTTCGGCGACGCTCGGGATCATTTTGTTCACGCCAAAGATAAATTCAGCCGTCTCGGAGCTCTTGCGCGACACAAAGATCTATAAAAAGAAAGCCACAAGGGCTGTGCTCGTATTCGTGACGTCCAGCCTCGCGACCACCCTTGGCGCCCTTGTTTTCACGATTCCCCTGACCGCGGTCCACTTTGGATATGTGTCGCTCATCGCCCCCCTGACAAACATCCTGACGCTCTGGGCTGTATCGCTCGCTTTCCCGCTTGGGCTTGTCACCGCTATTCTCGGGTTCGTGTTCTTCCCGCTCGGCGCGCTGGCTGCCTGGCCCGTCACATTGGCGGCGAGATATATAATCGCTGTCGCCCGCTCGCTGGCCGCCGTCCCCTATTCCGCTGTCTATTCATCCAACGCGCTCATCATGTTCTGGCTGGCATACATATACATTGTGTTTACAGCGCTGCCTGCCCTCCGCGCGCGCGCCAGGCAATACATCTTCCCTGTCTGCATAGCCGCCGCGCTGCTTTTCGCAATGATCCTTATCTCGCCGCTTCTGCCTGGATTCAGCAACACTTCCATCACCGTCCTTGATGTTGGGCAGGGCCTGAGTGTTGTTTTGGCCTCCGGAGAAAACACCGCTATAGTCGACTGCGGCAGCGCAAGCGGGGAAAACGCCGGGGCCATCGCCCACGCGCATCTTATAAGCAACGGGCGGACGTCGCTGGACCTGCTTATACTGACCCATTTTCATGCCGACCATGTTAACGGGGCGCTGTTCCTGCTCAGCCGGATAAATGTGTCCGCTGTCGTCATTCCCGATCCCGAAGGTTCTTATCTCGCGGATGAAATAATCGAACTTGCCAGAAAGCGCGGGACCGACATAGTATACGTCACGGAGGCGCTATGCGTTTCGCTCGGCGAAATGGATATAAGTATATATCCGCCGATTGGATATGGCAGCGAAAATGAACGCGGTCTCGCCGTCCTTGCCGTTGGCGGCGTAAGCGCTCTTATTACGGGCGACATGGGCGCTTCCGGCGAAAGGAGCCTTTTGCGCTCCGAAGAAATCCCCGATATCGATATTCTCGTGGTGGGGCATCACGGCTCAAAGCATTCGACCTCAGAGGAGCTTCTTGCAGCCGTTAAGCCGGAGATAGCGGTGATCCCCGTTGGCCGCAACAGCTACGGGCATCCCGCCGGCGAGACGCTCGAGAGGCTGGAGCAGTCTTCGGTGGAGGTCCTGCGCACGGACGAATCCGGTAGCGTCACATTCAGGAAGTAGGCTCCATTGCATATTTAATCTTCTGGGTCACTCATCTTTGCCTTGCGTTTACGCTTGCAAGAACGCGCGGAACTGATATAATATATCTCACGGACACGCCGGTGGCCTTTGTCGCGGGGATCAAACCCCTTACGCCTCTCGCTGCCTAGGCCGCATAGGCGAGTCCGGAAGCATCACAGTAAGAAAGCAGGTATTCCCGTGCCACAGAAAAGCAAAGGCGCCGATGGGTACAAAACATTTACCGATTCTCTTGCCGCGGGGAGGATCGGGCGATTCTATATTTTTCACGGCGAGGAACGCTACCTGCTGCAACGCAGCCTTGGCGAGCTTCGCAAACGCCTTTGTCCGGACGGGCTCGACAGCTTTAATTACAAACGTTATGAGGACAAGGGCTTCTCTGCCGCCGGGTTGGAGGACGCGATAGAAACGATGCCCGCCTTTGCTGATAGGACGCTCATCGAAATACACGACTTTGATGTCTTTAAGAACAGCGAAAAGCAAAGGTTCCTCGACGCTTTTAAAAGCCTGCCCGACTATGTCTGCCTGGTCCTTGTTTTTAGTGTCATCCCATACGTGCCGGACGGCAGGGTGAAAATCAATGCCGAAATACTGAAATGCGCGGAAGTGATAGAGTTCGCGCTTCAGGATCAGGACAAGCTAGCGAAATGGATCATGCGTCACTTTGCTGACGCCGGGAAACGCATAAGCGCTGCGGATGCGGAATACCTCGCGTTCATAACAGGCGGCTCCATGACATCGCTGTTCGGCGAGATCGGAAAGGTTTCAGCCTATGCCAAAACGGAAACGGTGTCCCGCGAGGACATAGACGCTGTGGTCACGCCTGTCCTGGACACGGTCGCTTACAAGTTGACGGACGCCCTCGCGCGGCGTGACCATCGGGGGGCCATGAAGCTGCTCGACGAGCTCCTTAGGATGCGCGAAGCGCCGCACAAGCTCATCTTCAGCATTTCACTGAAGATGCGGCAGCTCCTGTCTGCGCGGGCTTGTATCGAAAGCGATATGGGCAAGCAGGCGCTGATGGATATGTGTGGAATCAGGCATGAGTTCCAGGCGCGAACGCTGATGGACACAGCACGGAGAATGACACTTGCAGGCTGCCGAAGCGCGGTACTGCTCTGTGCGGAAACTGCGTTTGAACTTAACAGCGCGCCCGAACCCGAATCGCGGCTCACGGAACTGATCGTAAGGCTTGCTTTTGATCGCAACGGTACGGGGCGATGAGGCGCGTCAAGGAAGTCATTATCGTCGAAGGCAGGTACGATAAAAACACGGTCGCGCAAGCCGTCGATGCGACGATCATCGAAACGTCCGGCGTCAGGATACTGTCCGACGGGGAAAAAATCGCGCTTTTGAGGAGGCTCGCGGAAAAGCGCGGGATCATCCTGCTCACCGACAGCGACAGGGGTGGGTTTTTCATCAGGGGCAGGTTGCGCGGGTTGCTGGACGTTTCGGGTGTAAAGCACGCTTATATACCCGACATCGAGGGGAAAGAAAGGCGCAAGGCCTCGCCGTCAAAAGAGGGCAAACTCGGCGTAGAAGGGATGGCGCCCGATGTCATAATCAAGGCGCTTGAGCAAGCCGGCGCGACATTCGAGGACGAGGCGGACCCGCCGGGTGGCGAGAGGCGCAAGCCGGATGAGTGCAGGCTATCCCCGCCGCGTTGTGCGGCGCGCATATCCAAAGCGGACCTCTATGGAGCCGGGCTGACCGGCGGCGCCGACAGCGCGATAAAGCGTCGCGAGCTACAAAAACGCTTGGGGCTGCCCGAAAGGCTGACCGCAAACGGGCTCCTCGACGTGCTTAATATACTCTATTTACGCGAAGAATTTCTGGAGATGCTGCGATAAAAATGAAAAAAGCATGTTCTCTTAAAGCCGCCGCAAAACTAGTGGTTTTTTTACGAGAAATATGGTACAGTATGAAATAACACAAACTGTACTGAAATTATGGAGGAATAAGCGATGAGATGTCCCTTTTGCGGGTTTTCCGAAAGCAAAGTCGTGGACTCGCGCCCTGCGGAGGAGGGCGCTACTATACGGCGTCGCCGTGAGTGCCTGAACTGTCAGAAGCGGTTCACAACGTACGAAATAATGGAGCGCCTGCCCCTCGTCGTCGTGAAAAAGGACGGCAGCAGGCAGACTTTTGACAAACAAAAGCTGATAAACGGTATGCTCAGGGCTTGCGAAAAGCGCCCTGTGCCCCTCGCCGAGTTGCAGGCTGTTGCCGACAATATAGAGCAGGAGCTCCAGAATTCGCTGGAACGCGAGATAAAGACGACCGACGTCGGCGAAATGGTAATGGACGGGCTGAAGGAGCTTGACGAAGTCGCGTATGTGCGCTTCGCGTCGGTCTACCGGCAGTTCCGCGACATAAACACATTCATGGTGGAACTGAACAAGCTGCTGAAAGAAGACTGATAGCTTATAACATATAACTTATAACCGATGCTTACTCACTTTGCTAAACGATACTTTATCTTGGGGAGCTAGTACTGATGAAACTACAAGAGGATTGCGGGATATTCGGCATATACGATCGGGGCGGCAACTGCGCCAGGAGCGCATATTATGGCCTTTACGCGCTTCAGCACCGGGGCCAGGAAGATTGCGGCATAGCGACAATTAACAACCTTGAACTCTCCTGCCACAAGGGGCAGGGGCTCGTGGGAGAGGTTTTTTCGGAGGCGATCCTTACACAGCTTGCCGGGACGATGGCGATCGGCCACGTCCGCTACGCCGGGTCGACCGGCCTTCTCCGCGAAAATACGCAGCCCCTGACGCTCACATACATCAAGGGCTCGCTCGCGGTAGCGCACAACGGCAGGCTGATAAACAGCGCGGAGCTTAAGCGGGAGTACGAGTATAAAGGCGCCGTATTCCACACGACGACCGACTCAGAGATAATTGCGTACATCATAGCTCAGGCGCGCCTGCACCACGGCAGCGCCGAGGAGGCGGTGAACCAGGCGATGAAGCGCCTGACAGGCGCGTTCTCGCTTGTGGTCATGTCCTCGCGTAAGCTGATCGCGGCACGCGACCCCTGGGGGTTCCGCCCACTCTGCATCGGGCGGAAGGGCGAGGCGTTCATTTTTGCTTCGGAATCTTGCGCTTTGGACAGCGTCGAGGCGGAATTCATCCGCGACATTGAGCCTGGCGAGGTCGTCTGGGTCGACGAGGAAGGCGTGCTCAACAGCAACCGCGACAACTGCGAGGACACGTCCAGCCTTTGCATTTTCGAACAGCTCTATTTCGCCCGACCGGACAGCGTAATAGACGGGCAAAGCGTTTACGACGCGCGCCTGAACGCCGGTCGCTGCCTGGCGCGGGAGCACCCTCTTGATGCAGACGTAATCGTCGGTGTGCCCGATTCCGGGCTGATCGCCGCAAAAGGCTACTCAATGGCGACCGGCATACCATACAACGACGGGTTCATAAAAAACCGTTATATCGGCAGGACGTTCATTAAACCCGCGCAGGCGACCCGCGAAGAAGAAGTCAAGATAAAGCTCAACCCGCTCCGCGCGACCATCAGCGGGAAGCGGGTCGTCATGATCGACGATTCGATTGTGCGCGGTACGACAGTCGTACAGATAATCGGCTTGCTACGCGAGGCGGGCGCAAAGGAGATACACGTCCTCTCTTCCGCGCCAAAATTCATCGGGCCTTGCTACTACGGAACCGACATCCCGTCCAGAGAGGTCCTGTTCGCCTACAACTACTCGACCGAGGAGATGCGCAGGATAATCGGCGCCGACACTCTTGGTTTTCTGAGCATCGACAGCCTGAAGGAAATTGCGCCGGACTCGAAGTGCGGCTTCTGCGACGCCTGCTTTACTGAAGATTATCCGGTTGTTTAGGGAGGCGTGTTCGCATTACTCCCTGACCCTTAGTCGACGTCTTCTATGACGGCATCGGGCGGCACGTCCAGCATTTGCGGGTAACGTATCGCGTTTTTGAACAGCTTGAGCGCCTGCGAAAAATAAAAACCGTCGCTGCACCGCTCGTCCATGACGAGCTTGTAGTCGACATACTTCCGCTCCTCGACGGTACCGTCGGGCCTGAGCTCGAGCGCCTTCCTTTTAGCCCCCAGCGCAAGGAAAACCGGGGTGTTCCCGAAATTGTACAGGTGGTGGTACAGCGCGGGCAGCCCGATGGAGCCGACGTCGGTGATTATCACCGATGCGTGGAAAGGGCTCGCATCCATAATCGCCTGTGGCACCTTCCCGAAGTAGTCAAGTATCTCTATGACACGCACTGCCAGCTTGAGCACCGGCCTCGGCAGCTTCATGAAAATCTTCGCGACGTTGTCTGTCGTGGTGTCCTCGCCGCCGAGCCTCACCTTATCTATTTCGCGGTTGACTTTAGTATAGACATCGTTGACAGTATCCGTAAAATCGAACGAGACTTTTATCGACGTTTCCGACCCAGTGGTGCGCATTTCTTTCTTGATGGTCATAGCGAATTCGACATTGTAGCGCGAATAGAGCCTCTGTCCTGAAATGAACCTGTTGATCCCCGGGAACTGCGATGCCGTCCTGACGAACGACGCGATGAACAGGTGCAAATAACCCATGCCGGGATACCCGTTTTTCCTCTTTTCCCGCAAAAACCGCTCGGACTCGGTTATCTCGACCGAATCTGAAAAGTGGTTGCTCGCGTCGTTCCTTGTCTTCATTATGAACGGGATAAGTTCGTTATATGGGTCGAGCGTCCTCAGGCGCCGCCCTTCCCTCCTGTCTCCGAACCTTCTCTTTCTGCCGTTTCCCATACCTCTCCCCTTTTCCGACTTGCCAAACCGATACAAATCAAGTAATTCTACTATATACCCCCGCGTTTTTCAATCCTGCATTTACTATTTGTGCCCGACGTTAAGCGCGGTGAGGTGCTGTGTTTTTCAATTTCCAAAGCGAGTTTGTGCGCAAACGCACACCAAGCCCCCTGACTTGTAACATCCTGCACCCCCGCATTTTTCATTAAAAAAATGACCGTTGCTAAACAACCTGAAATATAATATATTTAAAGGGGCGGCAACCTGCCGCCTGCGGGCGTCCCGACAACAGGAGATGAACATATGTCACTCAAAATGATAAGCGTCATCAGTCAAGCGGAAGAAGAAGCGCGGCAAGCGATTCTCATTACGGATAAAAAGGCGCGGGAGGCGATCGACGAGGCCCGGATAGCCGGCGAAGAGACCGTTTCCGCAACGCTGGCACGCGCGGACTCCGAAATCGCCCACATGATGCGCGTCTCAGACCACAAGGCGACCGAAGAAGCGAAAGAGCTGGCGTCCGCGACGGCCAACCGGCTTGCGACAATGCGCGCAAGAGCCGAAAGGCGACTCGACGCCGCAGCCCGGCAAATCGTTGAAAGGATCGTGAGCGCCTGATGCTTCCTTCAAAAATGAAAAAAATCAGCATTGTCATTACGCGCCGCGACGCGGAAAGCGTTTTGCGCGAGCTTATGCTCCTTGGCTGCGTTGAGGTCTCCAGGCCTGATGAATTGCCGTGTTTTGCCCAGATCGGCGACACTGTGTCCCGGGAAGTCTATAGGCTCGACCGGCTCGGCGCGAACAGCGGGGCAATAGTTCTTTTTGGGACGCAGTACACCCTGATGCTGACCGGCTGGCTGCCGTTACGTTTGGAGCCGCCGCTCATATCCATGCTGTCTAAGCACGTATGCGCGTGGGAGATAGAAGACCCGACGCCCGAAGAGCTTGATTTCGCCCCGGTCAAACTGGCGTTCCCAGAGTTTTTCGGAAAGCTCAGGGGCGGAGGCCGGAGGCTCTTCAAGCCGCTGGCGCCGGATCCCAAGGGCAAGAGGCATGGGGAGGTCCGGAACGACGATGAATAACATTAATAAAATAACCGAATATATCAAAGCCGAAGCCGAGGCGCAGTGCAAAGAAATCGCACATAAGGCGGCGGAGGAATGCGAGCGCATCCTCACCGGGAGCGCTCAGGCGGAACAAGCCGAATACTGGAAAGCAATCAACGCCGGGACCAGGGAAACGGAGCAAAGACTGAAGCTCCTCGGCAACCTGGCCGCGGATGAAGCGGACAAACAGATAGCCGCGCTCCACCAGGAGATGCTCGACGAAGCATTCGCGATGGCGGCGCAAAAGCTCGGCGAGCTTCCTAAAAAAGAGTACGGCGAGCTTTTGAAGAGGCTCGCCCTGGACCCCGGCTGCAGCGCAGAGGTAGTTGTGTCGACGTATAAAAACGCTCTGTCGCTCAGCGTGGTGTCAGCGTTATTTGAGTAAACACTGTAGGAATGAATCCCGCCCCCTAGGCATAAACGCGCTGTACGAACCCGTTTTTCGTATAGCGTGTTTACATAAGCTTTCGCGTTAGGATTGCCCTTGACAGGCGCCCCTTTTCGTCCGGCATTTTATCAAGGACAAACTCAAACCCGTAATCGTACCTGCCCAGCTTCGTGCGCGGATAATTTGAGCGACGCACTACTTTTGCCGGCAATATGAACCTGTCCTTTTCGCTTACGGAAAACACGATCAGGTAATAGGGGTCATGCTTCGAGCTTAGCAGCGTGTTCGAGATGACGCACATCCCCCCAACGCTGAGGTCGAACGTTATATCGGTCATATCGGGCATACCCTCGGGCACTCCAAAGAACGACTCGGATAACCTTGCTTCCGGAAGTCCATAGACACTAACGTTTAGGCGGAGCTCGTCCCTGGCATATACGCGCGGGCAATGCGTCATTATCTCCGACACCTGTTCGACCAGTATCATGCCGTGACCGCGTTGCTTTTCCAGCGGGAGCCCAAAAAATATGAAAGTGTTCGGTTCTTTTGTAAAGCTGATATTCAGGCGCGAACCCAGGCTCAGCCTGTCGTAGTTGTCATACAGTCCGGCGCACTGGATGACAAACTGCTTATCACTCTCCTGAAAGCGATACACGGCTTCATACGTGTCGCCGACGGCGCGTTGCTGGAATTCCTCAAATACAAAGAGCTTCGTACCGCGATCAATATGTATCAGATTCATTATTCATCGCCCTCCTCTTGACATACGCTTAGAAGTCACACACTTGATTTTACCATGTTCTTCGTTATCTTACAAGAATAATGATGAATTTGGCGATAAAAATAACAGTTATAGGTTGCAGTTCACTCCATGGCCCGTCATTGCGGTCTCCGAGCCGCAATCCCCTGAATAATGCGCTTTTCCTGGCCCGTCATTGCGGCCTCCGAGCCGCAATCCCCTGGATAATGCGCTTTTCCGCTGGGGATTGCGGGTCAAGCCCGCAATGACGATGCTTTGGTGATTTCGGGTTCAGGGGTCCCCCTGACAGCACAAACGGGAGGGCGTGGAAACCCTCCCGTAGCAGTGTCTATTTGTTCGGTAATGATCGCAAAGCTACGCAAGCGTGAACATAAACGCCCAGTGCTTCTTTGCCTCGCCGGGATCCGGCAGCGTATCGCCCCACTCGATGAATGCCACGGATCTAAGCCTGTCGGTTGCGATGATATCCCGCATCCGCTCGCCGTGGCCCATAAAGTAAACGATATGGTACCCAAAAGCCTCCGTGCGGATCAGTTCGTAATCTCCGACAGCTCTCCCCGGGAAGAAGAGCCACGACTCGATTTCCCCTACCACCTTCAGCGCATAAGTGCTTTGACCCTCATACATGAACGTCGACAATCTATCGTAGAACCCGCCCTCTATTGAATCCGCCGAGTATAGCGCCATCAGTTCCAGGAACTTCTCCTCCGTCGCGCCGCCGGAAATGAACTGGTCATAAACGTCCTGGGCGCGTTCGCTGGCTTCCTGGTCAATATTCAAGAGCATCATTACATAGTCGGGGTCGCTCTCCCCGCCTTCAAAGCCATAGGGGTCGATCTCGTCACGGAGGATCAGTATCTGCCTCATCGAAGTCGTCTGGTAGGAGTTGTCGTCACGGGCCAGGAAGAAGGCGACGGCTGTCCCATATGGGAAGTCCAACGTCGCAGTGTCGCCATAAATGAGGGGGTCGCCCACCATCATCCACGAAGCGAAATCCGGGTCCAGATCCTCGCCGAGCTGGTCTATGCGCGTAGATTCGCGGTCACCGTAATACAGTTCATCATACTCGCGTGCAGCGGTGATGAAGTCCTCTTCGGTCACGATCCCCTCGGCAATTTCCTGGGCCCTGACGCTTGCCTCCGCCAACGCAACATCGTAGGCTGCGTCATATGCGTCGTCGCTTGCAAAGTCATCCCTGTCGATATGATCCGGCTCAACTAAAAATGCCCTGAAGCTGAAGACATCGAGCGAGTCCTGATTATCGAGATAATAGTAATCGATTTGTTCGGGAGTGAATGTGAACGTGTCGCGCATGGATTCGCCGTACGATATCGCTTTTTGGACAAAAAGCATTATGTTACGAAGGCTCCTCTCGTTGATGGCGCTTCCGAATATCGCCTGAAGATACCCTTCCGGCGACGGGTACTGGTACGGGTATAGCGTCGAATAAGTCACGGCTTCCGACATGATGGAAGCAATGGATTCGTTGACCTGCTCGAGCCCCTCGGGCGGTATCTCAAAACCGGCGGCCTCGGCGGCGTTATAGTATCGTACGAGTTCGGTCAGATTCGTAATCGTGCGCTGGTAGAAAAAGTCCGCCCACGTCTCACCTGTCTCGTAGTTGTACACCTGGCTGGAAAAAGGAGTCTCAGGAGACGGCAGCAGGCCCGCGTAATAATCCTGCATATCGCCGAATTGCTCCTCGACCCAATTAGCGTACTCCTGGAACGCATTGTTGTAGAAGTAATCGAACTCCACGGCCGAAAAAGAGACGCCGCCGATGGAGACTGCCGGCAGTGTGCGGCGGATGAAGTTGGAGTTTACAAACAACGATGCGGCGAACACAAGCGCAAGCGCGACAACCACCGATAATGTGATGATCTTTCGCTTTCTTCTTGCCCTGTTTTCTTTCTTGCTTCTTACTTCGCGGCGGATCGAACCGTCGGCCCTTTTTTCAAACAAATCACTCATAACGCTGTCAGTCCTTTTGAATTTTGATTTTTCT